>OHOC01000161.1_pt1 | contig 31856 bp, 37 predicted proteins | sample 1569701 | NCBI WGS metagenome assembly OHOC01 (sample SAMEA3879522, study PRJEB24766) | human gut metagenome | biome: human-associated habitat; feature: feces | place: USA | collected 1985/1987 | reverse complement strand
TTTTTTACGTGGTGTTCTAGAATACACGACCGCTATTCACGGCATCATACATTTTTTATTCTTTCGAAGTACAAAGGTAAAAAATAAAACTGGAATTATCACATTCATCTTACCAGAATCTGTCTTCCCGATAATTGAAGAAAAAATAAGCCTCCCTGTCAGTCGTCGTATTCTGACAGGAAGGCTCATCACTTTGACCTTAAAACACATCACTCAATCAGGCATCTGCATCAGGAGGAGAAATCTTTCAATTCCTCTTTCAACCGCTTACGGATGAAAAACAAACGGCTCTTTACCGTTCCCATCGGCAATCCTAATTTTTCGGCAATTTCTCTATACTTAAATCCGGCTACAAACATCTGAAAAGGCACTTTCATCTCTTCCGGTATGGAATGTATCACCCGGTACAACTGTTTCATATCATACGTAAACTCGAATCTATCAGCATCTTCATCTTCTATCAGATGTTGTTGATTGATGGAGTAACTATCATCAATCAGGTTCATTTCGCGAACTGTGCGACGGTAGTTGTTCACGAAAATATTACGCATAAGCGTATACATCCATCCCTTCAGATTTTTGCTATACGTAAACTTCTCCTGATTATCTAATGCCTGCAACAAACAATCCTGAACCAAATCATTAGCAGATTCGCGGTCTGCCGTCAATTTATATGCGAAGCGATGCAAATCCGGTTGTATCGCTAATATTCCTTGAGTAAAATCAACTTTTTCCATCGTCGTATTTCCTTTATCTAATTAGTACGATACAAAGGTCCGTTTTTTTAGAATCATTATAAATAGCAATTCTTCCGATTAGTTTGGCAATTTTTCCTTTGCCCCTCTCAACCATTTCTTTTTTTAGTTGTTCATTGGGCATTCACCTAAAACTTAACTGATAATGAAAACAAGCTTTAAAATGGTAGCTATGCTACTGGGGATAGGAATTTTCCCCCTCTGTGCCTATGCACAACAGAAGGTAGTCATCGAAGATGAAGAACCGAACTCTATCATGTTTGTTTCGAAAAACAAAGCAGGAGATGAAATCATCCGAATCATGAACGACCGTTCGCAGATGCGTTTCCACGACCCGAATGCTCCCCGTTTCCTGCTAACCGACCAGAAAGGGAAATTTGCCCTGGGTATCGGAGGATATGTTCGTGCAACAGCAGAGTATGACTTTAACGGTATCGTAAATGATGTCGATTTCTATCCGGCATTGATTCCACAACGCGGAAGCGGCAATTTTGCCAAGAATCAATTCCAGATGGACATCACCACTTCTACCCTATTCCTCAAACTGGTAGGACGTACGAAACATCTGGGAGACTTCGTTGTCTACACAGCCGGAAACTTCCGGGGTGACGGAAAAACCTTTGAATTGCAGAATGCTTATGCGCAATTCCTCGGTTTCACGATCGGATACAGCTACGGTTCGTTCATGGACCTCTCCGCACTGCCTCCTACCATCGACTTTGCAGGTCCTAACGGATCAGCCTTTTACCGCACTACGCAATTGAGCTATATGTGCGATAAGTTGAAAAACTGGAAATTCGGTGTTTCAATGGAAATGCCTTCAGTAGACGGTACAACCAACAATGACTTGTCTATCAACACCCAACGAATGCCGGACTTTGCCACTTCCGTACAGTATAACTGGAATAGTAGCAGTCACGTTAAATTAGGTGCTATTGTCCGTAGTATGACTTACTCAAGTAACGTTCATGAGAAAGCCTATTCCGCCACCGGCTTCGGTCTGCAAGCATCTACAACTTTCAATATTACGAAGAAATTACAGGCATTCGGACAGTTTAATTATGGAAAAGGTATCGGATCTTACCTGAACGATTTAAGTAATCTGAACGTAGATATCGTTCCCGATCCTGATAATGAGGGAAAAATGCAGGTTCTCCCAATGCTGGGATGGTATGCAGGGCTGCAATACAACCTTTGTCCGAGCATCTTTATATCCGGTACATATAGTTTATCCAGACTTTATTCTGAAAACGGATATCCAAGTGAAAATCCGGAATCCTATCGTAAAGGACAGTATTTAGTGGCTAATGCTTTCTGGAATGTAAGCAGTAATTTGCAAGTGGGCGTAGAATATTTAAGAGGATGGCGTACTGATTTCAGTTCTTCAACCCGCCACGCCAACCGGTTGAATATGCTGGTACAGTATTCTTTCTAAATCAGCATATACATAAAAGATTATTTCATTGTATAAAATTGAAGAGGGAGACAGCCATTGAAACGCTATCTCCCTCACATCATTATTAACTTCGTATTTTATTGAGTTCTAATTTATTTAGAATCTGTAGTCAATGCTAAGACCAAATACTTTGTTGGTACGGCTATATACATTGGTACCAGGCAATCCTGTACCATTATAATTGGAAAAATCTTTCGTATAATCTTCGTAAGTAGTCCACATATAGCCAACATTTAAAGCTGCTCTTTCACTCAACTTCACCTTCGCTCCAAAGCCCAATGTGTAAGAGTCACAAGAGAAACTGGTATCGCTCTGAAAGTTATCGGACAATCCGTAATCCGTAATTTGCCCACCACAACTTAACGACAATTGTTTGGTCACATCCCATTCAATACCTGCCAGATATTCGTTAGTCCCCTTAGTCAAGAACTTCTGCTTTCCATCTGCCATACCTGCTTTCTTATCATCATAAAAGTGATATTCTACAGATGCACGCAGTACTGGAAGAAACTCATAAGCCACTGCTACCGAAAGCATGGAAGGAATATCATTCGGAGTATTGACACCGTTTTTATAGTTGCCTATCAAAGCTTCCGCTTCGGCAGGATAGTCCAATTTATGAGTTTTATTTTCAATATTCATGTTAGCCTTGAACTCATACTTAGCTCCAATGTTCAACTTGTTCCATTTTACATCCACGCCTATCACCGGAGTTAATCCCCAACCTGTCTGGTCACAGTCCAAAGCCAAATTCATTAAGTCTGTATCTCCCACTTTAGCATCCAGGAATCCCTCATAACCTCCTGAAAAATAATTCATACGGGCACCGGCAAAAGCCGAAAGCCAATCAGTTATTTTATAAGATAAGCCCAACTGCAAGGAATAGATGTATTGTCTGCCATCCATAGCACTATTGATGATATATTTGTCCGGGGTCATTATCGGCCCCCCTTGCGCTACTCCGTCCAAACTCTTTTGGAATATTTTTGCCATAGCAGCCGACTCAAATATAGGTAAACCGTCATCAAACGAAGCCTTTCCACCTCCGGCAGTTATAGCGAAGAAACCGGAAATAGTCCAATCTCCTTTCTTATATGCGGCAAACACACTGGGAATAACCGGCGCAGCAGCTTTTCCTTTATAATATTTACTATAAGCCTTATCGGAAACGGTAGGAACAGGAGCGGTAGGATTTGTTAAATCAAGACCACTATATGTCATAAAGCTAGCATCAATATTTCTCGTCTGAAAAGCACTCTGAATGCTCAATCCCACATGGAAACCGTCATTCGGCAAAAAAGCCAAACCGGCAGGATTGGACAAAGCTCCGTCTATTTCAAAGGTAGCACCACGAGATAGCATACGAAGAAAAGCAGCGTGTTGATTAGTATTTGTCAGAAGACCTCCGGCAAAAGTTGGAATTGAAACGATTAGCATTACAAATCCAATCAAGGAAATTTTTCTCATCTAAATCTTTTTTTAATTATTTCGGGCGCAAAGATACGATATTATTGCACACGAAAGATACGTTTGTGCATTTATTTTCATTTAGCCTCCTATTTTAATTGAAAAAATAAACTGTTTCTAATGAAACAATCTATTTCACAAGCAATGGATTGATTAAACAAATTCACCTGCTCCAACGTTTAATATTATATAATTTATAGAATAATATTATGGCCTATACAATTGCATTTTTCGGCACAAAGCCTTATGATGAGTCCTCTTTCAATGACAAAAACAAAGAGTTCGGATTTGAGATACGCTACTACAAAGGGCATCTGAATAAGAACAACGTACTACTGACACAAGGAGTGGATGCTGTCTGCATCTTTGTGAACGACGTTGCCGACGCAGAAGTAATCCGTGTGATGGCAGCCAACGGAGTAAAACTATTGGCACTACGCTGTGCCGGATTTAATAATGTAGATTTAGATGCTGCCGCCGCTGCCGGAATTACCGTAGTACGGGTTCCTGCCTACTCTCCTTATGCCGTTGCAGAGTACACCGTAGCTCTTATGCTATCGCTAAACCGGAAAATTCCCCGTGCTTCCTGGCGTACCAAAGATGGTAATTTCTCCCTGCACGGTCTGATGGGATTCGATATGCACGGAAAAACAGCAGGCATCATCGGTACAGGAAAAATCGCGAAAATACTGATTCACATCTTAAAAGGGTTTGGAATGAACATATTGGCTTACGACCTCTATCCGGACCATAACTTCGCCCGTGAAGAACAAATAGTTTATACTTCACTGGACGAACTATATCACAATTCGGATATCATCTCTTTGCATTGCCCGCTCACCGAAGCGACCAAGTATCTGATTAACGACTACTCTATCAGCAAAATGAAAGACGGAGTTATGATTATCAATACCGGCCGTGGACAGCTGATTCATACCAATGCATTGATTGAAGGGTTGAAGAACAAGAAAATAGGTTCCGCAGGACTGGACGTATATGAGGAAGAAAGCGAATACTTTTATGAAGATCAATCCGACCGCATCATCGACGATGATGTACTCGCCCGCTTACTTTCATTCAACAATGTGATAGTCACTTCTCATCAAGCTTTTTTCACACATGAAGCGATGGAGAATATTGCGGTGACCACCCTGCAAAACATAAAAGATTTTATCAATCATAAGCCTTTGCTAAATGAAGTGAAGAAATAAAACTTTTAAGCTCCTTTCTTTGTTTACAAAACATATAAACAAATAAGAGAAAGGACAGATTTTATGAAAAAAGTAATACATAAAGCAGATACAAGAGGACATTCCCAGTACGATTGGTTGGATAGTTACCATACTTTTAGTTTTGACGAATACTTCGACTCCAATCGTATCAACTTTGGTGCCCTTCGCGTATTGAATGATGACAAAGTTGCACCCGGAGAAGGTTTTCAGACTCACCCGCATAAGAATATGGAAATTATCTCCATCCCTCTGAAAGGACATCTGCAACATGGAGACAGCAAGAAGAACAGCCGCATCATTACTGTTGGAGAAATTCAGACAATGAGTGCCGGAACGGGAATCTTCCACAGTGAAGTGAATGCAAGCCCTGTAGAACCGGTAGAATTCCTGCAAATCTGGATTATGCCAAGAGAACGGAACACCCGTCCCGTTTATCAGGATTTCAGTATCACAGAGTTGGAACGTCCGAATGAACTGGCAGTCATCGTATCTCCTGACGGCAGTACACCTGCTTCCCTTTTGCAAGACACCTGGTTCTCAATCGGTAAAGTAGAAGCCGGAAAGAAACTGGGTTATCACATGCATCAAAGTCATGCAGGCGTCTATATTTTCCTCATTGAAGGAGAAATTGTAGTAGATGGCGAAGTGTTGAAACGCCGGGACGGTATGGGTGTTTACGATACCAACAGTTTCGAACTGGAGACACTGAAAGATTCACATATTCTATTAATAGAAGTACCTATGTGATTCCATCATTAGAAATTAAGAACTAAAACTGCCAGATAATCTTATGGCGAAATTAAACATAGCAGATATCCGACAGGAATATACGAAAGGCGGGTTGCGGGAAAATGAACTTCCGGGCGACCCGCTTTCGCTTTTCAGTCGTTGGCTGCAAGAAGCAATTGACGCAGAGGTGGATGAACCAACTGCTGTCATTATAGGAACCGTATCCCCTGAAGGGAGACCGTCCACGCGTACCGTATTATTAAAAGGGCTCCATGATGGAAAATTTGTCTTCTATACCAATTATGAAAGCCGTAAAGGCAGGCAATTGGCACAAAATCCGTATATCTCCCTCTCTTTTGTGTGGCACGCCCTCGAAAGACAAATACATATAGAGGGAATAGCGACGAAAGTTCCTCCGGAAGAATCGGATGAATATTTCCGGAAACGTCCTTATAAAAGTCGGGTCGGTGCACGAATTTCTCCCCAAAGTCAACCTATAACAAGCCGAATGCAATTAATACGGTCTTTTGTCAGGGAGGCAGCCCGGTGGATCGGAAAAGAAGTGGAGAGGCCCGATAATTGGGGCGGATATGCCGTTACCCCTACAAGGATTGAATTCTGGCAAGGACGCCCCAACCGTCTGCATGACCGTTTTCTATATACCCTGCAACCGGACGGGGAATGGAAAATCAGTCGTCTTGCTCCTTGATTTCGTCGATTTTTCTTGGCAACTCCAACTAGAATACGTAATATTGCAATTATAAAATAGTCAGCTTATGACACTGGATTATATTTATCACAGCGGTTTCGCCATCGAAATGGAAGGTGTAACCGTTATCATCGATTACTACAAAGATTCTTCCGAAACGGAACATAACCGGGGAATCGTACATGATTATCTCCTGCAAAGGCCGGGTAAACTATATGTATTGGCCACCCATTTCCATCCCGACCACTTTAACCGTGAGATATTGACCTGGAAAGAACAACGCCCCGACATTCAATATATTTTCTCCAAAGATATCTTGAAATCCCATCGTGCCAAAGCCGAAGATGCTTTCTATATTAAAAAAGGAGAAACATACGAAGACGAGACAATTCGTATCGATGCTTTCGGCTCAACGGATGTCGGCAGTTCGTTCCTGCTTCACCTGCAAGATTGGAGTATTTTCCATGCCGGCGACTTGAACAACTGGCATTGGAGTGAGGAATCTACTGAAGAAGAGATCCGAAAAGCCAATGGTGATTTCCTTGCAGAAGTTAAATATTTAAAAGAAAAAGCGCCAAACATCGATTTAGTACTATTCCCGGTGGATCGGAGAATGGGAAAAGATTACATGAAAGGGGCAAAACAGTTCATCGAACAAATAAAAACTACTATATTTGTGCCCATGCACTTCAGTGAAGATTATGAGGGGGGAAATGCGCTTCGTAGTTTTGCTGAAAATGCCGGATGCCGTTTTATCAGCATCACCCATCGGGGCGAAAGTTTTGAGATTACCAAATAAACACATGATAATTATGAATAAATTTACGATTCTGTTTCTTACCCTGTTCCTTGCATTGCCGATGGCGATGAAGGCAGATTCTGCAAAAGAGAAGAAAGATGACACCAGGTACCTTGTAGGAGCTGTTCCTGAAGTAGATGGTAAAGTAGTATTTTCCAAAGAGTTCCAGATTCCCGGAATGAGTCAGGCACAAATCTACGACACAATGACAAAGTGGATGGACGAACGTCTGAAAGAAAATAAAAATATTGATAGCCGCATTGTTTTCTCGGACGAAGCAAAGGGAACAATTGCCGGTGTTGGAGAAGAATGGATTGTTTTCAGTTCCAGTGCTCTGTCATTAGACCGTACACTGGTCAACTATCAGATTACCGTTACCTGTAAACCCGGCAACTGCCTAGTAGAGCTTGAGAAAATCCGTTTCACTTATCGCGAAACAGAGAAATACAAAGCGGAAGAATGGATTACTGATAAATATGCGCTCAATAAAGCAAAGACCAAATTAGTGCGCGGCCTGGCTAAATGGCGTAGAAAAACTGTAGACTTCGCAGATGATATGTTTATGGATGTAGCAGTAGCTTTCGGAGCACCTGATACTCGTCCGAAGACAGAGAAAAAGAAGAAAGAAGAAGAGCAACAAACTCCATCAATCGTTGCAGCCGCAGGCCCGATTATCATTGGTGGCACAGATAAAAAGACTGATATTAAAGTGACGACCGCCGAACCCGTTCAAACTACAGTTCCTGCTGCGACTCTCACTCCTGCTACTCCAGTAGGCAAAGCTTCCACAGATATGCCGGGTTATACAGAAATTGATTTGAAACAAATTCCGGGCGAAGTATATGCCTTAATGGGAAGTGGTAAATTAGTAATCAGTATTGGAAAAGATGAGTTCAACATGACCAATATGACTGCAAATGCAGGTGGTGCATTAGGTTATCAATCAGGAAAAGCTGTTGCATATTGCACACTTTCACCCGACCAACCTTATGAGGCAATAGAAAAGGCAGACAGCTATACACTGAAATTGTATGCCCCGAACCAGACAACTCCTTCAGCTGTTATCGAATGTAAAAAAATGCCTTCACAGACAACTCCGCAAGCCGGACAACCCCGTACCTATGTTGGAGAAATTGTGAAACTCTTAATGAAAAAATAAGGAAAATTGCAACAATGGAAATAAAAAGTAAATTTGACCATTTTAATATCAACGTTACAAACCTGGAGCGGAGTATCGCTTTTTATGAGAAAGCACTCGGCTTAAAAGAACATCATCGGAAAGAAGCATCCGACGGTTCATTCACACTGGTTTACCTGACAGATAATGAAACTGGTTTCCTATTGGAATTGACATGGCTCAAAGATCATACTGCTCCATACGAACTGGGGGAAAACGAAAGTCACCTATGTTTTCGTGTAGCCGGTGATTACGATGCAATCAGGGCCTATCACAAAGAAATGAATTGTGTATGTTTTGAGAACACTGCCATGGGGCTTTATTTCATTAATGACCCGGATGATTACTGGATTGAAATACTTCCACAGAAGTGATTTTATATAAAAAGTGGGGGCAGGATAATTATCCTGCCCCCACTTTTTATGTAGAATATATGATCTATCAAACACATAGTATATATACCTAAAACAACAAATACTATAAATATGTATCCGAAAATAAACACCACCTTGCCAGTTGCTTAATCAGAAAAAGCCACTCCTCAATGATTAAAAGGCAACCGGATTGATGATCCGTTTATTGCTACAGCCTTTATTTTTTATGTCGGCTAGCTCTTTTCTTCCGGATATCTGCTTTCATCTTCGCTGCACCCGAACCATGTTGTCCACGAATATACGTCGCTTTTTTCGCTTTCGTTTTCACCTTTTCCTCTTCTTTGGGCTTATCTTTCTTACCTTTAAAAACGATGCCACCCATGATTGCTTCTTCTATACTCATATAATCATTTATTAGTATTCAACATTTCCGATGGCAAAGATAACCCTTTTCTACGGATTTATTTATCTTTGCAAAGTTAACAATCGTAACCACCAATGGCAATAACAATTCTTTCTGCAGAAAAGGACCCGATGGGAGCCGCTATTTCTGACTATTTCAACCATCATAGAGCTGATCGTTTGCGGGTATTTTCTTCTCAATTCGAAGAAGATGAAATTCCCGTCAAAGAACTGTTTCGTAGTATACAGTCTATGCCTGTACTAGAGCGCACCGCCCTGCAAATGGCTACTGGACGGATTTTGGATGTAGGTGCCGGAAGTGGTTGCCATGCGCTCGCACTTCAGGAAATGGGAAAAGACGTATGCGCCATTGATATTTCTCCCTTATCTGTCGAAGTAATGAAACAACGCGGAGTGAACGATCCTCGTCTCATCAACCTTTTTGATGAAACATTTTCCGAAACATTCGATACGATCCTAATGCTCATGAATGGTTCCGGAATCATCGGACGGCTGAATAATATGCCCGAATTTTTCCAACGGATGAAACGTATTCTCCACCCCGGTGGATGCATATTTATGGATTCCAGTGATTTGCGTTATCTTTTTGAAGAGGAAGACGGTAGCATAGTCATCGATCTGGCCGGAGATTACTACGGAGAGATCGACTTCCAAATGCAATATAAAGATGTAAAAGGAGACACATTCGACTGGTTATATGTAGATTTCCAGACTCTTAGCTTATATGCTTCCGAATGTGGTTTTAAGGCAGAATTGATAAAAGAAGGAAAGCATTACGATTACCTGGTCAAACTTAGCATTGCTTGAAAATGCATCTTCATATAGTGACGGTATACACTCCGGATAGCGTCACTATATAACCAAAATAGTAACGCCATCACATCAGGATAGCGTTACTATTTTTATATACTCATATATGTTCCGTTGGAAACATCTGATGAAGGTTCTCTTTTATTTCAGCATTTCATTAATTGCCTGCACAAGAGAAGCAAACTCTTCCTCATTATATAAACGAGTCAGCTTTACAATTTTCCCTTCCTTATCAATCAACACGTTTCTCGTTATTCCAGATTCACGTAATGCATACTTCGCAAAGATATCAGCTCCCGGATCCAGTCCTAACGGATAAGTGACTCCGGTAGATTTTGCAAAAGCCAGTACTTTGTCAAGCGGTTCGTCACGGTCAATGCCAATCAGAGCAAAGTCTGCATTATTTTTATGCTTCAACCAAATATCCTTCTCGATAAACGGCATTTCTTTACGGCAAACCCCACACCAGCTTGCAGTGAACTGCAACATGACAACTTTACCACGAAGGGAAGATAAACTCACTTGCTTCCCATCTGTCAAGGTAATTGTGAAATCCGGAGCCATCTCTCCTACCCGAACAATATATCCTGTACTATCTGCCTGAACTGATTTTGCATCCGCAGTTACTTCTACACTATCTGTTGCAACTTCAACATTCGCCGTTCCTTTCTTCTGTCCGGAACAAGCCCATATACCTATGGCTAAAAGCGCCACACTACATACATTCATAATTTTCATTTTCATCTAATCATTGGTAACTTTGCAAATATAAAAAAAGTATGCGATGTATTTGCATTTTTAAAAGAAATTCATACCTTTGCACCCGCAAAAGAAAAACGCCTCTTTAGCTCAGTTGGCCAGAGCACGTGATTTGTAATCTCGGGGTCGTTGGTTCGAATCCGACAAGAGGCTCTCCAGAATGAATGCTGTTTATCACATCAGATAAGCAGCATTTTTTATTAATATCTTCTTTAAGATTTTTGCTTACGAAAGACTACCATACCCACAGCCAACAAAATCAAAAGAATTCCAATAACACTATTCAGGGTAAACAGTTCTTTAAAAACAAAGACACCGATCACAACGGCTGTCAGTGGTTCCATCGCACCTAAAATAGAAGTCAGTGTAGGTCCCGCATACTTAATTGCCCGTACCAAAGTTATATTGGAAATAGCCGTAGCCGGCAATGCAAGTCCTAAAATAATCAGCCATATATAACCGTCTGTCACCAGATGAAGCCCGGAAGTTGCCATAGCTCCTATCAGATAGAAAACAGCTCCCATCCCCATAACATAACATGTCAGTACAGTGGAATTGATTTGAGCGGCTCGTGTTGTTCGAACCCCAATGATGTATCCTCCGTAAGAAAAGACAGAAATACAAGCCGCCACCAATCCTACTATTGTATCACCACTTTTCGCCTCCAACTCTCCCGATGACAGTAAAGCAGCACCAAACAAAGACATTAAAACAGCAAGCATCACCAAAAGAGATTTCTTTTCATGAAAGAAAAACATCATTGCCAATGATACAGCCAACGGATACATAAAATGAATAGTCGATGCTACCCCCGTGGCTATATTCTGATAGGCAATGAGCAAACTGAATGAGGTGGTTGCCCGCAACAAACTTAATAAAAAAACGACTAACAAATCTTTCTTTGCCAGCCGGAAATTACATCCCGAACACCATCCAAACAGTGTCAATACAATAGCAGCCACTCCCCAACGATAAGAAAGCACCTCGAAAGCCGAAAAACCAGCTAACAACAGAGTTATAGAAAAAAACGGAGCCAGCCCAAAAGTGGAGGAGGATACCGCCGCATAAAGTATACCTTTAATACGATTCATCGATATATTCAACTAATTCCAGATATTCACAATGCAAAGATTATAAATATTTCTTTAATGCCACCATTAATTTCATTTTTTCAAGCGGCTTAACCAGATATTCATTACAGCCGACCTTTATTGCAGCAATCCGGTCAGAATCGAAAGCATGGGCGGTAAGTGCGACGATAGGTAAGCTAGCATTAAACTTACGTATTTCAGCTGTAGCCTTCAATCCATCCAGTACTGGCATTTTCATATCCATCAACAACAAATCGACATGTTGGCTACGTGCTATTTCCACTGCCTTTTGCCCATTCTCCGCATGCAGTAAATCATAATGATCCTTCAGGATAGTAGACACCAGCTGATAATTACTTTGTATATCTTCAGCTATGAGAATTGTTTTCCGACCGGCACTCTTCTCCATCACTTCGTCATTCGCACCAAACTCTCCTCCGGAGATATTCTCTTCTTTCTTCTCTTCTACCATAGAAAGTGTATCGACTTCACAAGGTAAAAATGCCCAAAACAGCGATCCTTCATTGTGTACCGATTCAAAGCCGACTTTACCTCCCATAGCTTCTGCAATTGCCTTGCAAATAGAAAGTCCAAGTCCGGTACCTTGGGCAAACTCATCAAGTTTCTCAAAACGCTGGAATACTTTTCCTTTTTTATCATCAGCTATACCAATACCGGTATCTTTCACATAAAAATAGACGCCTCCATCCTTACATGCATATCCCATTTTAATAGAACCTTTTGAAGTATATTTGATAGCATTAGTGACATAATTCGTTATAATTTGTGCCACGCGATTACGGTCCAGAGTTACCCGACAACAGTGATAAGGATTGATTTCAGTTAACACGATATCCGGATTCTTCAGGCGCTGCTTCATGGAAGTAAACATGTTTTCAAAATGTTCGGATAAGTCGAACGGTTCGTATTTCAGTTCTACCGAACCGGCTTCCAGCTTGGATAAATCAAGTATATCATTTATCAGTTTTAGCAATAACTCATTATTACTATTAATAATCTGGATATAGTCCGCCTTTTCTTCTTCTCCGGCATAAGCCATCAACTCCGAAAAACCTACAATAGCATTCAAGGGAGTACGGATTTCATGACTCATATTCGCCAGGAACGCAGATTTCAATTTATCAGACTGCTCTGCCTGATGTTTGGCTTCCTGCAATTCCTTAATCATTTTTTCACGCTCCGTTACATCATCCACGCGAATTACAACACCATCCACAGATCCATCTTCAAGAACTACGGGAGTGGCAAACACTTCAACGGTATGCGCACTGTCCAACGAAAACTTCATCTGTTCCGTCTGTAATGAAACAAAAGCACGTTGCATCACACAATTTTCACAGGGAGAAGTACGATTATATGTACTTTTATAGCAAAGTTCACCTTTTTTGTAGGCTTCAAAAGAAAGACTTTTTGAACATAACGAAATATTTTCCCATTGAACCATATATTCCTTCGTGATGTAGGCCAACCCTGAATTCGTATTGTTAAGAACCAGTTCATTCTGTCGTACCAAAGCGTCCTGTATTTCTTTATTCTTTAGTAAGGTCAATTCAGTCTGCTTATAGGAATCGATATTTTGCGTCATACCGAACAAATACTTATAAGGAGCATCGTTCAAAGTTGTGGTTTCAACAAGGCCACGCGTTTCCCACCATTGATACATGCCATCTCCTTTAAAGTCAATGCGATATTCCACATCCCATACACCGCTTCCTAGTTCTACCGCCTTTTGCAAAGTTTCAGCAAACTTTTGTCGGTCATCAGGATGTACGAGAGTCAGATATTTCTCGACCGAATTAATTTCTGATGCCTTTTTCCCATTTTTATCAAAACCTTCACCGAAACTCACCCTGTTCTTAGCCGGCTCAAAAAACCAGGTGAAGGCATTCATCGCTTCCATAGTGACAGTTAACAGCTGTGCACGACGCTTCAGTTCATTTTGTAAACTCTGATCCCAGCGGGTATTTAACAGAAAGCGTTTGCCATCATCTTCAATTATACTTTTGCGAACAATAGTATCATAGCTGCGTCCATCCTTCAGTATAATACGTTCCATGCCGAAATAAGGGTTCCCAGTATTGTATACCTCTAAATCAGTCTTCTGAATACGCTCTACTTCTTCTTCACTCAGCACATCATAAGTAGTTTTATCTTCGCTGGTACCAAACATGAGCTTACTCTCTTCATTGCAAAAAACATAGCGGAAATCATTCTCTACATCTTTGATATGAACAGATAACGGAAGATTATTTAATATATTATAGAAGAACTGCTCCTTTTTCTGCACCTCCGTATTATTCTTTCGGGTACCAACATATTTCAATACCTTCTTATTAGAATCAAATTCATAAGGAGCACCGCTTATCGTACAAAATTGCCAGGTTGAGCTATCCGGTAACATAACCCTGCTATCAAAAGAAAAAGAAAAATCTTCCCCATTGCTCATTCTTTCCATTACTTCAGTAACCTGACTACGGTCATCCGGATGCAAAGTCTCCAGATATAGTGCCATACTAACTGGCTTAGACTGATCGTATCCATTCAGCGGTTCATTATCACTATAAAATAATTTGGGCACTGCATCAAATTCCCAAAACATGATGTTGGCTGCCTTCATAGCAAGCTCCGTTTTCCGGCGACTTTGACGGAGTACCTCTTCACTTTTCACCGTTTCTGTAATATCTTCAAAGATAAAAATGTAATTAACAAACTTGCCATCATTATCATAAAGAGGATTACCATTACATTTCAAATAGCAGGTCCGGGTACGCGTAGAGAAAAAACGTTTATCGGTTCTCTGTTTATCGAAATCATACAAAAAACTCATCTGTACCGGAACACAACGACGAACTGCTTCCTTCACCACGTCAGGAACCACAGAATTTTCATTTATGTTGAGTTTATTACCAAGAAGCGTTTGCGAGTCAGCGCCAAAAATTCGGCAGAAGCTTTCATTGCATCTTACCAGAGTGCCATCGGCTGTGAAGAAACCTATTCCAACAGGAAGTGAATTAAATACAGTTAGTAATTGTTTGTGTTCCATTTCTTTATCCTTGAATAACTTAGAAATAAATATTTTATCTCCGCACTATGCAAATATATACACTTTTACGATTATAATATGATTTTATAGCGAACATATTATTGCCAGGTTATAACATACAATAAGGGGCTATCCACGATATTGTGAATAACCCCTATCTCAAATGACATCCCATATATTATCATTTTAAAAAGTACATTTTAATACTCCTCAATGACTGTATTTCCAAAAATATCCTTTTTAATAATTTTCCCATGACCGTTACCATATTCAATTATTTCGTTTCCAAAAATATCTTTTTTAATAGTTGTTCTATTCCCCTTATCATCCTCGATAATAGTATTCCCAAAGATATCTTTTGTAATCGTCTTTCTATTACCTTTGTCATCGCGAATAATAGTATTTCCCAGAATATCTTTCTCTATAGTTTTTCTATTACCCTTATCGTCCCGGATAATGGTATTTCCTAGAATATCTTCTTCAATAGTCTTTCTATTACCTTTATCATCACGAACAATGAAATTTCCTAAAATATCCTCTTCGATAGTCGTTCTATTGCCTCTATCATCACGGATAATGATGTTCCCCAAAATATCCTTTTCAATAGTCTTTCTATTGCCTTTATCATCACGAATGATGATATTCCCTAAGATATCCTTTTCAATAGTCTTTCTATTACCATTATCATCACGGATAATGATATTACCTAAAATATCCTTTTCAACAGTCTCTCTCCCTTGGTCAACTCCCGAATACTCATAATTATCTTCAACAAGATTTGCACCATAGCCCTTTATTATATAAGGAGCCAAAATAAACTGGGCAACAAACAGGATAAATAAAATCTTTTTCATGGCGTTTTTCTTTTGGTTTAGAACAAAAGTAACGCAGGAAAATCAGAATTAATAAGTGAATTCCATAATTGTCAGTAGGGAAAAACCTAAAATAAAAAGGATTAGCGCATGCAGTAACGGTATATCCATAATATACTACCTAATTGGTCCCCAGAATGGTCCCCCCAAAAAGAAATTCCTTGAAAGTACTTGACTTTCAAGGAATTCAAAGTGTTACTTGAGGTTCCTGGCGAACCTCTTTTTTCTTTATTTCCCTTATTTATTAGATAAAACATCACTTTCATAAACAACTGAAAAACAACAAATTATTTATCACATAAAGAAAATAGAATAAAATAAGATAAAAGTTTGTAGTACCAATGTAGTACCAAATCAAAAAGAATCTCTATCTTTGTAGTACCAACTTATAAAAGTAAAAATATGGGTGCAACATTCATTTTAAGAACTGACAAAAGCGAAGGATATGCAACCTTATACGCTCGCATACAAAACAGGGTTCCAAAGATTAACATTCGAGTATCTACCGGATTAGAGGTTGATATAAAAGAGTGGAACAAATCTTTAACAGGAACCAAAGCCCTAACAGCTTTCAGGACAGGCAAAGGAAAAGAACTTTACCTTAAATTAGACGCTATTTCATCAACGATTGACGCACTAATAAAAAATGGTGTAGCCATAACTTCCGACATGGCTAAAGAGCGTATACATGAAATAGTATATGCTGAACAGATAGCAGCCGAAAAAGAACGAGCAGAAGCCGAAGCTAAAGCCCTAGAAGAAGAACAGGCTACCAACTTCAACGACTTCATAGCACAATTCATTCACGAATGCGAAACAGGAAAACGGAAAAAGAAGGGAGGAACTACAAATATATCTCCTGGAACAATCAAAAGCTACAAAGGCTTTCAGTCCCAGTTTAAAGCATATCAGGAAACAAGGCTAAAGGTTATTGACTTTGAAGATTTGACAATAGAGTTTTATAATGACTTCCGGTTGTTCCTGACTGACAAAGAGTATTCCCCAAATACCATCGCCCGGATGGTGAAGATATGCAAAACAATCTGTTATGCAGCCGAACAGCTTAAACTAATGGATGCGGCAAACGTCCGGTTTGGTTTTGATGTGATCTATAAAGATGTTGATAATGTCTACTTGACTGAAGAACGAATACAGGAACTTTATGAGTACGATTTATCCAATCGTCCGGCATGGGAAAAGATAAAAGATGTGTTTGTAGTCGGCTGTCTGACCGGGCAACGAGTAAGTGATTATAAGCGCATCAATGCGAAAATGATTGTTACCCTTACCGATGGCAATAAGTACATCAAACTTAAACAGGAAAAGACCGGAAATATCGTTTATATTCCTCTTGATTATCGTGTTGCGGCTATCCTTGACAAATATAACGGTGCACTTCCCAAAGTTTATGACCAAAAGATAAACGACCATATCAAAGAGATTGGCGAGGCTTTAGGATGGACGGAAATAGTAGAGTTAGACGAACAACGGGGAGCAATGGAGTATACAGCAAAGAAACGTTTCTGCGACCTTCTTAAAACTCATACCTGCCGAAGAAGTTTGGCAACCAATATGTATAAAGCCGGTGCTTCATTAAGTTCTATTATGGCTATTACTGGACACAGTAGCGAGCAGCAGCTAAAGACATATCTCAAACTGGATGAATCAGAAAAGAGTATGCTGGCAGCTAAAGAGAACTATTTCACGAAATTACGAATAGTTAAATAATAAAATTATATTAATCATGGAAAATATTAGAGCGTTTTTTAATATGGTAGAAGAACACCTTTCTAAGTATGAAGAAATTATAGAAAACAAGGTTGATTTTGATAAATACCCGACTTTTGGTAATTTGGATTACTTTAATACTTGCGACATTACTTACAAAATAGCTAGCAGGCTTTTTTCTATGAATAAAGATGATAGGTCCATTTATGCAAAACTCATCATAGAACTCCTAGAAATTGAATGCTCCACAATAGGATTATACGATTATAAAGAAGAGGTTGAATATTATCAAAAACAAACAGGCGAAAACAGATGGCACACATCAATAAAACCTATAGACGGGTATGAAAAAACCTCCAAAACTGTTTACATTAGGGAATGTGGTCCAGAGGGGATTAAATGTAATGTCGAATGCGTTGATTCCGACATAGATTTTTTCATTCAAGGAGTATTTAGTTTATTCCTAGATTTTGGAATAGACATTTCTTCAATAATAAACAGCATTTGCGATGAATCATCTATTCTTAAAGATATTTGCAATGGTGCCATTAAATATGGAAAACGGGGTAGTATAGAAATAAACAAAATACGAAAACAACGGAATCCAATTACAGCCAATCAACAATATGATACCATAAAAGCATTATTAAATGCGGCAGGATGGGAAGGAGCCGATAATACAAAAATAGCGGAATTTGTAGCTTGGTTAGTCAATGGCTCCCAAACTTACATTCGTCAATACATATTATCCGGAGAAAGTAGAGATAGAGATAAAAAGAACGCTGATTCAATGTTGATTAAAGAAAAATTCAAATTAATAGGTATGAACTACAATAATGGTGAGATAAAAAAACAATAATCACCCAAAATTTGTAATATTACAACCTGTATTACACGAAAAAAATCACTATATTTTTGCATCCATAAGAACTAAAAACAAGTAACTTATGGATGCAAATCTTTTTTCTTTAAATGCAACACTTATTCAAGGTGCGACAATGAAGGACCTTGAAAATATGATTAGCCGCCTACTTGATGAAAAACTAGCTAATGTTGCAAACCCCACTATTGAAGTAAATAAAAATCTCGGAGGAGAAGGATTACACAGACCTAAAGAAACAGCGGGAAAACTGGGAATTTCCCTTGTTACTTTAGGGAAATGGACTAGACAAGGGATAATTAATAGTCGAAAAATAGGCTCCCGTGTTTATTATACCGATGGTGATATTAATGAAGCACTAAAAAACGCTTTTAGAGGGTAATACTATGGAAAAGTCAGACATTAACATTACCCAGACGCAACAGATCGTTATGGGCTTCATCTCCCCTATTATTGACGAAATAGTCGACAGAGTATCAGAGAGAGTATTAGCTGCATCAAAGAAAGAACCTAAGTTCTACACTCGAAAAGAAGCCGCTGAAATCCTTCATGTCACCTTACCAACATTGGCGAGAATAACAAAAGACGGACTTCTTATCTCTAAACGTGTAGGTAGTAGAATCCTGTATGAAGCGGATGCTATTGATGAGGCAGTAAAAAAGCAGGTCGTATTCAAATATCGGAGGGCATGACTATGGAAGAAAAGAAAAAGGCAGCCTCCACGACTGCCAATCTCCAACATAGATCCAGAAACAAAGATAGCAAATCATTTCGAATCAAACAACAGATTCGCAAACTATTCTTAGATGGTGGCAAGTACACTAGTAAAGATTTAAACACCCTTACTGGCGGAAACGATAGCCGGAAAGTCATATCCGACCTTAGAAAAGAAGGCTGGGACATTAAAGACGTTCGTCTGGACGATAGAAGAAAACTATATTGGTTAGAGCCGGACAAACGGCAAATGTCTATTGATTGGGAAGGAGGTATCAATGAGTAAACAGGAAGAGTGGATTTCAATCATATATTACAAGAGATGGGCGGAGATGTTGATGAAAATGCCAGCAGAATTACGGCACAAAATCCACGACGCAGTAGATGAATATATCGTAAATCGTGCTTTACCCACAGATGAGCAGATTCTTTTCTCTACTTTTTTCTCTATAAAAGAGCAAATAGATTATGATAAAGAATTGTACAATTCTAAGGTAGTCAGAAGAAATAGAGAAAACGGGAGACTAGGAGGGAGACCAAAGAAAAAACCTAATAACCCACAAAACCCAGTGGGTTTACAAGAACCCAAAAAAGCCGATACTGTTACTGATACTGTTACTGATACTGTTACTGATACTGTATCTACTGAAGTAGATATTAAAGAAAATACTATCGTATCAAAGAAAGACGAGCTTTCTTTATCATCTCCATCCGAAGAATTTATAAAATTCAATAAGTGGCTAAAAGAGAATTGCCCTTTTGTCCTGAATGTAAAAGCCCAAATGAGCGAGAGGGAGTACAACAAACTAGCGAAGAAATACACCAAGAAAGAAATTAGCGATGTTCTTGAAAGCTTAAACAACTGGAGAGACTTCCCAAAGAAACGGGCTAGTGTATATCGCAGCACATTAGACGAATTGAAAAAGAAATTCGGAGAACGATAATTTTAAACTGTTACAATCATGGCAAAGACAGAGAAAATCTTGATAGACAATATATGCCCGCTGTATGATTTGGAATGTGAGAAGGCAGTGCTAGGCACATTAACCAGTCCTGTATTATCCAATGGGGAGATACCGGAGAATCTGACGGAAGATTGTTTCTATGACGAATTTAACCGCAACATATTCCGGGCTATTGACTCAATTATATCCCGTGGAGATCATCCCGAGCCAATCGCAATAAAAGGGTGTCTTGATAAAATGGGAATATCTTTCAATGTGGCCGAATTATTAAAACGCCTGGATGGTATGACGCTTGATTTCAATCAATACGTAAACCGCTTGTTTGATTTGAGTGTACATCGCAAATTCAGGGAGATAGGTTTGTTTCTTCTGAAACATTCCGCCTCGGAAGAGGAAGATATTGAACAGGTGCAGACAAAAGCCGTCGAATCCCTATCCGGTATGTTCCGGCAATCTTCGGACAACATATACACGCTAAAGGATGGTTTGACGGGAGTGCACCAACAAGTGAACCGCAATCTTTCCGGTCAGACATCATTAACCGGAACGCCTACCGGGTTCGATCAGTTTGATAGAAGGTCAGGAGGATTGCAAAAATCCGATTTGATAATCATTGCGGCAGAGCAAAGCATGGGTAAAACATCCCTGTTAATGTCTATTTTGCGGTTTGCGGCACTTTCGGGCACAAAGAGCATAATATATTCAATGGAAATGAGAAAAGAGCAAATTGCGTCCCGTTTGGCTTCTATTGAAAGCGGAGTACCGGCAAATCAAATCATGTACTCTCAATTAACAAGTTCCCAGTTAGAAAGCTTTGATAAAGGGTTGGCTAGATTGCTTCATCTTCCGATATATTTCGACGATAACAGTACCAGCAATATAGACAGTATAATAAACTCTATCCGGTACATGAAACGGAAGTATGATATAGACGGTGCGGCTGTTGACTATTTGCAGATTCTCAACGTAAACATGAAGGGAGCCAACAAGGAGCAGCAAATGGGAGATGTGGCAAGGCGTTTGAAGAATCTTGCTAAGGAGCTTGATATTTGGATTATCGCATTATCACAACTCAACAGAGACAAAGATAACCCGGTTCCCTCTATAGCCCGGTTGAGAGATAGCGGACAAATAGCAGAAGCCGCCGATGTGGTTATGTTGATTTATCGTCCGGAAGTGAAAGGTAAGCCATATCCGGGAGATTTTTCCCACGTAGATACAAGAGGTACGGCAATGATAGATATTGCCAAAGGGCGAAACATCGGGATAATGAAGTTCATTTGCAAGTTCGATGCTCCGACCACTCACTTTTACGACTTACAGGATATACCTATTTCGGCAAATGTTGAACCTGATCCCTTCTAGCTATGGAAATAGAAACAATCTACGGGCAAGTGATAGCGAAAGCAAACAACTATCAAGCCGTACCGGGCAAAGACGGCCAGAAGCGGATCATCAAAAACGACCGGATCAGGGAGTATGAGAAATCCTTCTGCCTACAATGCAAGAAGTATCGAGGAAAGCGCATTTCCGGTCGTTTCAAACTATTTATTCGTGTATGGCATGGAAATATTCGCTTCGACCTGGATAATACCTTAAAAACGATCCTTGATTGCTTGCAAATGGTGGAGGCGATTACAAACGACAGCCTATGTTTTGAGATTCATGCGGAGAAACGGATAGACCGACGGAATCCGAGAGTAGAGTTTGGTATGGAAGAGATAAACGAGCAAAAAAATATATTCAGCCAAAATAAAGCGATTTAAGCCATTTTCTTTTGCGGGATGATAAGATGTTCATCTTTGCAGAGAAAGTCGCTAATACAAAAACATTATTTGAATATGGAAAGATTAAAGAACATAAAACGTCCACCATTAAAGGATAAATTTAAAAAGTTCGGTGACACGTTCGAATTTGTGTCTAAAAATGAAAACAACCGAATGTACTGCTACAGAAGAACCACCCCGGAAGGGATTGTATATTTTGAGGTGTTCCGGTCGAACTTAGAGAAAGACGCAAACGGGAAGGTTTATGAATCCTATCCCAGTACATCGCAATTTGGTGACACAGCTTGGTGTATCAGGGATGGCGAGAACGCAATGAAGAAAGTTTTGAAATATATGCAAAAGACATTTTCAAATTAAATAAATTATTAACAATCTAAATTTTAAAGTCATGAAACAGAAAGAATTTTTCGGAAAAGGAGAAAAACATGTTTATGTAAGAAAAGGGGATAACGGTGAAATCCTTGTAACCAAAACAAAGAACGAGGAACTCATAACGGAAGAGAACACCGTACACCTTGATGCGGAAGAAGCCCGTAAACTGGGGATTCAGTTACTAAAGCTAGGAACGGAACCGCTTGAAGGTGAATATGAATTGAAAACCGATATGGAAACTATTTCTGTCTGCCAAAGGATTAACCCGGACAATACACCGTGCAATACCGCCTGTATTGTGATTAACGAAAACGAGGATGCTAGGGAATTTTGGGAGAACAGCGGACTGGAACCGAATTTTGACATAGAAGGAGAATCCCTTGAAAAACTGATAGCATTACTGGCAAAGATTGTATAACCCAATACCGGGTAGGTCTGCTTCGGATGATCTACCCGGTATAAATCAAAATGATATGGAACAAATAGATGAAAAAAAGAACTCCGAAGAATTAATAGGGCTTGTTAATTCGGGAACGAAGGAGATTTTCAATAAGAGAGAAGTTGCTTCACGTTTGGGTGAAGATGTGGCTAATCGCATAAAAGACGGATTGGAGGAAAAGAAAGATGAAAAAAGAGGAAACTAAAAGAATCTGTATCGGTTCCGGTGACACAACTTTTCGACGGGACTTTGAAAAGATGCTTAGCAAATTGCAAGGCATTATTAACCGTCAAAAAGTAGAAGAGTTTGGTATTGAGTTGAACACCGAAATATTGCAAGATTTGATTGCTAGCGGTGAAAACACCGGGAAAACCGTATTGGAACGCCTTAATAAAGACCTGTTGGATGATGCCAGTTTGCCGATCATACGCAGACAGAAGGAGCAGATGTACAACCAGCTCTTGCAGGAGTTCGAACAGTTGAAAGTAGCCGTACATAAGTCGGTGAAAGACTTCCCTTACGTTCTTCCGGAAATGTACTTCATTGGTGATGACGGTTGGATTCACGCCCAGGAAGAAGCGTTTGCCCTGTGTGATGAACAAGGAAAGATTTACATAGACAAGCCGGAGCAGATAGAAGTTTATCATCAGGCAATAAAAGCCATTGATGAAATAAACAAGCTTCAGGAGATGGCAGCTAAGTATTATTGCAGTGCTCTAGGACATAGAGCTGTGATAGGCTTTGAAAAAGATACTGCCCGCCTTTATCCCGGTGCTTTGATTGAATGTCATTCCAGCGGAATTTTTGTGAGAATGTTTGAAGGTAAAAAACAATAAAATTAAAAAACTATGAACGAAATAAAAAAACAAGGACTTGAAAGGGTGCTATTGCGCCACCAAGACGAAAACACTATCGAAAAAATACAGCAAATAGTGAATTGTTTGATTGAAACAGGATTTACAATTTCAACGAAAGAACTACATGATTTGTCCTGTGTATGCGCATTGCTCACTAAACAAGCAGAAGAGATGGCGAAAAAAGATGCTTCCCGGATAAAAATTGCCTTTAAACGTGAAGAGGATTATAAAGAGACCTTTGATCGTTTGGAGGCTTGTATAACCGAGAAAGCAAACGAGTTGAGAAAAGTTCTTTTGTATCATACGACAAAACCGTTGGATGAGAACGCATACGAAATAGTAGATAATTGCGTAGTGTTTTCCCAAACATGGGCGGAACGGAAGGCACAAGAGTTTATGATTCCTCCTACAATAACCCGCCTACGTGCGAAAAGACTTATCAACAATGTGAAGGAAGCCATAAGTGAGTTAAATGCCTTTGTTGAGGATAATCCAAACTTTGGAAAGGGTATCACGACTTCACACGATTCCCGTAGATGCTTGTGTTGGCTGGACGATGATGGCGGGTTTCATGAGGAACAAGAAGCATACGAATTTATTTAAAGAATTATCATTATGACTACAGAAGAAAGACAAAAGTTTAACGCTTTCCAAAGGACATTACAGGAAAGCCCGGCGAACCGATTAAGCTTCTTTGCAAGTGTGGAAGGGATAGAAAAACCGCAACCGGCAAATAATCCGTTTGACAAATGGAAACAGGATGCAGAGTACGAGAACCAGGCTATTTGCAAGCATCTTGGCATTGAGTATCGTAAAGAGGATTTCACGGTATCAGACGAAAAACTAGCCCGTAACTGGGCGCAGGGATTGCCGGACGCATAATATTAACATTCCGGGCAGGGATGCTTTATTGATTCTCTGTCCGGTTTACTAAAGAAAATCAAGATAAAAACGGTGTATTCTCTAACTGTTTAGGCTGAATTTAGAAATATGGCAGCAATCATAGATTACATACCAAGAGTTACGTTGTCAAACTTCAAAGAGTTAATAAAACAACAATCCGAAACAAAGGAAACGCTGTTTATTCGCTTCACTCTTAAAGATATACAATATACTGTAGTGATGTCGGTAGAAAAACAGAAGCTTATTTTCTTTTGGGAACATCAAGGGAAAAGGAACCAAAAAGAGATCAAGCTCCAGACCGAACCAAGCAATCTTGGAAACGGGACTGTGTGGTACTTTCTTTGTCCTTATACCGGTCATAAATGCCGCAAACTTTTTCTGGACGGTAAGACGATTGCAAGCCGGTATGCTTTTAGCCATATTTACAGTATTCAGAAAGAAAGTAGATCGGGCCGTTTTTTCTATGGATTCGGACGATTGGAATACCCAGTACGAAGATACGGGAAACAGTTCTATAGAGGAAAAACAACCCCTTACGGGCATAAAGTCTGGACGTATCATAAGAAACTGGAAAAATACAATCAGTTGTTGGATGAATACATTTTACCAAGATCAAGAGGACGAAAACCATTAGTATCAAATGATGAAGTATGAAAGATAACATTTTAAACTTGCCAAGTGATGTTCTTGGCGACATATTCAAAGAGATTTATTCGGAGTATGAGAAAAGCATCCGTAAAATGTTCTCCGCTCCACCCTGTGAGATAGAGATAACCGCCCAACAGGTTGCAAAGGCTTTTGATAAAAGGGGGCTGATAGAATACGCTCCGCAATTCTACATTTTTGCCACTGGGGTGTTTATCGGGATCAAGGACAGGTGTAATCCCTACCAAGAGATTAACGAATGGGTTGCCGCCTATCGGATGGCTAAGGAGATGAACGTAGATGTCTCCGTTATAAATCCAAAGAAAGCATTTGAGTATTATCAACAAAAAAATAAATAGTTATGAATGAAACAATTATTATTAACGGGTGTAGTTTTAATCTTAAAGCAATAAAGATCAAAAACTTTGTTTTAGCCGGAGAGTGTTTAGGGGATTTTACCAACAAAGAAAATGCAGATGAAATGCTAGCGGAAAAAGACAAGAAAACCTTGTGTGATGCGATTTCCTTTCTTTTTGCTGGCGATAGTTCCTTGAGCGATACCTTATGTGAAGGTACTAAAGATGATGCTATAGAGGCTTTAAAACAAATAGCATTGTATTACCAGTCACTGTTTAAACGTGCTAGCCTCATGGCTAAAAGTGTGTCACTAATAGCAGCAAAACCTAAAATATGAAAGTAACAGTCGATTTATCCGGTTTGGATTCTTTCATCCAAGAAGTCGAAGATGAAATTAATCAGGGCTTGATAGATGCGGCTCATAAGGCTGTTGATACCCAGAAAGTAAGAAATGAGAGTGGCAAAAAGACTTATGAGAACCACACTTGGAACTTGCGTAATGCTCCCGGTGCTGCTGTTGTTCGCAATGGGGAAATCGTTGATTTATATGTTCCGGCAGACGGGGAGCATGCTGAAGCGAAAGCTAAAACCGAAAACCTTCTAATCTACGGAAAACGCCCTAAAAACGGGATTGTTGCAGCGGACGGAATGGAATACGCAAGCTTTGTATCAAGCAAAGGTTTTGATGTTATGGACACGGCTCGCCATGTCTTAGAGAGAGAAGTAAAAGAAAATGTAACAACTAATATTAAAGTAAAATGGCAGGATTGAGAATTAATTTAGATGCTGATCTTACAAGATTCACTCAACTTGTAAAGCAAATACAGAAGGTAAGAGCGGAATTAGGTAAATTATCTACCGCTTCACCCAGTTATGATAAGTTGTACAAAGAGTTTAAAAGGATAAAAGGCGAGTTGGACGAAATGAAAAAGAAATTCGCTGAAATTCAAACGGCTTTGGCACAAGTAGATATAGCCAGTAGTATAGTGAAACAGTCTGAAACAATCAGGCATGAGACAGACGAAACTTCTAAACACTTTGAAGATTATGCAGACTCCTTGAACGCTGTGAAAAAGCAAGTAGCCGCATTACAAAAGGAATACTATGCACTGGAAGAATCGGAAAGAAATTCATCTGTAGGACAAGCTAAACTAAAACAGTGGGCAGCTTTAAATGCACAGTTGAAGGTTACGGCTGATTCAATGCGTGATGTTGCAAAAGTGGAAGAAAACGCCATTAAAGTTTATAAGTCAACTGAAGGATCACTGGTGCAATTAAGGAAGCAGCTAAGTATGTTGAACTTCCAGTATGACAATCTTTCTCGGGATTTACGTAATGGTGCTACAGGAAAAGAGCTATTGATACAAATACAGACGGTAACTAATGAGCTAAATTCAGCAGAACAAGCGACCGGACGTTTCCAAAGGAGTGTTGGACATTATGCTACAGCCTATAACGGATTAAACGCCCAAGTACAAATGTTAGCACGAGAATTACCGAGTTTGGCCGTTTCCATGAATACTTTCTTTTTGGCAATTAGTAATAATTTCCCGATGCTTATTGATGAAATTCAAAAAGCTAGAATTGAACTTGCAAAACTTAGAGCCGAAGGAAAAGAAGGTACTCCAATTTGGAAACAACTCACAAAATCCCTATTAGGTTGGAATACAGCTTTGGTTGTCGGGCTTACTCTTTTATCTAACTATGGAACTGAAATCGGTGATTGGATAAAGCAATTATTTGATAGTAGAGAAAAACTAGACATTCTAAAAGAAGCTTTAAAAAGTTACAATGAAGCCATAATTGAGGGGAAAAAGAATGCACAAGATCAAATTGTAGAATTAAAAATGTTGTACAAGGCTGCGACGGATGCAGCAGAGAGCACGGATACTCGAAGTAAAGCCATAAAGAAGCTACAAGACCAATATCCGGATTACTTTGAAGGTATGAATAACGAAGCCTTTTTAGCAGGAAAGGCGAAAACGGCTTATGATAATCTAACCCAATCTATTTTAGACTATGCTCAAGCACAAGCTATCAAGAATAGGATAACCGAAAACTTCGATAAGATAATAGACCTTGATACCAAAATAGCAGAAGCGCAAGCCGAATATAATAGGTTAGCAATAGAATCCAATAATAGTCTTAATTTTGTATCATCTGGATTAATTGCGAAAAAAGCACAAGAGCAGTTGAAAATTTATCGTGAGGCGAAAGAAGAACGTGAAAAACTGATAGAATCCAACAAAAAACTAGAAGAGGGATTTAATGCTAGTGCATTTCTTTTTACTCCTAATTCTATTAAAACCAATGATAATAGTTATAGTGATGTTTATCAACGGGGCAAGTCTATATTAAAGGCAGAACAGAATATCAAGGACGCTATTTTAAAAAGCCAATTAGACGCCCAAAAGATAGCTATTGATATTATGGAAGAAGGAAATGCCAAAGAACTTGCTCAAATCAATGCTAATTATGATGCAAAGATAGCAGAAATCCAAAAACGTGAAAGGGAGCTTCTGCAAACCTTACAAGACGCAGAATATGAAGCATGGAAAGCGGCAAATCCTGATTACAAGAAGAAAGGATTGCAATTTGTTCCTACCATTGTAGACATTCCTACCGAACATAGAAATAATTTTGATACTGAATATTCTTCAGCATATCAAAAGCAGCAAAATGATATAAACAAGCTGTTACAATCAACCCTCAACAAGTATCAGGACTACAATAAGCAGCGTGAGCAGCTGGTTAAGTCCTTCAATGAAGAAATGGAGTTCCTGAACTCACAACGTACCGAACAAAATTCGGAAGAGATAGACCGGGCAATAGAAGTTGCAAAGAAGAAACTCAAAGAAGGATTGAAAGGAATACGGGATGAAATGGAAAAGGAGTTTGCCGGACAAGAAAATACATTCTTAAAAATGCTATATGGTGATATTTCCCAAATGGGATTTTCTGACCTATCAAATTTGATTTCTCAAGCCCGCCAGCTGAATGATTATCTTTCTGGAAAGGGAGATAAGGAGGGAATTACATTTATTTCTAAAGAACAACTAGAAGCGATTGAAAAAAGTCCGGCAGACTTAGAAAAGTTGAGAAAAGCACTGGATAAGTTGCTCGGTACAGGTAAAAAAGAGAATAAATGGGAAGAGATATTTGAAACCTTCAAAAAGGGTTTTGCTTCTCTTAAAAGTGCAAAAGATTTTAAAGAAATATCTGGTGCCATAGGTACGATAAGTAATGCCGCTTCATCGGCAGCTGGAGAAGTTGCGAATTTATTTGAAGCGATGGGTAAGACTTCGGCAGCAGATGCTATAAGTGGTGTAGAAAGCGCAATGAATGCAATATCCAATATCGGGCAAGGTTTTGCTAAAGGTGGAATTGTAGGCGGTATTGCAGCCGCAGTAGGAGAAGCTGCCAATTTTATAGGAAAGGCTTTTGCAGCTAATTCTCGGCATAAAAAAGCTCTTGAGGCTATTATGAACGAAACGATAGATCAGCAAAGAGAATACAACCTTCTTTTGTTGGAGCAAAATCTTTTGTATGAGAAAGCATCTACAATCTTTGGAGTTGATGCTTATTCTAAGGCCAAGAACGCAGTTATTAACATGAAGGACAGTGTAAAAAGCCTTAATAAAGAACTTACAGACGGAGAATATGGGAGTTGGATTACAAATATTGAGAGAAAGTTTTTAAAAAGAGCAAATCAATACATCGGATCCGCACTAGCTTTAAAGGATCAATATGCAGGGCTTGCCAACGTAGAAATCAAAACCGGACACAAAAAAACGGGGTTGTTTGGTTGGGGAAAAGGAAAAGACGTTTATTCTTCAGTTCTTGATGTTTATCCCCAATTAATAAAAGCTAATGGAGAGTTTGATAAAAGTTTGGCAGAAACAATTATCAGTACCCGTACTATGTCAGATGAAAGTAAGGCAGCGTTACAGTACATGATTGACCTGGCGCAACAGGCGGAAGATGCCTATAGCGAATTAAATGACTATATGACCGATATTTTCGGGGATTTAGGAAATTCCATGACAGACGCACTCGTTAATGCTTTTGTCAGTGGAACCGATGCGGCAAGGGCTTTTACCGAATCCGTTTCTAGTATGCTTGAAACACTATCCAAACAAATGATTTATTCTGTTACATTGGCTCCAGTGATGGAACAGGCGCAATCTAAAATGCTAGATGTAATGAAGAATACCGATTTATCAGATGAGCAACGCTTCAACCAATGGACTATTATTCTTGATAATTTGGTAGATGATGCACTAGCGCAACAAAGCAAGGCCGAAAGATTAATGGAAGAATATCAGAAAATAGCAGCTAATAAAGGTTTTGATATATTGTCGAATACTTCCTCTTCATCCCAAGAAGCTTCAAAGAAAGGCTTTGCCACTGCATCGCAGGATTCAATCGACGAACTTAACGGACGTTTCACTGCTTTGCAGATTGCCGGAGAAGAAATCAAGAATCAAAGTATAGAACAAACTAGGCTATTGGATTCTATAAACTCGATATTGCTTAATATAGAGCCTTCACAGGATTCTTTCAGTATTCCCGATCTATCATTAAACAGAGAAGCTTTAAATAGTAGTTTTGCAGCCGATATAGCAATGAGAGCAGAATCTAACGCCCAGTTACAGGCGGCTATAGTTAACCTAACCGGAGAAGTACAAACGATTAAAAACAATGTTAGTGAGATGTTGACTTATAGCGTAGAAGTCATGGCGGATCAACAAACTATTGCTGAAAGCTCTAGTGCCCTTAAAAAGAATCTTCCTAAGATTACCCAGGCATTAGACGGTATTAAACAAAATACCAACGGTTTCTCACATCGTTAATTTTATTCCATGCCATTATAGAAGAATCCCCGACCGCTTGTGATAAGTAGCCGGGGATTAACATTAATTATTTCCAGAAAGAATTTTGTCTACTTTGTCGAAAGAATCATATTCTTCGAAGTTTAAAGAAAATCCTGTAGAAGTTATTCTCTTACTAAAGAAACGGACAATATTCGGATAATTAGATTCCCACATATCTTTTCTATCTTCTTTTAAAGCTATATTATACTTTAGAGAAATGTTATTGTATAATTCACTTATAGAAATGAAAAAAGCCTGTTTATAGCATTTAAAAGCCTTTTCTTTTTCTCCGTCTAAACATAATAGTTGGGCTTCATCTATCAATTCATCCTCTTTGGATGGAGGTTGCTTTAAGCTGATTTTTTTCACATCATTAGTCATTTCCCATAACTTGAAAAACAATACAATTTGCAATACACCAAATACGATGATTACAATAGATACAAATAGTGTGATATTTTCCATAATCAGTGTGTTTTATGTTATACAATGCGCAAACGTACAAAAAGCAGGAACAAAAAACAACTATTACAAATGTTTTCTAATTTTGCGGGAGGTAAAAAGTAAAAGAGCGTCACCCGAACCACCAGATAGACGCCCTTCCCTAATTCATAGTACAAATATACTATTTACTTTTAAATAATCGTACTATGTTTTCAGAAATCAACGAAAAAACAACGGTAAATACAGGGGTGAAAGGTAAGAGACAGAAGGAGATAATCAAGGCGAACAAACCCTTTTCGATCCGTGTCCTTTATATTAGGTACGGGGTTTATGATATTGTGTTCACTTACCAAGAGACAACCGTTTTTCAACCGATTTCAGACGAACAGTATAGGGAGTATAGGAAATTGTGTTATTTGCGCCCTATCAGGGCTAAAAACTATCTTCTTGATCTTGTAAACTTTGACGGTACACCATATAACAGGGGAGATTTTCAGTTTATAGGTAAAGATGATGAACCAACAAAGGCAATGATAGCACTTTGGCAGGAGATAGAAAAGAACTTATTTAACCGGGATAATCAACATACATAGACCTGCCCTAATGATTGTTGAGATTAGCCTACTTTGATATTGATTTTAAAGGTAACCCAGAATTACCTTTTAAAAGTAAAATGTGTGATTAACCCATATTTAAAAGTGCTATGGTTTCAATTTTAAAATGTGATACTCCCTGTTATTAACAGCAAATTAACAGTGATTTAAATAAGATATAGAAAAGCCCGTACTGGTTAGCAAATCATGTACGGGCGTTCTCTTTTTAATCCTCTTTCCTTTTTAGCTCCAGTTTGGCACCGCAGTTGGGACACACGAAGGTAGTTTTTTGGCTATCAGAAAATAGCTCCGATAGAGGAACATTTAAAGCTTCCGATATTTTAACCAACGTGTCAAAAGCTGGTTTACTCTTTTCATTGATGATATTAGTTATATTTTCCCTACTAATACCAACTCTTTCAGCAAGTTCTTTTGCTGTTGCATTTTGTTCCTTTAGAACATCTTTAATTCTTAAATACATATTATTCAATTTATTTATAGTGCAAAAATATCAAAAGTAATTCAGTATATTACATTTTCAATGTTAATGTAATGTTAAATATCACTTTGTCATTGTTTGA
>OHOC01000115.1_pt1 | contig 40709 bp, 24 predicted proteins | sample 1569701 | NCBI WGS metagenome assembly OHOC01 (sample SAMEA3879522, study PRJEB24766) | human gut metagenome | biome: human-associated habitat; feature: feces | place: USA | collected 1985/1987 | reverse complement strand
TCATATTGAGACCTTGATATCTCTGCTAAAAGGTTATCAACTGACGGGAGACAAACAATGCCTTGAATGGTTTGAAAAAGTACATGAGTATACATGGACACATTTCAAAGATCCCGAATATCCTGAATGGTTTGGATATCTGAACCGAAGAGGAGAAGTGTTGTTGCCACTCAAAGGAGGAAAATGGAAAGGTTGTTTCCATGTACCAAGAGGGCTGTACCAGTGCTGGAAAACATTAGATAATTTATAAATTCCAATTAAATAAAAACATGAAAAACGGACGACGTAATTTTTTAAAAACAGCATTTGCTACATGTTCGTTGTTAGCAGGCAGCAGATTTATAACTGCGTGTTCACCTTTAAAAAAGGATGCTGGCAATGAAGAAGGATTCAATACATTTGCAACTCCTGACGCCTTGAAAGGAATGCCGATAAAAGCTACTTTCTTAGATGAAATAAGCTGGGACATTCCGCATCAGAACTGGGGGACAAAAGAATGGGACCAAGACTTTAAAGCAATGAAGAAAATGGGAATTAATACTGTAGTACTCATTCGTGCAGGTCTTGGTAAATGGATTGCTTCTCCTTTTCGATGTCTATTGGATAAGGAAGACGTTTATTATCCTCCTGTAGACTTGGTTGAAATGTTCCTGACATTGGCTGATAAATATGATATGGCTTTCTATTTTGGAATGTATGATTCGGGAAAGTATTGGCAAGAAGGGTTATTTCAAAAGGAAATAGACTTAAATATGGCTTTAATTGATGAAGTTTGGAACAAATATGGTCATCACAAATCTTTCCAAGGCTGGTATCTTTCACAAGAAATAAGTCGTAGGACAAAAAATATGTCTAAAATCTATGCTGAAGTCGGCAAACATGCCAAAGCAGTTTCCCATAATCTTCCAACAATGGTTTCTCCTTACATTCATGGTGTCAAAACAGATCAGGTAATGTTAGGTGATAAAGCCTTATCGGTGAAAGAACACGAAGAAGAATGGGATGAAATACTATCCAACGTAAACGGCGCTGTTGATATAATGGCTTTCCAAGATGGACAGGTTGATTATCATGAACTATATGATTACTTGGTTATCAATAAAAAGCTAGCAGATAAATACAACATAAGATGTTGGACAAATATCGAATCATTTGACCGCGATATGCCTATTCGTTTTTTACCTATCAAATGGGAAAAACTTTTATTAAAACTGGATGCTGCTCGCAGGGCTGGAATGGAAAATGCAATTACTTTCGAATTTTCTCATTTTATGAGCCCGAACTCTACTTATCTACAAGCCGGACATCTGTTTGATAGATATTGTGAACACTTTAGAATCTAACAATAACCCTATTTATTTACCTTAAAATTTTAATAGTAATGAAAAAAAACAAATGGAATCAGAGGTTTCTGACCTCATTGTTTATTATGCTTTTTGCATGCACGGCAAGCGTCTTTGCACAAAGTATAATAAGCGGTACTGTTAAAGACGGTAATGATGAACCATTGCCAGGTGTTACAGTTGCAGTACATGGAAGTAACAACGGTACCATCACTGATGTAAATGGCAAATACAGCATTAATGCAAAATCGAATGACGTGCTGGTCTTCTCGTATATTGGTATGGCAACTCAAGAAATAAAGATAGCTGGCAAACATGTCATTAATATAATAATGAAAGATGATGTAGCATCTTTGGATGAGATTGTTGTTGTTGGTTATGGTACACAAAAGCGTGCAAGTATAACAGGCGCTGTGTCCACCGTTTCTGACAAAGAAATATTGAGAGCTCCAACCATGAGTATCAGTAATGTAATCGGTTCTCGCGTTGCTGGTATATCAGCGGTACAATCAAGCGGCCAGCCAGGATCAGATAATGCATCTTTAACAGTGCGTGGACAAAGTGATATTATTTATGTTATTGATGGTATCAGACGAACTGCTGCTGACTTTAATGGGTTGGACCCAAATGAAATTGAATCAGTTTCTGTTTTAAAAGATGCATCAGCTGTTGCAGTTTATGGTTTGGACGCTAATGGTGCCTTTATTGTAACCACTAAAAAAGGAAGAAATGAGAAAATGTCTATTTCTTATTCGGGTGAATATGGTATCAGTAAAAATACACAGCAGCAAGAATGGTTAGATGGACCGGGATATGCTTATTGGTATAATAAGGCACTCAACTTAGACGGCAAAGAAGCATTATTCACCAAAGATATGGTTCAAAAAATGAAAGATGGTGTTGATGGATGGGGAAATACTAACTGGTACGACAAGATTTTTGGAACCGGAACTCGTCAACATCATAATGTATCTGCATCAGGTGGCACAGAAAGACTTCATTTCTTTGCTTCTATCGGCTATCTGAAAGAGAAAGGGAATATTGACAATTTCAATTATGACAGATTAAATTTGCGCTCAAACATCGACGCCAAATTAACCAAATCACTAACTTTTACTTTAGGAATTTCCGGACGTGTAGAAACTCGTAAACAACCACGTTATTCGGCTAATCCTGATAGTTGGCTAAATCTTCCGTTGCAGGCAATACGTGCTCTTCCATATGCTCCTGATACTTATGAAAAAGATGGAGAAACTTACTATGTGGCTACTCCACAAGCTACCGGACATGTATCTCCTATTGCATCTGCATTTGACTCTGGTTATAACAAGTCACATTCTTCTTATATCCAATCAAACTTCAGCTTAAAGTATGATGCTCCTTGGCTAAAAGGATTGAGTTTCAAGTTCCAAGGTGCCTATGACCTGAATTATAACTTTAGCAAAGTGTTGACAAATCCCTATAAAGTTATGATCATGGAATTGCCAACAGCCGAATCTACTACTTTGAATTATCATTTGGGAGATGATCCGGCAGGAAATACAATTAGTCTTAGTGAATCAGCAGTGCGTGGATATACGTTTACTACACAGTCAAGTATTAACTACGACAATGTTTTCGGCAAACACAATGTCAGTGTTTTATTATTAGCAGAAACTCGTGAGATAAAAAGCAATACATTTAGTGCTGCTGGTTATGGTCTAGACTTTATTGAGTTGGATGAATTAAGTAGGCTGACCAATCAAACGGGGGATGGCTCAACTAAACATCCTGAAGTCGGAGGTTATAGTGGTAATAGTCGTGTGGCTGGTTTCGTTGGTCGTGTCAATTATAGTTATGCAGATAAATATTATGCAGAAGCATCTCTCCGTTATGACGGTAGCTATTTATTTGGAGGAATGAACAAGCGTTGGATTACTTTACCAGGATTATCTTTAGGATGGAGAATCAATAATGAAAATTGGTTCAATCTGCCGTGGGTGAATAACCTTAAATTAAGAGGAGGAGTTGGTAAGACCGCAACAAGTAGCGGATTATCTGCCTTCCAATGGAGCAACTCAATGGGAATCAGCAATAACGCAGTTGTAATTGGAAGTGGTAGCCAAAGTATGCTTTATTATGCTACACTTGGTAATCCTAACCTGACATGGGCACAATGTATGAATTACAATGTCGGTTTTGATGCCACTTTATGGAACGGATTATTAGGAGTTGAATTCGATGTATTCTATAAATACGAATTTGATAAACTGGCGACTATTGGTGGTACTTATCCTCCATCTATGGGTGGTTACTATTTCACTCAAGCTAATATAAATAAGGCTGATTATAAAGGATTTGATATTACATTAAGCCATCATAACAAAATCGGAACTTTCAATTATGGTGCTAAATTAATCTGGTCGTATGCCTACGGAAGATGGTTGAAATACTCTGGTGATGCCGAAAACACCCCAGATTACCAAAAACTTACAGGAAAGCAGATAGGAGCTAAATACGGCTTTGTAGCTATGGGATTATTTCAGAATGAAGAAGAAATTGCCAACTCTCCTATCATAGCAGGAAGAATGCCGTTACCAGGATATATTAGGTATCAAGATAGAAATGGCGATGGCATCATTTCCAAAGAACAAGATATGGGGTATATAGGAAAGAGCGCTCGTCCGACCCATAACGGCTCCTTAAATCTTTTCGGAGAATGGAAAGGCTTCGATTTTGATTTACTATTCTCGTGGGGACTTGGACATGAGATAGCATTAACCGGACAATATACAGCCGAAGATGCTGCAGAAGCAGGGACAATGGACCATACATCGTTCACCAAACCATTTTATCAGAAAGGAAACTCACCGGTTTATCTGGTAGAAAACTCTTGGAGACCGGATAACAGAGATGCAGATTTCCCTCGTCTGGAAGTAGAAGGCCCTAATAATCAGAATGGTTATTCGTCTACATACTGGTATCGAAACGGAAACTATATGCGTATGAAAACTGCACAAATCGGATATAACTTTCCAAAACGTTGGATCAATCAACTAGGTGTAGAAAAAGTCAGACTTTATATAGAAGGATACAACCTCTTTACAATTAGCGGACTTACCAAATACAATATTGATCCAGAATCACCTGCTGTAAATAACGGTTATTACCCACAGCAGCGGACATATACTTTTGGTATTAACTTAACATTCTAAAAAAGAAAAGATATGAGAAAAACAATATTACATATATACCTGGCGTTAACCTTAGGGTTTATTTCAACCTCCTGCAACGATTGGCTGGATGGCGTGGAACAGACGTCAAAAGTGAGTGATGAAATTGTATGGGAAAAAGAAGAGTATGTAGACAAAAATGTGAATGCCTTCTATACTTTCCTCCACAAGTATGGTCAGTTTGGAGATTATCAGTTCAGAGGTAGTCTGACCGAAAGTTTAACTGAAACATTTAAATACGGCTCTATCACATTAGGCGACAGAGGTGGATGGCCCAATGAATATGTGACAAACCCGGATGTTATTCTACCGGATGAATACAGACTTAATATTTGGGATAAAGACAAGGCTTATGGTAACATCAGGCAAATAAACCAATTCCTGGTTATGCAGAAAAAGTATTCTAAGTTTCCTAAAGAGAAAAATGAAATATGGGAAGCGCAAGCTCGTTTTTTCCGGGCATATATTTACTTCCAATTAGCTAAACGTCATGGAGGTGTTATTCTTTACACTGATTTAGATATGACCAATAACAAAGCTCGTAGCAGCGCAGCAGATACTTGGCAACTTATTGCGGACGATCTTGATTTCGCAAGTACTTATCTACCTAAAACATGGAATGCCGCTAACAAGAACAGGGTTACGAAAGGAGCAGCTTATGCTCTTAAATCACGTGCCATGCTTTATGCGGAACGCTGGCAGGACGCATATAATGCAGCTAACGAGGTTATAAATTTAAAACTATATGATCTGGTTGATAATTATGCCCAAGCATGGAAAGGTAACAACGTAGAGTCTATTCTTGAATTTGATTATGATCAGGATACAGGTCCTAATCATGACTTCGACCAGTATCATGTTCCTCAATGTGATGGTTGGGATTATGGTGCTTTGGGTACTCCTACACAGGAAATGGTAGAGTCTTATGAGACTAAAGACGGGCAGAAAGTAGATTGGACACCTTGGCATGGCATTACTAACACTCCTCCTCCTTATGATCAGTTGGAGCCTCGTTTTGCGGCAAGTATTATTTATCGCGGTTCTACGTGGAAAGGGCGCAAAATGGATTGTAGTGTCAATGGTACAAATGGTGCTTATATAGATTATGGAGTACAAGGATACTCTTATGGAAAAACGACAACCGGCTATTTCCTTAAGAAATTGATGGATGAATCATTGACAGACTTAAAGGGTAAGAAGAGCTATCAACCGTGGGTTGAAATCCGTTATGCAGAAGTTCTTCTGAACAAAGCAGAAGCTGCATATCGATTAAATAAAATAGATGAAGCCCAAAAAGCAATGAATGATGTACGCGCTCGTAAAAATGTAGGACTTCCCGGAAAGAGTTCAACTGGTGAAACTTGGTTTAATGATTATAGAAACGAACGGAAAGTTGAATTAGCTTATGAAGGACATTTATATTGGGATATGCGCCGCTGGAAATTAGCTCATACAGAATATACCGGTTACCGTGTACATGGAATGAAAATCACAGGTGATACCTATGAGTATGTAGAAGCAGACAATAAGGACAGAAAATTCCTAAGGAAGCTATATGTATTTCCTGTGCCAACTGATGAAATGAGGAACAACTCATTGATAGAACAATATGATGAATGGAAATAACACCTAAAAGAATAATGCAATGAAAAATAAAATATTTTTAATTATAATGACTGCATTTATCTTTGGAATAAGTGCATGTCAAAGTCCGGAGGACTTAGCGCCATCTGTTTCACACAATGGTATTAATAGTCTCAAAGCATTTCTACTGAATGATGATAGTGAAAATAACAATTTTGTTGGTGAGATAGATTATGCCAACAGAACAATAACGATTGTTTGTCCCTATAATTATCCGAAGGAGTCTGATAACTTGTTTCCAACGGACAAACTTGTTAAAATGCGAATGGAAGCAGGCTTGGATAATAACGTATATGTCACGCCGTCTTTGCTATATATGGATTTAACGAAAGAGAACTATATTACTGTAACCTTACAAAACAAAGAACAGGTTCAGTATAAAGTTGTATGTGAAATACGTAAGAACAATGAATGTGCTATTACACAATACAATATTCCTTCTTTGGAGTTCCACGGAATCATAAATGAAGAAAATAAGACAATTTCATTGATTAGTATGGACCCGGTGGGTACTTCTTTAGCCGAAGTGAAAGTTTCTCACGGTGCTACTCTTTCTCCAGATCCTACTACGGAAACATTGAATTATGACGAACCATTTAATGTGACGGTAACTGCGCAAAATGGAAAAGACAAAGCAACATACGCAGTAAGAGTAGTAGAGCCTAATAAATTACCCCAAGGAATGAGAAAAGGAAGTGGTAAACTTATATGGAGCAAAGCATTAGGTGATATGGGTATTAATGGAACAGACAACAATACTGTTGCTATCGCTTCTTCTTCCGATTACTTATTTGTAAATACTAGAAACTCCGACTTGAAGTATTTCAATCGTAACACAGGTGAATATGTCGGTACTATTAACTTGCCATTTAAGAGTGGTTTGGCTAACTTCTGTATAGCTAATGATGCTAACAATAATCTATTGATCACCAACTTAAGAAATACAGGAGGTGGTGCTAAAGCTATACAAACTATTTATCGTATAACAGGAACAGGAGAACCGCAGAAATACATAGAAACATCTCACATTTATCCGACAGGAAGAAAACTTTCCGTATGTGGCAACTTGGATGGCGATGCTATTATTTTATCTACTGTAGAGGTTTCAAGCAAAGTTCTTTATTGGGAAGTTAAAAACGGAGTATTACAATCACAAGAGCCTAACTTGTTTACAGCAGATCCTGCTGTTATTGGATGGAACTATTTGGGTGATGCAGTTACGTTTGGAACTGATTTAAGTCAAGGTATATTCTGTGTCGGTTATGGAACTCAACCTAGAGCATTTGGCTTCTTTAATCCTGATGGCTCAAAGAATGCTTTATATGATCTCGCTAACGTTACCGTTGAAGGTGCTCCTCTAAATGATTCCGGACATATACTTCAACAACTTGATATAGCAGAATTTAATGGAGCAAGGTATATTGCTGTAGCTGATCAGTTCTGGAATTATAATACATACGGATTATTATACGATGTAACAGTGCCTGGCAATTTAGCAGGAGATCCCAAAGATCCTAACTTGTTTATATATCAAACCAATCCTATCTGGAACAACTCAAATGCAAATAATGTAGCTGACATAAACTTGAGAGTTTCTACAGATGGAATGAAAATGACATTATATCTGTTAGGAACCAACGGAGGTGTAGCTGCCTATGAGTTTGACTGTATTGATGTGGAACATTTAGTTAAATAATTAAATTAATAAGGCTGCCTCCGGTTATAAAGTCTTTATGACATGAGGTAGCCTTTTAACTATTCAAATAATGAAAAAGTCCCTGATTATTTTATTACTGGGCTTTATCCTGTGTTCGTGTTCGAAAGATAAGACTTCCTCTTCATGGGAATGGGAAGAACCGGAACCTCCGGTGACACCTGTAAAATCCAAACCTCGTTATATCTGGATTGATGCAGCTGCCAATTTTCCTGATTTTGCCAATAGTAAAGAGAATATTATCAGAGACCTGAACTTGGCTAAAGATGCCGGATTTACAGATATTGTAGTAGATGTGCGTCCCACTACCGGCGATGTACTGTTTAAAACAAATGTGGTTGATCCGGTAAAATACTTATATGCTTGGATTTCGGGGCAATACACGCAGGTACAACGTACAGAAGAATGGGATTATTTACAAGTATTTATTGATGAAGGGCACAGACTAGGTTTAAAGGTCCATGCCGCAATTAATACAATGGTTGGTGGCAATACGACAAATAACGGAACAGGAGTCATGTATCGTGATGCCTCTAAATCCGAATGGGCCACACAAATGAACACAGCTTCCGGTATCGTTAGTGTAATGCACACAAACGAAAGTATTAAATTTTTTAATCCGGTACGTGAAGAGGTACAACAATATATTTGTGATATATTGAAAGACTTGGCACAATATAACATCGATGGTATCATTCTCGACAGAGGACGATTCCTGGATTTACAAAGTGATTTTTCTGATTATACACGAAAGAAATTTGAAGAATATATTGGAAAGAAAGTAAATATCTATCCCAATGAAATCTTGTCTGAGGGAGCAAAAGCACTACCTGCAGTCTATCCTGCTTATTTAACACAATGGCTGGAGTTTCGTGCAAAAGTAATGTATGACTTTATGGCAAAAGCACGTAAGGCTGTGAAATCTGTCAATTCCAGTATTCAGTTCGGAGTATATGTCGGTGGATGGTATTCTTCATATTACGATGTGGGTGTCAATTGGGCTAGCCCAGAACATGACCCTTCTACCTCCTACAAATGGGCAACAAAGCAATATAAGAATTATGGATATGCCGGACTTATGGATCATATGCTTATTGGTGCCTACGCTTCTCCATTAAATGTATATGGCACTACAGAATGGACTATGTCCGGTTTTTGTTCCCTGGCGAAAAACAGGATAAAAGGGGCTTGTCCGTTAGTTGCCGGAGGACCTGATGTTGGCAATTGGGACCCAGACAATCACGTAACTCAAGCGCAAGAGAATCAGGCGATTGTAAATTCGGTAAAAGCTTGTATGGATGCTTGTGATGGATATTTCTTGTTCGATATGATTCATCTAAAACTTGCTAATCAGTGGCAATACGCCAAAGAAGGAATTAATTTAGCTATAAATTAAAAATACATATATATGCATTGCTATTTAAAATATATGAAAGCGATATCTACGCTAATAATATGCTTTTTTGCTCCAGCTCTCTTTGCACAAACAATTAGTGGAAAGGTATCATGTGACGGAAAAGGGATAAAAGATGTGGTTGTCACAAATGGTATTTACTTCGCTCAAACAGACCACAAAGGAGAATATGTTATTCCGGTGACAGATAATACCTCTTTTGTTTATTTATCCACTCCGGCAGGGTATTTACCTCAACGGGAATATAGTATGCCTCTATTTTATCAACGCATACAAACCGGAAAGACAAAAGGATATGACTTTGAATTGAAAAGAAATCCGTATGATGATAAAAAGCATACCTTTATGGTACATGCTGATGCACAACTTTTCAAAAAAGACAATCTGCAACCTTACAATCAGATTTTAGATGATTGCATTAATTTTATTGAAACTAAAAAAGGAAAAGAAATCTTTGGCATTGATTGCGGAGATCTTGTAGGAGATAAGCCAGAACTATATCCTGACTATATCCGTTCCCTTAACCGTTTGGATATTCCATTTTATAGAGTTGTCGGTAACCATGATATGACTCTATACGGCCGTTCGCATGAAACATCATATCGAAAATTCGAAGAAACTTTCGGACCATCCTACTACTCTTTTAATAAAGGAAAAGCCCATTACATAATTCTGAATGACGTATTTTATTTGGCAAGAGACTATTTCTACGCCGGATATATTGAAGAGAAACTACTCTCATGGTTGGAAAAGGACTTATCGTATATCAAAGAAGGTTCATTAGTTTTTGTTGCCATGCACATTCCCAGCCGCCTTGAAGTAGGGCAAATACCATTTGAATATTCAAATGCAAATATTGCAGGCAGAGTCAGTAATGCTGCTTTCTTGTATGAAATTCTAAAGCCTTATCGCGCTCATCTGCTAACAGGACATACGCACTACAACCGGAATCTGGAACATTCCGAACAGTTGTTTGAGCATATCACAGCTGCTGTTTGTGGCACTTGGTGGCAAGGTAAGGTCTGTCTGGATGGTACTCCGCAAGGATATGGTGTATATGAAGTCGACAATGACCATCTGTCTTGGTATTTCAAAAGTGCAGGCTTTCCTAAAGAATATCAGATGAGAGTTTACGCTCCCGGGAGTTCCAAAGAATATCCAGATGATGTGATTGCCAATATTTGGAACTGGGATGTGAAATGGAAAGTGGAATGGCTTGAAAATGGAAAAGTGATGGGAGAAATGATTCGTTTCAGTATGTGTGACCCGGCAGCGGAAGCCCTTTGTGCGGATAAGGAAAAATTAGAGTTTAAATGGATTTCCGCCACTCCTAACGAACATATGTTCAGAGCTACCGTAAAAGATAAAAACGCAAAAATAGAAGTTATTGCGACAGATCGCTTTGGTAACATATATCGGGCTAATCTGAATAATAATTAATAAAGTTTATACGATGGAATATAAAAAATACATAGGATTTCTAATCATATTGGTATTATCTATACAAGGTATACAGTCAAGAACGCTCATATCGACCATCAATGATGATAAACAAGAGGAAAAATCTAAGCCTGCTTTGATGTGGTTTGATGCGGAAGCTAATTTTGGTAGATTCAACAATCCCGATTCTATAGACTTTTATCTAGCAAAAATAAAGGTTTTAGGTTTTACACATGCTATTGTAGATGTTCGTCCCATTACAGGAGAGGTATTATATGAAAGCGCTTATGCCCCTCGCATGAAAGAGTGGAAAGGCGCCCAAGCCGGTAGTTTTGATTATTTGGGATATTTCATAAAGAAAGGACACGAGTTAGGGCTTGAGATTCACGCTTCACTAAACGTATTCTGTGCCGGCCACAATTATTATGATCGTGGAGTTGTATACAATGAGCATCCGGAATGGGCTTCCATGGTATATACCCCGGACAAAGGCATTATTCCCATTACACAGGAAAAACATAAATATGGAGCAATGATCAATCCCGTAAACGAGGAATATTGTATATACATTCTTCGTATCCTTACAGAGTTAGTCGCCAAATACCCCGATTTGGATGGTTTAATGCTCGACCGGGTACGATATGATGGCATTAGTGCTGATTTCTCCAATCTTTCTCGTCAGAAGTTTGAAGAGTATATTGGAGAGAAGTTGATGCGTTTCCCCGAAGATATATTTGAATGGAAACTTGACACAAACAAACGTTACTATCCAGCACGCGGTAAATATTTCCTTAAATGGATAGAATGGAGAACGAAAACAATTACAGATTTTATGGCGCGTGCCCGCAAAGAGGTAAAAGCCGTCAATCAAAATATTTCTTTCGGCACATATACAGGAGCATGGTATCCTTCTTATTATGAGGTGGGAGTTAACTTTGCAAGTAATCAATATGATCCAAATAAAGATTTTGATTGGGCTACGCCAGCTTATAAGAATTATGGTTATGCGGAATTAATAGACTTATATGCAACAGGTAATTATTATACAGATATAACCATTAGCGAATCATTGCGAAATAATAAAAGTGTTTGGAATGAAACAGACTCACAAGCTCAATCCGGTACCTGGTATTGTGTAGAGGGGTCTTGCCAGCATTTACGCCAGATATTGAAAGGGAATAAATTTATGGGAGGTATCTTGGTCGATCAGTTCTACGACAATCCTTCTAAACTTCCGGAAACTATTGCCATGAATTTGAAGAAATCCGATGGGTTGATGGTATTTGATATTGTACATATCATTCAGAAAAATCTATGGAAAGAAATTGAAGCTGGAATGATAGCCGGAGGAGTGTTACAACCGAAGAAAAGCTCTAAAGCCAAAGTCATGTGGCTGGATTGCTCTGCTAACTTTATACGTTTCAGTTATCCGGATTCTATCCGCTACTATGTGGATAAGTGTCATGAAATAGGTATTACTCATTTGGTATTGGATATAAAAGATAATACCGGAGAAGTGCTTTATCCTAGCAAATATGCCGTACAAAAAAGAAACTGGAAGAATTTCGACCGTCCTGATTTCGATTTTATAAATACCTTCATAGAGGCTGCCCGTGCGCGTGATCTGAAGATATTTGCTAATTTGAATGTATTTGCAGACGGACAAAATATTGTGAAACGAGGAGATATTTATACAAAGCACAAGAAGTGGCAAGGAGTCAATTATGTTCCCCGCAAAGGATTGTTACCAATGACAGAAATTGAAGGTAAAGCAACTCTGTTTTTAAATCCTGCTTTAAAAGCAGTGCAGCAGTATGAAATAAACATTATCAAAGAGATTGTGAAGAATTACTCTTTTGATGGGATTATGCTTGATCGTGCCCGTTATGATTGTATTGACGCCGACTTTTCGCCTGAATCGAAAAAAATGTTTGAAAAGTATCTTGGTAAAAAGTTGAATAAATATCCTGAAGATATTTATGAATGGCGTCCAAATGCCTCGGGAGAGATTGACCGTGTAGCCGGACCTTATTATTTTCAATGGATAGAATGGCGTGCATCTATAATTTACAACTTTATGAAAGATGTTCGTCAGGCAATTAAAAGTATAAATCCCGACTGTATGTTAGGAGTATACACAGGCGCTTGGTATCCCAGTTATTTTGAAGTAGGGGTCAATTGGGCAAGTCGCACCTACGATGTTCATCAAGATTTCCACTGGGCTACTCCTAATTATAAAAATTATGGTATTGCCGAATTGCTTGATTTTTATACTAATGGCAATTATTATTGGAATGTTTCTTTAGACGACTATTACAAATCATCAGGACGGCATAAAAATGAGACTGACAGTCAGGTGTCCACCGGAGAATATCTTTGTGTAGAAGGTGGTTGCAAATATTCAAAGTATCTATTAAAAGGAGCGGTTCCCGTATCAGGTGGATTATACGTGGAAGATTATAAAAATGATGCCGGACAGTTTAGAAAAGCTGTACGAATGAATTTGAAGGAATCAGATGGAGTAATGATATTCGATATTGTACACATTATTCAAAATAACTGGTGGAATGAATTGAAAGAGGCTATTGATTCTGCAACAGCCTATGAATAAAATATTTATTAACCCAACTAATACACTTATTGATTATGAAACGAATTAATTTTATGTCTTTATTGTTGTTGACCATATTGGCTTCAACAATTGTTGCATGTGCTGAAAGTTACCCAGAACATGAATGGGAATGGGATAAAACTCCGGAAGAGACCAATCCGGGTATTGTAGAGTTAGGATGGACAGCCCAATATCAATTCGGCAAACTTCCAACTTATATCAGTATTTATAAATCACCGGAACAACTGGAATCTAAAAAGGCTGTTGCTTATATCGCAGTAGCTGATATGAGTAAAGCTTCATTCTCTGTATTAGGTGAAAAGACAGGTTCTAAAACTCCTTCGCAGTTTTATGAGCAGTCTCAACATTCTGTTATTTTAAATGGAGGTTTCTTTTGGGATGGTTCGTCATTGAGCCTGATTTGTCGTGACGGCCAAGTGATTTGTCCGAATAATCAATCAGATTCAGAAGACTGGGTAACGATTTATTATCCTACAAGAGCTGTATTCGGACTTATGACAGATGGTAGCTATAAGACCACCTGGACTTATACTACAACTTCAAATATAACTTATTCCTATCCACAACCTGCCGAAAACAAATATGGTGAAACTCCTAAAGAAGTTCCTTCTGCTACATTCCCGGCCGGTGGCAGCGTATTAAAGGCAAAGAATGCTATTGGCGGTGGTCCGATGCTTATCAAAGATGGGGCTATCAAAGATACATATGTTGCGGAATTGCTTAAGATTAGTGCAGATTCGAATCAACCACGTTCAGCCATAGGAATTACCAAAGACAACAAACTTATCTTATTTGTTTGTGAAGGACGTGAAATGACACCAGGGGTGGTAGGATATACTACTACTGAAGTCGCAAAAATCTTAAAATCTTTAGGATGCGTAGATGCAATGAATTTAGATGGAGGAGGTTCCAGTTGCATGTTAATTAATGGAAAGGAAACTATTAAAGGTACGGATGGCAAACAACGTACAGTAGTTACAGCAGTAGGGCTCAAATAAATATTTTCATTCAGGCTACTTGACCAATAGAATTTGTTCTGTACGTATTCATATAATATTAGCAGAACAAATTCTTCATATCATTACATTTCTTCTCATGTCTAATTATCGATGAGGTTAGAAATACATGATAGAAAAGGAAAGAGAAAGCCATGTAGTGATGGTAATATATATGCAAATTTATTAACAACAAATTATCGGAATCATTGATGTATGAATAAACGTGCTTTAGCTTTAGATGCCCTACGGGGATATGCAATTACTACGATGGTGCTTTCGGCTACCATCGTAACGCATGTTCTTCCCGGTTGGATGAGCCATGCTCAAACACCTCCACCGGATCATGTGTTTAATCCTCTGTTGCCCGGTATTACTTGGGTAGATCTTGTGTTTCCTTTTTTCCTGTTCGCTATGGGAGCTGCGTTTCCTTTTTCCATAAGGAAACGTGCTGAAAAAGGTGATTCAAAGCTAAAACTCGTTTATGAAGCTGTCAAACGGGGGATTCAGTTGACCTTCTTTGCTATTTTCATCCAGCATTTTTATCCGTATATGTTAAGTTCTCCGCAAGATATGAGGGCATGGCTGCTGGCTATACTCTGTTTTGCTGTTCTATTTCCCATGTTCATGCGTATTCCTTTGAAAATGCCGGATTGGGCACATACTTCAATAAAAGTTGGAGCTTACACTGTTGCTGCTATTATGTTGGCTACCACTTCTTATGCGGATGGGAAAACATTCAGCTTATTCTCCAGCAACATCATAATTTTACTGTTAGCCAATATGGCTATTTTCGGTTCTATCCTTTACATTTTCACAATGCATAATCGTTGGATGCGTTTAGGAATTCTGATATTGTTGATGGCTATGATATTAGGAAGTACAGTTGATGGTTCGTGGACACAGAGCGTATTTAATTATACTCCTTTGCCGTGGATGTATCGGTTTGACTATTTGAAATACTTATTTATCGTTATTCCCGGCAGTATAGCCGGTGAGTATTTAGCGGAGTGGATGAAAGCATTTCAAAAAGAGACGGATGATTATGCTACATCTCCTTATCGTAAAATGAGTATTATGCTAATGATATTATCCGTTATCATCATCATTGGCAATCTTTACGATCTATACACTCGTAATTTGGTTGTTAATCTGGTGATTACTGTTTTATTGTTATTAACTGGCAAGTGTGTATTTCCACATAAGGTGGATGGAATAGCTTTATTATGGAAAAAGTTGTTTAACGCAGGAGCATATTTACTTCTTCTAGGTTTGTGTTTTGAGCCTTTCCAGAATGGTATTAAAAAAGATCCAACTACCTTTAGTTATTTCTTTGTCACTTCCGGACTGGCTTTCCTAGCTCTTTTATTTCTAAGTATTGTTTGTGATTATTTCCGGTGCGTCAAAAGTACTCGTTTCTTGGTGATGTCCGGTCAGAACCCAATGATAGCTTATGTGGTCGGTGATTTGTTGATTATGCCATTGGCTAATATACTTGGAGTTGCTTCATTGCTATCTTATTTTCAGCAAAATGCCTGGTTGGGATTTCTTCAGGGAGTAATCCTTACTTCTTTGGCTGTTTTAGCAACTATGTTCTTCACAAAAATCAAATGGTTTTGGAGAACATAAATATCAATGTGATTATTTTATATTAAAATGATTGACATATTGTCGTTCTTTCTTTGATTCTACTATTTTCCACTTTTGGTAAATGAAAGAAAGTAGAGAGAGAAAACAATAAAATACGGTATTTATATGCATAATTACGAATAAAAGAACGGTCATTTGCATATAAATTACCGTATTATTTGTAAAAAACACACGGTTCATTGTAATGAAACGTACGGTTCGTTTTAAAGAAACATACGGTTGGTTTATAAGAAACACCACGTACGTTTAAAAGAAAGCTATTTTGACTCATAAAAATAGGATTTTTGATTTATTAGAAGTGCTTTTATGAACTTACTTTATTAAACAAAATGCATAAATAGATTAAGAAATACATTCACTATGCAATGCATGATATCAAATAATAATGATTATGCTCTCTAAGGGAAGGATTTCTGGAATTTCTGAATAATACTAATGGCTAATCTATGCGATTCTTTTCCGTATCTGACTGCTCGCCTGAATAAATTCAATTATAGCATCATTCAAATACCAAAATGATATTTTATCATTTTGGTATTTGAAGATTTATTTTTATTGATATAATATAAAAAGCAACAGTCAAGAGTATTTGGAATAGTTGACCATCTGCTTTTATTTGTGTAATATAGGAATATTCGGTTCTTTTATTACTGTTTAGGAGCAAGACAAAGGAGAACTACACCGTGAGCCGGTACTTTGAAACTATATCTATCTCCTGTATCTCCAATATCTTGATGCTTCCAAACATCACGTACTATGTAATGATCGTAAGTTCGGTCTATCCCAATTATGTCAAATCCCCAAAAATGGTAATCAAGAGACCATTCTTTTTCATCCTTGTTCAAGAAACATAAGGCTATACGGCCATCTGACAATTCTTTGATCCATGTCTCATGATATTTTCCACTACGTTCGAACATATGGCCTTGTTTTCCGAGCTTATCCTGGTTTATGGCGATAGCTTCCTTATTGGTAAGTATATCAAGGATTTTCTTATCAATATTACGAAGATCACATCCTACTATCAGAGGTGAAGCGAGCATGCACCACATTGAGAAGTGCATCACGTTTTCATCGTATGTTAGATCTCCATTGCCTACCTGGAGCATATCCGCGTCATTCCAGTGTCCTGGTCCCGCGTATGGCCAAAGAGGAGCCATAATATCTATAATTTTCAGAATGCTCGCTCCTCCCCAGTATGCTGTACCTTCGGTTGTTGCAATAATATCTTCGGATACCCTCCACATCTCACCGATACCTTTCCCCCATTCCCATGGCCTATTCGTCCCCCATTCACAAATTGATAGAACTATAGGACGACCAGTACTTTTTAAGGCATCACACATGGTAAAGTATGCTTCTCGGGCATTAGCTCCGTTGTTGTGGCACCAGTCATATTTGAGAAAGTCAACTCCCCATTCTGCATATGTGACTGCATCGATATATTCATAGCCTCGGCTACCGGGTCTACCAGCGCATGTCTTCGAACCTGCACAAGAATATATACCGAATTTCAAACCTTTTGAATGTACGTAATCAGCCAATGCTTTGATTCCAGACGGAAACTTTACCGAATCAGATTGAATAACGCAAGACTCCCGATGCGTCTGCCAACAATCATCCACATTGAGGTATGTATATCCAGCATCTTTAAGTCCGGTAGAGACCATAAGATTCGCTATTTCTCGTATTTGTTCTTCACTGATATTCTTGTTAAAGCAGTTCCAGCTATTCCAACCCATGGGTGGCGTTGGACATAACACTTTTTTATGCTCTTGTGCATTTGCAAAAGTGGATAGAAATATAAATAGAAATAAAAGAATCTTTTTCATATTTAAATCAGATATTTCAAATAACTTTAAATTTTAAGCACAAAGTTCATTAGTCAAATCGGTCATGTTAAAGTATTTAAGACAAATAGGACAAATATTGCTATTTTTATTTGATTGCTTTCTTAATGATTGGACAAACTAAATCAGCATATCTCATCATGCCTAGATCTGTGAAATGAATACCGTCTATAGTAGCTTCTCCATCTTCTCCCAACATGTTTTTGGAAGAGATAAAAATGATATTCTTTTCATTTTCCTTCTTTAGCCGGTTGAATATTTCCTTTAACGTATCATTCTTTCTTTGCACTTCTTTAGCAATTCTTTCATCATAAAGTGTATGAGTGAAAATAGGATCTTCTATAAAAATGACTGGCGTATCCGGATGTTTACTACGAATGATACGATAGAATGTTTCCATTCGTTCTTTCATCTGTTCTACAGAAGCATTAGGCACAAAGTCTAAAACAAAAACACTGGCATCTACTTCGGCTATCACTTTGGCCACTTCCAAGTCTAAAAGTGCATTTCCGCTAAATCCCAAGTTGATACATTCACGGTTCAGCCTTCTCGATATGATATTTGTATGTGCCATTCCGGAACGTGAAGCACAACCTCCTTGAAGAATACTGGTACCATAAAATACAACCGGCTTTTTGCGGATCGGATAATCAATTAAAGGCTGATCGATGGTGGCTAACGAATCTACTCCTATAGACAAAGAAACAAGACCATCGTAAAGAGGAAGATAAAGCATATATTCTCTCTCTTCCGGTCGCATGTTAGCAATGATTGTTGCTTGATTTGTTTTTCCACCCGGACGACCACTATTTACAAAACGCCACTCTCCATTTTTCTGAAGACAATAAAGGTCTAAGCCTTTTGCACCTGTATCCGTCATATGATTCATATGAAAATTGATGAGCGTTTCCCATTTAGCGGCTATTGTGGTAGAATTACTACGAAAACGTATCGCCATTCCGGCAGAATTACGGCTTAAATTCCATAACGGAGCACGGGAGATATTCTTCAATGAATCCGGGAGCCTTTCATATCGGGCTCCGGTAACTTCGGTAGCTTTTCCTAATAAAGGGAACTTTGAGGCATCATGATATACTAATTGAGCATATATATGACACACCGAAAAAAACATTATAAAAATACAGATTCTTCTTTTCATATTTTGAGTATTATTGTTTCAAGTCCGCCAAAAACATTTTATTCGGGTGAAGAACATAGTTATCAGTACTGATAATGTTGTCAATACCACTCCTCGTAAAAATCCCATCCATGCGTTTTCGTTGAAATATACAAGCAATGATGCAATTCCTAATAAATTGACCAAAGGCATAATCAACAGATCTCCTACTACATAAGCCATCATAGGATTTTGTCCAGGCATTACGAGAAAACGCGTACTCTTCACGCAACGAAAATAGTCACATATTACATTTAAAAGCAACAAAGCCATAAATGCCAGGCCTGAAGTGAGGAATAAATAACCAAAAGTGGCGGGGTCTTTTTTTATACCTCCTTGAAAAGGTTCAAAACATAATCCCAAGATAACTAGAAAAGCTCCGGCTGTAAAAAGTTCTCTCCAAAGCTTTATAAATCCTGTGCCTTTTCTCAATAAAAAGACTCCACTTATCAATAACGGAATATTTATTATCAGATTCAAGACTGTACAATGTGTATAAAGTCCTGCCAAATTTACAATAATTATAGCTAATGTCAAAAGAATCATTACGATAGCTTTCCATTTATTGGTAGATTCAACAAACGAATCATTGTGTTGCTTCAGCCAGTCCATCAAATATTCTCCCGCAATGCTTCCCGGAATCACGATAAAGAGATATTGTAAATACTCAAAATGAAAAGCCCAAGGTAGAGGTGTGTAGTTGTATATAGCTTGTGCCCAGGAATTCTCGACCTGTCCGCTCAACAACAAAGCCATCAATATCAGTAATACACCTACTCGCGCCCGGAGGCTTTGCATTGTGAAAATATATATGACTGAACCAAAAACAGCCATATTTGCCAATAATAATATGATAATATTGCTGAATGATACATCAAAAACTCTTCCATTTGCGTATTGAGTTGTCAGTAACAGAACAATAGCTATCCCATATGCTACCACCTTAATAGCTATACGCATCCAATCCGGCATTTTCAGTGGAATACGAATGAACATGGGGAATAATATCACAAAACAAAGGATGGCCAATAACCAGCCACGCATGTCTTGTGGATTACTCAATACATGCGGATAAAAATGCTGGATGAAAATAGCAAAGAAAGTCAATTGTGCACCTCGTTTGATAGCTTCATATACCAATCTCAACTTAGTGTCCCCTTTCTCAAATCTTTTTTTGATTGAGAAAGGGAAAGCTGCTCCCATTGCAAACAAGAAGAATGGAAAAACCAGATCCACCCAAGTGATTCCTGATAAACTGGCGTCGAAAGCTCTGTCCGGCGGAGGAGTTTGCGCATGATACATCCATCCGGGTAAAGAATTCCACGCAACCGTTGCCGAAAGCACCATTGTGATTATAGCATATCCTCGTAGGGCATCTAAAGCATAAGCACGTTTAGTCATAATATCTATGGATTGATTGTTTGAATATATTCTTTGCCAAAACGGTCGGTAACTTTAACCGCTATACGAGCATCTTTATTTTTAGGAGTTGCCCGGAACATATGCTGGGTAGGTCTTGGAGTAATCCAGGTATAGACCATCTTTTCCCGGTCCGAACATACCACTGATGCGTATGGGTCTAAACCTGTATATTGTGTCATGCTTCCCATCAATTGATCGTCTTCCAACCATTCCACTTTCCACAGTTTATCCCAGTTCCAGACATTAGCAATAATATCCGACGGATACTCTTTAGAGGCCCCTGCCGGATATGAGCGAAACTGATGTTCTTTAGGATATCCGGAACTTTTATAATACCATTTCACATCGTTACCATTCACTTCGTATACGCCATAACCACGCGGAGTACCATCCAGACAAACATCCGCTTTCCACCACGTACCACAAACCGCAGCTGTATTATGTTCCATCAGATTCTCATTAAATACTACATTGAGATTGTAGTGAGTGTGTCCTGTGATAAGATGTGCCTTATAGGGTTTCAAGATCTGATGCAGTGCACTGGCATTAACCATCTGATTGCCAATCATATCATAGTTATACAAAAAAGCTTCTTGCTTTTCCGTTTGACGGGAAGGGATATGCATAATAAAGAATACGAGTGACCCTTTCGGTACGTATGATAAATCCTGGTCAAGCCATGCAAATGTCTTTTCGTCCAGATAACCCATATAAAAATAATCACGTCCGATGAAGAAGTTGTTGTCTACTACAATGTAATGGGCATTCCCTTTATTAAAAGAATAGTAGGAAGGACCAAAAGTATCTTCAAAAGTCTTGTAGGAAGTTTCATGAGTACGACCGTCATAATTCATATCATGATTGCCAACTACACGATAAATGGGTATATCCAGTTGATCGGCTCTTTTCAGGTAATCGGGATATAATTCTTGATGATCGCCTACAATGTCTCCGCAATCGATACCGAAAACATCAGTTGTTGCATAAGAAGAGAGAAGTTGTTTGCAATCATCCACTACATACTGATAAATAGCCAGTTCATCTCTGGAAGTAACCTGTATGTCAGATTGAGTAACAAAGACATGAGAGGCATCATCTTTCGGATTCTTCTTCAAATTAAAATTATAGTTTTGCTTTTTAGAATGATCGATTGGTAAATAAAAAGAAGGAATAGTCCCTTTCCGGTCTGTCAGATAACCTGAAGGAGTACAAATATACACAAAACGGCTATCTCCCAAAGTTGGTATATTATACTTTCCAGAAGCATCGGTTTGCACACATATACGGCCATCGGTAACCATTATCCCCTGTATCCCCTTACCTTCGCAGGTTACTTTACCTTTGATGATATGAATCGAGGCTTCTGCCTGAACTGAAAAATTCAAGCAGAAGCACATTAAAAGCAATAAAAAAAAGTGTAGTTTATTCGTTCTCATATTGAGGTGTACTTTGTAAATTTATCGAATGATTTCTTTTGCGTATTTCTTATAGATTTTCCGGGCTAGTTTTATTCCGTCACCACCTTCGTTATAGTTGATTCTGTTACTCGGATTTATCCATTCGTTTTCATACATCCGTGATTCATTAAAGAAGACTTCCTCATCAAAAGCCTTCTTCTTTTCGACAGCTTTAATCACTTCATTTATAAAACGATCCCACCGGACAGAATAATACTGATTGGTTAGTCCTGCCCATGACCGATTGGCGTAGTCGGTCAGGTGATAGCTATCTCCCCAAATGGTAATCAGAGAACGGGCATTCATCTCATAATAGTTTTTAGAAGCGGCATCGTGTCCCATATCGCGGGCGTCAGTAATCCATTTATTCAGAGAAAAGGTAGGATGACAGCTAACGAGCTTATCAAGATCAGCAAGAATTTCTCTCATTTTATCCCCTCGGTTTTTCATCATCATTATATCTCCGGCTTCATATGCAAGAGTAAACTCATCACGGACTACATTAAAATAATTTCCTAAAACTTGTCGTCCAATATTAACCAAATCAAACTCATAGCTATCCCGTTGACAGTCTTTTACTGACAATAGTAATCTCCACGCTTCAACTAAATCTTTGGGTTGATATTCTATTGTCGGCTTGGTAGTCCAATGTCCATTTCCCTTTAAACAAGGACGTGCATTGGTAAGTGTGCCTTGCCCTACTTGTGCCGGCTGGATATACACTTTGTCTGCCAGTATTTCCCATGCTTTTCTTGCTTCGGGAGACACCTTGCCAGTCCGTCTATCTGCCAGTTTTAAGAACCATTCTTTGTCTGTCTGACCGCTATTCCATGCTTTATCAAGAACAAATTCATACATAAACTGATTCAGGTCTATGCCTTCAAGGGTGGAACCAACTCCTTTAAGATTGCTGCCACCATTTTTTAAAGCATCTGCCAACCGTTCACTTACCAATTTAACTGGCCCTGACAAGAAAGAATTTCCTCCGAAATTGCCCAAATAACACCAAAGATAGGGTTGCCCGAAATAACTATCAGTCTGTTTCCATATTTCTGTATATTCGCAGAAGTAGTCTAATAGAATCAATTTGTCTTGAGGTACAGAACGAAGATAGGATTTTATACGTGGAGTAGTCCAATGCTTGATGTCAGCATAAAACAACCATGTCATTTGTAGCCATACTGCTTCCGGATCTACAGCAGCCACAGACTCGTAGATATGTTTAGCCATCATTCCTAAAGAATCAGCATCCCATGAAGGAGGATCTATCTCGTTAAACGGATCTATACCATAAATATGATTTGTGCCATACAAACGAGTTTGTTCGGTAAGATATTCTTTTTGTATGATCGCATACAAAGAATCCATAGGGTTAAGGAAAGTGCAACGATATTGATCGGCGAATCCTCCCCATTCGCTTACTCTGGATGTTTTTATATTGGGATAGACCCGTTTCAACGCTGCCGGTACATGTCCGGCAAAAGCCGGTAATACAGGTTGCATATTAAACTCACGTTCACGGGCAACGATCTGTTCCTGTAGCTCTGCCTGACCTGACAGCCACTCTTTGGGTAAGGGGCTTTGCCAGCCGTCCAAATTACACATTCGATGCCACGGAAGATGTGCAGGTCCTGTAAAATAGCCACGTATTTCTTCATCTGTCAATCCTAATTTACTCCAGACCTTATACCAGATGGCTTCCTGACCGGTAATAGCAAGAGGCATATTAATTCCGTTTAGAGCCATCCAATCGATGAAATGTTCCCAATCACTCCATTTCCACCAAGTCATTGAGTATCCGAACGTACAATAGTTCAGAAAGAAACGCGTCGGAACATTTGCCTTAATAGTGACTTCCGCCGGTATATTAGGAAGAGTTTTTGGCAATTCTATCGGATCATCTTTATACCATGAAATAGTAGTCAGGCAGTAGTTTTTCAAATAATGATTCAAACCTACAGCCATAGAGTTAGCGTTATTTCCAGAAATAATAATTTTATTCCCTTCACTTTTGATGGTAAAAGTATCTGTAGAAGTATCATTCAACAGACGAAAATCAAAAAATGAAGCCTGTTGAGGAAACAACCGTTGTGTCATTTTACGCATGGTAGTGATATTTGTATCTTCCGCGCGAATTTGGCAGATGACAACAAGAAAAAGGAGCACACTAAATATTTTCTTCATAATCATATTATTGTTTGATAAAACGAATAGCACATCCACCGCTTGTTGCCAGTTTGACATGAAGCGTATCAGAAGCCGTTACTGTTTTTTCTTCATATTTAAAAGAAGTCGGATTTGTTTTCCATTCTGCATCATCACCGTCAGCATATATTTGAGCAATATACTTTGCCTCTGTCTCCAAAAAACTTAAAGGAATGTCCAACTCTCTTGCATTTTCGTCAGTGATGCAACCTACATACCAATCGCTAGAGTTGCGATCTTTTCGTGCAAATACGGAATAATCACCAATTTTCGCATCTACGACATAAGTTTTATCCCAATCGGTAGGTACATCCTTAATAAAATCAAACGCTTTTATCCCTTTATAATTCTCTGGTAAATCCGAAGCCATCTGTAAAGGGCTGTAGATAACAACAAAGAGTGCTAATTGCTTGCAAAGCGTAGTATTGACACGTGTTCCCGGATATGCCTCGTTAGTAAAATTGAAAGTTCCGAATGTAAAATCCATAGGACCGGCTAATCCTCTGGTGAAAGGAATAACTGTTGTATGTTCCGGAGGATTTCCTCCATCGGGAGACCACGCATTGTGTTCCTGTCCGCGTACACCTTCCTGGGTCATAAGGTTGGGCCAGGTACGTTCAATACCGGTAGGCATAACAGGTTCGTGGTTGTCAATTGCTATTTGATATTTGGCGGCTGTTTCTATTACTTTCCGGTAGTGACGTACGCCATACTGACCGTCATGAGCTTCTTTAAAATCCATTAGGCGATTTACATATCCTGTTTTTACAACATGTACTCCATATTGTTGATAGAAAGCAAAAGCTTTGTCCAATTGGTTCTCATAGTTGCGTGTAGCAGCTGCCGTTTCATGATGTCCAATCAGTTCCACACCTTTTTCACGGGCATAATCTGTAATTGCTTTAATATCGAAGTCCGGATAAGGTTTGGTAAAGTCTAAAGAATCACCATGTTTCATCCAGTTTCCTTCCCAGCCGACATTCCATCCTTCAACTAAAACACCGGAGATACCATTCTCTGATGCAAAATCTATATATTTCTTTGTATTGGCAGTAGTTGCGCTATGTTTGGGACCATAATACCATGTTCCTTTGCCCAAATGCATTTCCCACCATATACCCATGTATTTTCCTGGCTTTATCCAGGAAGTATCTTTAATCTTAGAGGGTTCGTTGAGATTCAACATTAAATAGGAGGTAACCAGATCACCCGGTTTGTCACCAATCACGACTGTTCTCCAAGGGGTAACAAATGGAGCTTTGATATATGCTGCTACTCCATTAGACCAAGGCACTAATGAAGCACAGAGGGTGGCAGAATCCTTGACTGTCAGATTCATTTTAGGATAATCTGTCAGATTGGCTTCGTGAATAGTAAGATACCTTCCTTCCGCTGTTTCCATTGTAAGAGGAGTGCGTACAGTGTCTAGTTCGTTAATGGGAGAGAAGGTTGCTATACACTCATAATACGGATCAGATGCAGGAATCCACCAAGCTTTGTGTGTACGTGACATTCTAAACTCTGTTTCTTCACTCATAATCACTAATGAATCCATGGATTCCTGTTGCGGGAATTCATAACGATACCCAATACCATCATTAAACAGACGAAATATTATATTAAGTTTGCGCTTTCCGTCTGTTTCTTGGAGTAGTACCTTCAATTCATTATAGTGATTGCGTACATACCGGCTCTCTCCCCAAGGTTGTTCCCAAGTCTCGTCTAAAGAGGAACGTTCGGTACCTTTAATCACAAAGTGGTTTAAACTATCCCCATGTTCCAGGATAAATCCCAATTTAGAAGGGAGTATCATAGCAGCGTTTTCTTTGTTTACTGCGTATGATATTGTATTATCATTTTCTGTGACTGTTAGTTGTATTTTACCATCCGGAGATTTTAGTACCAGATTATCAGTCTCGTTACAAGCTGAAAGGAGGCTGGTGATTCCCAGAATATAAAATACTCTCCTTAATATAGTTAATCGATTCATCTTCTTTCCTTTTTTATGTTTTTTGCTTATTTAGATTTCTGCATTTTGCGGGTATATACATTACCACAATGATCTGTAACTTCTACTCGTATTTCGGAATCCTTCGTTTCAGGAACCGCATAAAACAAGTGTTCGGTAATATCCGCTCCCAAATACTTATGTTTGAATGTAGAACTATTTTTCTCGCAGTATTCATAAATAGCAGGATCGTATCCGGAAAAACGGGTCATTTCCCCCTTGTCAATACCATTTTCATACCATTTCACTTTCCAGGTTGAATCGTAATTCCAAACATTTGCTACAACTGCCTCCTTTTTATTACGACTGGCACCTACCGGATAAAGCTCGAATTGATAGTCTTTGTCTTTTCCTACACATTTGTAATACCAATTGACTTTACCTCCGTCAAACTCGTAAACGGCATATCCGCCCGGAGTTCCGTCACAAGCCCAGGGAGCTTGCCAAAACAGTGTTGACAAGGGAGCATGTACATGCTCGTAAAGGTTGTCTGCCAAAACATAATTTTCATTATAGTGCTCATGTCCCGACATGATATGGGCATTGTAAGGTTTTAGCAACTCATACAAATGAGAACGGTTGTTCATGACTTTCATAGTAGACTCTTTTCCCCATTCTTTCCGACGTGCTTCTCTTGAATATGTAGGAATATGCATGGCAACTACTACTGTAGATCCCGGAGTGACTTGTTTCAAATCCTGTTCCAGCCACTGAAGTTGCTGCTCGGTGAGATAACCAACATATAAATAGCTTTTTGCAATAAAGAAAATATCATCAAGAACAACATAATGTATATTTCCTCTATTAAATGAATAATAAGTGGGACCATAATAAGATTTGTAAGTAGTACGGGCATGTTCATTAGAACGTACGTTTAAATCTAAATCATGATTTCCAATTACATAGAAAAAGGGAATTTCCGTTTCAGCTATTGCATCTATCATCGGTGTAAAGTAACTGGGCTTTTTATTGATGTCACCGATAATGTCTCCACAGACTATTCCATAGGCAGGAATCCCCTGATAATTAGTTGCCAACAGTTCTTTTACATCTTTTGAAGCCTGCTGCACTTGTGGCATTTCTTCATCGAAATAAACTTGTGGGTCAGCCCATACCACCAAAACGTGCTTTTTGTTGTCAGTAGATGATGGTGTCAGTTCAAAATCAAAATGCACTTTTTTTGAAGGTTGAGCAGGTACTTTTTGAAAAAACGCAGGAACTTTACCTTTCATCGGAATATTATAGCCATCAGGAAGGGTGATGTAAATGTATTCTGCATTAGAGGTACTTGATATGGTATATCGTCCCTTGTCATCTGTAAGGACAATTTGTGTACCATCTGTAACAGGTACATTAGCAATTCCCTTACCCCCGGACAGGACTTTCCCATAATAGACCACGGGAGTAGTGATTGCCTGCACACTGAAACAGGAAAAACTCCATTGGAACAAGCTTAAAAGCAATAATAGTCTTAATTTCATTCTTTAATCCTTTCTATTTTTATCAAATGTGTGAGAGGCTTGTTTATTTTATATATTTGAGTTATCAACTGGTCTATTTCAGCTTGCCAGGCTTCACGTATCTGTGGAAACATGGCTTGGGTATAATTGGTATATAAATACTTCACTAAATAGTGACTTTCCTGCTCCGCTTTGGCAGCATCAAGAGCAGCTTTATTATCTGCGAAAAGTAATCCTCTATGCTTAAAAAAGACATACTGCATAGCCATATACTGTCGTAAACGTTTTTCTATAGCACATCTTTCCTCATTCAGATACATGATAGACAGGCTCTGTTGGTATTGGGGCGTGCATGTTATTTCAGCCAGATTAATTCCTTTACTCAACTCATTACCGTCCCAGCGTCCTATTTCTGTTCCATCAATAGTCACTCGGAAATTGCCATGCAAATCGGTCACTTTCATTATTTCCTGATTCATTTCCTGCATAAAGGGAATTTGTCTGACAGCATCCCGGGCTGTACCTTTTGTTCCCCAACGAGGAATAGTGTCGACAGGAAAGGGCAAGGAACGGGATAAATAGCTGAAAGATATTGTGTCATTTTCGTTCTTTATATGAGTTATTCGACAATTTCGCTCTTCCATTGCTTTCCTGTTAGTTGCATTGATATGAAAATAAGCGACTTCTTTTCCTGCAAGTCCCTGTGCTTTTAAGAACAAATACGCCATTACCATGTGGCCGTCTTTATCCGGATGAATTCTGTCACCTCCACAGAAAGTAGTTGTAGAATCAGACTGCTGAATCTCCTTATTCAGCTCACACATCACTGTATTGAAATTAACAAATCCCCATCCTCGCTTTTGGGCAACTTCTGCTTGCATTTCAATAATTCTTTTGATCGTCTCATTCTTTCCATGTAAAGTTTCCACTCCTTCCAATTTCACATTCTCATCATAAGGAGAAGAACCCAAAAGTACTACGTTTTTTATTTTCTTGTCTGCAAGAATCTGTTGTTGTAGTTTTCCAAACTCTGTGTTAGCGTATTCTACCTGTTTATTCGCGTACTTATCATATCCGGGCTTATTATATCCGTCATATCCGGAATCATTCATTCCGAAGGAACAAACCAGATAAGTTGGCTTTTTAATTTTAATATCTGAATCGAAACGAAAAACCATGTGGCTTGCACAATCGCCACCAATTCCTCCATTATAAATACGAAGAGGCAATTCGGGGAAATGCGTCATATAATACAGCCATATATAAGAATGATAATGGCCTCCTTCCGTTATACTATTTCCGAGAAAGACAATTCTGTCATTGGCTTTAAATGATGGAATTTGCTGTGCACTTACGGGAAACAATAAAATGCAACAGGTATATAATATGAATAGTATTTTTTTCATTGCTCAATCTTTCTATTCAACAGGAGTCAGAATTGCTGCCCAACCACCGCCTTTGGCCATTGTGACATTGATCGAATCACCTTTTAAAACTATTACCTCTTCTGTTTTAAAATCCGATGCATAAACATCTGCATTCACACCATCTTTGAAAACTTCCATTTTATATTTGTCTGCCTCAAGAAAATCCAGTTTTATTTCAATGCTGCGGGCATTCCAGTCTGTCAGACCTGCCAAATACCAATTCTTCCCATTTTTACGAGCAATCACCAATTGTTCTCCGATTTTGGCTGTTATCGCTTTGGTATCGTCCCAAGTGGTAGGTATACGGGAGATAAAGGAAGCAAATTCAGGAGCTTTGTAATAGTTTGAAGGAGAATCTGCTAACATTTGTAACGGGCTTTCATACACTACATATAAGGCTGCTTGATGGGCGCGCGTACCTAAACTGATCGGATGCACGAAATTGATGTAAAAGTCTTCCGCTGTCGCATTATTTACTGCACCGGGCGTATAATCCATCGGACCGGCTACCATTCTAGTGAATGGAAGTATCAGGTCATGTACCGGATTAATATCTCTTGAATCTTTATCGTGCTCTAATCCCAGTACACCTTCAAAAGTCATCACATTGGGGTATCTCTTTTGTAAGCCGGAAGGTTTGAAAGAACCATGAAAATCAACGAGTAATTTACGGTCCATAGCCGCTTTTCCTACACGTTCGTAGAAATTAACCATATATTGATCCGAACGTTGCATAAAATCGACTTTTATACCTTTGATTCCCCATTTTTCATAAATATCCAGAATTCCTTCCAAATCTTTATCCAACGGGTTCCACAAAGTCCATAATACAAGACCAACGTTTCTTTCCTTTCCATATCGTACAAGTTCCGGGATATTAAGTTCGGGGATTGCTTCTTTAATATTCCAAGTCCCGGCTGACCATCCTTCATCTAATAAAATATATTCAATTCCGTATTTTGAAGCGAAATCAATGAAATATTTATAAGTATCAGTATTCACACCTGCCTTAAAATCTACTCCATATACATTGAGTGTACTCCACCAATCCCAAGAGATCTTTCCGGGTTTAATCCATTCTGTATCTTGAGTGACAGATGGAGAGGCCAATTGATATACTAAGTTGTTTTCAATTACTGCTTTATCATCCTCGTTAATCATTAATACACGCCAAGGGAAGGCTCTTGTTCCTTCAGTCTCAGCGATGTAAGAGGCCTTCTCCAGCAATACTTCATCACGGTCAGTACCTTCTTTTAGTGCACTTTTTAAAACTACAGGAGGAAATTCGCCGGACAGTGTGTTGTTGCGATTACCTGTCAGAAATAGATTAGGATAATCGGAAAGATCGGATTCCATAATAACAATCTTTGTACCTTTAGGAGTAGAAAGATAAATTGGCAGATAGCCTTTCATCTCTTTTGTAAGAGATTCTAATTTTAATTCATCAAAAATAGCTTCACAATGGGTAATATATTCTTGATTTTTTTCTCTTGGCCAATATGCTTTGCAACCATCAATCAAATTAAGTTCAACAGTTTCACTGTTTACAATAATGGGGGATTGTTTTAGTACAGTCTCAAAACGATAGGCAGCCCCATTGTTATACACCCTGAATATTATATTATAATCACCTTTACAAATTAAAGTTAACTGGGTATATTGGTCTCTGATAGTTTTCTGTTTAACTGGTACAACTGCAATTTGTTCCGCATTGATCTTGTCGACTTTTGCGTTGATAACAACCGGGTTTATACCCGGTTGTATTTTTAATCCCTCAATATTCATTTGTATGGCACTAGGTGTCAATATACGTTCTCCGTTGTAGTCAATACTCCAAATCAATTGTTTATCAGCTGTTATTGAAACTTTGATTTTGTTATCTGGAGAATGAACAATATATTTTTTTGCGTGAACCGATATACATATACCTATTGTACATAATAGAATAAATATTTTTTGTTTCATTTTTCTATACGCTTAATGGCCTCTTTAATGTCAGCCCAAGAATTATTATTAATTACATGAGAAATCTCGAATATCATCAATCCATCTGTTCTTTTCATGCAGAGGTAAATAGCATCAGACAGACCTGTACTGTTATACTGGTATGACTGAATAGAACCATATACTTTACAATCTCCCTTTATATAATCATCATATGTATTGACAAAGTTCTCTACAGACCATACAGAGTTAGGATTATCCTTTATCCATACGGCCTCCGCATATGCTCCTAACACAAATACGTCCAATTGATTTGCAAACCCTGTTTCATTATACTTTTCTGTATATCTTATGCCTGGATCTGGAATATATTTTTTACTTGCCCAGTTCTGTCCGACACTATAGCGTGACCCCCAATCTGCGGATGCCCATAATTGAATTTCCATATCCGGATTAATGGTTTTGACTTTTGAACGGATATTGGTAATTAGGTTAGTGATACACATAGAGCGAAACTCAATCCAGTCTTTATATAATGTCCCGATACCTCCACTAGCAGTGATTATATCATTTTTATTTGTCACACTCTTACCACTATATGTTTCGAATGCACGAATAGTAGCATCGCTAAAGCCATAGTTTCCACCATACCAACGACAATAATCCAGACTAATACCTTTCAGCTTGGGATATTTAGTAACAATTTCTTCTACAATGGAAATAACAAACTCTTGAACTTCCGGTAGACATGGATTTAACATTGCCGCATCGACATCTTCCTGATCACGTATATCCACCAATTGAGTAGGATCATTATTTTCCGGTAACATAACTTGCGTTTTTCCGTCCCATCTGCTATCCTCATATATCGGCCCTTCTTTCCCTTTTGTATAACCATAGCCCATGGCTGAAATAGTTGCTATGACATCAATATCCAAACGTTCCGCTTCTTCCAACCAAAAACCTAAATAATCGAAATCACGGTTTACGATCTCATCTCCCCATTTAGTTAGTGGAGCTAGAATATCGCTATCATACAGGGCATATCCTATACCAGGTTTTACATCAAGATAAATTTCGTTAAAGCCTGTATCTTTTATTTTCTCCAGATATGAAGTAATTGCATCTTTTGTTGCAAAACGACTCAAATTAGCATGTGCATCAATCCATATCCCTTTGGGCTTATTAATTTTTTCTTCTGATTCATTAGGTGACAAAGGTATTTCCTTTTCATCATTGTTATCTAAGGTTGTTCCATCCGAGTGGCATGCTGTCAGACAACCAAGGGCAAACATTAGCAAATATTTTCTCATAATATATAATTTTATTTCTATTCAAAACAAGTCATTTTATAAGTATAAAGTCCGTATCTACCAAACCAAACTGACAGATAAGCTTCCTGTTGTTCTTCATCCCAATACCAATCAACCCACTCACCGAAACTCCATCCACGGCTAATATCACCTACTGCGATATTTAGATTTTCATGGGCTAGTTCTTGTAAGTTAGATGTTAATACAGCAGCAGCGAACCAGAAGGAAGTGCCGCTTGTTACCGTAACATAAGTTTTACCATTGATAGGAAGGGCGGAAACTATCGGACAGCGACCTCCTCCACGAGTTGTAGTAAACCCTGTTCCTACCCACCAAGCTTGTAATGTACTTTGCCAAAGTGGTGGCATTGTGAACAGTGTTGAACCTGCGAATGAATTCACATAACAATGAACGCTATTTGCCGCACCTGCTGTACCCTCTGCATCACCTATTACAAAATTAGGTTGATCTGAATCATCTATAGGAGAAATCATTTGGAATTGACTGCAATCACTACTTACGTACCCCGTTTCTATGGTAGAATATGTAGATGCCAAATGACCATCAGTTACCTTTATACGGTAGTGCGTACCTGCAGCATCACGTGGAGCCAATGCTGTAATCCATGCGTTAGTCGTAATATCTCCAGCTACCTGAAAATTATTCGACAAGTCACTGGTTGGTGCCATATTTACATTAATTTTGCCTATGGAAATAGGGGTATCGGATGGCTTGGTCCAATAAAAGAATTCAGTTTCATCATTAGTCACTACTGCTGCCACACACCTTCCTCTATAATCTGATGTAATCATCTTGATATTGGTTAATGATATAGAACCAATATTTAATGAACCAGCATCATTTAGGGTCATTTTATCTACCACCTTTATGCAATAAGGTGAATTAACATCAATGTCTATATATGCCCGTGACAACAAAACGATATAATTTCCACAATATGCATGATACATTTGTAGATCACCATATTCTACGGCACTCTTACCTGTATTATAACCTTTTAATTCTCCTGGATAGCCTAACTCTGTAAATATTTTATGAGCCCCCACTTCTGCGTAGCTAAAGCCGGCTCCATAAGGTAGTTTATCAGATACTCCCCAAGTAACAATGTACTCACGTGTTGTGGAGTGATCCTCCGATGTTACTGTATATTTTACACCACCCTCTTGTGCGAAATTTTGTGGTAAGCTGGGGTCTGGTGTCACCGTAGATCCTTTAGACAAGTAAAATGTTGGTATAGCAGATTTTAACTCTTCTACAGCATCGAGGTAAGGAGATACTTTAATTGTTATTGTATTATCATCACCTATAGATGAATTGAACACAGTTCCACTTGTCCCTTTGACTTTAAAAGATATCATTATCTTAGCCTCATGCCCTAATTTCTCACTAAGAGATTCATCCTTACAAGAAGTTAGGGATAAAATACAACTCATGATGATTCCTAATAGGAATATTAAATTTAGTTTTTTCATCTTGTAGTTTATTAGATTTGATTCTTATTATTCATAATAACCTCTAACACGATAACGCCGTGTTGTTCCAACTCCTGATTTTACAGTAATAATAATACCATCACCTGTAATATCATGCCTTCCACTTAATGATGGAGTGATAATTTCATCATACGTCAATGTCGCAGTTAAGTATATATTAGTTAAATCTATATCTTTCTCCAAGGTTTGAGGAATAGCGAATATGATCAAACCATAACCACCTTCTATATCTTCCTGATTAAAACTTCCGGTCATCAGCTCATCGTTTGCATTATATTCATAAATAGCGCCTTGGAACTCACCACCTCCATGTGATGCTTTACAAATCATCTGTGAAATGGTATTTGTACGATGCACAAATTCTTCATCAGCTTTAGCACAACTGTATGTCAAAACGACCATTGCTAAAATTCCTAATATCCATGTTTTTATTTTATATGTAGTTCTCATATCAACTCTTAATTATATTGTTTTAATTACCAGTAGGGATTATTCTCACATAGCTTATTATTTGCCGTTTCTGATGTAGGTAGTGAGAAATAATAATATTTTTCGAGAAAAATGCGAGGTGTTCCTCCATCACATTCAACTTTTTCATAAGAAAAAGTTGAATCATCATTTTTTGTAATCTTTATTCCATGTGCATTTTGTCCGTTGATTATATTTTCAGCAAGTTTCCAACGTCGAAGATCCCAATACCGGAAGCCTTCACCTGCTAACTCTACACAACGTTCTTTACGTAACAGTTTCATAAATGATTCTTTGTCTGGAGCATCGGTAGTAGTTTTATCTGGTAGATTCACTCTATTTCTCACTTCATTTAGTGCTTCTAATGCTTCATTCTTATATTGATCATAATTTAACTGGGCATATGCTTCTGCTTTATTTAAGAGAACTTCGGCATAACGTAATACGACATCATATTGATAACTGTGTTTTGTTATATAGTCCGAATAACCTTCTTGTAGATATTTTCTCAGATAATACCCTGTACAAGTGTGAGCATTAGTACTACCACTTTGAGTAAATTCTACGAATCCATCACTTCCTCCTACATAGGTCTGAATTGTTCTTCCTTCCCATTGACATCCATTATACATAATTGTTGCATGGAAACGTGGCTCACGGTCAGTATAAGGATCTTCGTGCCCTTCACTTTTATAAGTGTCCCAGTCAAAGATACTTCCATCTTGAAATTCATACAAATCTGCGAGTTCTGCTGTTGGAACATGTTCAGCGTATGCGTTACCATGTACGGCTATATCGCCAAAGGGGCGATTATATAAATCATAATTGTGAGTGACACTTCCTTCTTGATAATATAATGCAAATAAGATTTCTTTAGAGTTATCTTGCTTACCGTCTACCTGAAAAATCTTAGCATAATCTTTCGCCAAATCACCTCCCAATTCTTTTACTTTATTTGCTGCATCAATAGCTATTTGCCATTTTCCTGCATATAATGCCATACGTGAAAGTAAACCGTATGCAGTACTTTTTGTTGCGCGTCCTTTCCATTTGTTAGGTTCGGCATCAGTTCCCCAAGTAGCAGGTAAATGTTCTGCAGCCCACTTTAGCTCTTCAAGCACAAAATCCCAACTTTCAGCTTCTGTTATGCGCTTTTTATTTATATCCGCATCATATAATCCATCATCTACACCTCCGCTTGTCCCAGAAATATCTGTCCGGAGAACTATTCCGCCATATACACGAATTAAACGATAGTATGAAAATGCACGACAGAGACGTGCTTCTGCACTACGAATATCGCACCACTCTTGTCCGAAACTAGAAACTCCATAACGTTTAATATCGTTTAATAAGACATTAGCACGCCGAATTCGTTCATAATAAACATCAGCCCAACATTCGAAAGCGCCTGCACTTCCAGACGAGAAAGAGCTAGCTTGTAATAAAGCCTTATTATACGTATGTGTGTATTGATCGTAAGAAGTCGACTTCATTAAATCTGAATAACTATCATAAAATACTTTGCGACTATTACCCACTTGTGAGACGTCTGTAAATGTTTTATATGATGCTGTAACATACATGTCGGCTGCTGTTTCAGAGCTCCAAATAGCTTGATCTGATAATGACGATGTGTCATTTATATCTAATACATTGCATGAGGATAGTTCTAAACTGGCAGCAACGATAATTATTAAACTTTTTATTGTTATTCCTTTCATATTGATTTCCTCCTGATATTAGAATGTAACATTAAGACCTAAACTATAAGTTTTTTGTTGCGGATAATATCCATTACTTACTGAAGGGCTTTCTGGATCCACATATTTAAAGTGACTTAATGTAAGTAGATTGGTACCTGCTAAGTATATATTTATTCGGCTGAAAGGTGTTTTTCTCAACACTCTTTCTGGAACATTATAACCAATATTAAAATTCTTAAGTCGCAAATATTGTCCATTCACAACCCACCATGTAGAACGTGCCGCATTGTTTCCATTGGCAATGGTAGTCAGACGTGGGTATTTAGCATTTGTATTTTCTGGTGTCCAAGCTCCTTCTATTAAATAATATGCAGAATTACCTTTTCCACCAAATGGACTAGTATAGCTTGTGGCTGCAGTTGTACCTGAGTCATATACTCCGGATAATTCATAATCACAATGCGTAACTCCCTGCCATAACATTGTAGCATAAAAATTTTTATAAGTAACTTCCATATTTAGGGAAAAATTAATTTCTGGTATTTGACCGTAACCAGTTTTTACATAATCGTATTCTGGATTAATGATACCATCACCATTGACGTCCAGATATTTTAGGTCTCCTAGGTTTTTTGTCCCTGTAGGAGCCGCTGGATAATTATCTAATTCTTCTTCTGTTTGAAACAAGCCAAGTGCCTGATAGCCAAAGCGGGTATTCATTGGTTGTCCTAAAATCGCACGATAATTAGGGTAATTATCAGTTACAGCTTTTTTTAATACGCGGTTACGAGCATATGAGAAAATTCCTTCTAATCTATATCCCCAATCTCGATTAATTTGATTTATATGTTTTACTGTAAGTTCAAGTCCTCTATTATCTACTTTGCCTGAATTCTGATAACTTGGATAGTACTCCCCTAAGGAAGTCGGATAACTACCACTTTTGCTTTCTAGAATGTCTTCAGTAAGTTTATAGAATAAATCCAATTCGACGCCTAATTTTTGGTGCCATAGGTCAAATTCAAAGCCTAAATTGAAGCTGTGAGTCGTAGCCCATGTTAGATCACGGTAGATATACTTATTTTTTGTATAGAATTGAGATATAGGAGCATCGCCTAATACCATACTATTATTTGCAATAGCAAAATTTGAATTATATAAATAGGCTGTTACATTATCATTACCAGATTGTCCATAACTAGCACGGATCTTGAAATAATTAACAAAAGGAAGTGCTTCCTGAAAGAATTTTTCTTGTGAAACTACCCAACCTATTGATGCCGATGGAAAAAATCCCCAGCGATTTTCAGGGGCAAATACATAAGAGCCATCATAACGGAAAGCAAATTCTGCTAGATATTTTTGATCGTAGGCATAACTAAAGCGTCCCGCCCATGATGCCTGAGCCGTGTATGAATGTGAACCAGTAATTGGATTCTCTGGAAGAATGGTTCCTAATGACAAATCAACAGGATCATCACTAAAATAGCCTGTTTTTTTACCAGTCATAGTATCTGAATATACTTTTTGTGCTTCATAAAATAACAATGTATTTACATGATGCTTTTTAAAGTCCAGAGAATAATCAATTTGTGGTCGTAATAGCCATGTATCTCCAAAAGAAGCTGCCTTTGTATAAGAATTGTCTTTAGAAAATCCGCTTGCGCCAACAACCTTTTCATCAAAAGTATCATTTATACTATATAATTCATAATAACGGTCGAAATTAGAATCTATGGTATTGCGATAATTATAGGCTCCGAATATAGAAACTTTTAATCCCTTTAAGATATCAGTTAAACCAGAGAAATCATATTCTAGTTTATAATTGGAATCTAATGTCCAACGAGTTTGTTTTTTATATCCTGATTTTGTTAATGCAGCATAACCATTTACATAATAGGAACTTCCTGTCCATGCTGTAGGCATCCCATTAAATTCAGATTTAATAATGGGTATTGTATTTATTGCTTGTCTAATTGGGTCAAATTCACCCTGATTGGCAATTGCTGTACCTGGCCAGTCTCTACTAGAACGATAACCTGATATATTTGTCGAAAACCTTAGATTTTTGGCAACTTCTACATCTAAGTTTACACGTGCATTGTAACGAGTGAAACTTGTGTTTTTTAATGTACCTTCTTGATCCATATAACCAAGACTGGCATAGTATCGTGTTTTCTCTGTACCTCCAGATGCTGATATATTGTGCTGTTGGGTAAACCCTGTTCTAAATATCATATCCAGCCAATCAGTTTCTCCCCAAATACTGTTAGGATCATTACTTAATACCTTATTTTGAATATCGGCAGTCCATAATGGAGTGAGATTATCCATTTCACGTGCTTTATTATGCCAATACATATAGTCTCTAGCATTTAAAAATTCAGGCATTGCTGTATTTTGAGTTATTGTAACAGAACCATCATATGAAATCTTAGCTGGACCTTCTCCACCGTTTTTTGTTGTAATCAGGATAACTCCATTTGCTCCTTGTACACCATAAATTGAAGCAGCTGCATCTTTCAAAATAGAAATACTAGCAATGTCATTGGGATTTACATAGTCCATAGGACGCGCTACACCATCTACAATAACCATAGGACCATTATTACTAAATGAATTCAAGCCACGTACATATAAAGTTGTTCCATCATCACCTGGCTTACCTGACGCTTGGATACTTGTCAAACCTGAAATTTTACCAGTAAGCAAATTTGAGACATTTTGCATTGGTGCTTTCATTAATTCTTTGGCGTTTATTGATGATACTGCGCTAGTCAAATGTCCACGTTTTTGACTTCCGTAGCCGACTACAACGACTTCATCTAAAGTTTGAGCGTCTTCTTTCATTTTTATCACTAAGTTCAAGCGACCTTGAAGAGGTATTTCCTGAGTCAAATACCCTACATAAGATACAACTAGCGTTCCTTGGGAATTTTGAACCTGAAGGTTGAAATTTCCGTCAATGTCAGTTATAGATCCATGAGATGGATTTCCCTTTACACTGACTGTAGCACCGATTAGTGGTTCATTATTAGAATCCAACACTGTTCCTTTCACATTCGAGGCTTGTTGCGCCCGAATACATAATACGGAAAACAGACATAATAATAAGGTTGTGAACCTTATACTCCATGTTAATTGTTTTTTCATATAAATATTAGTATTAATAAAACAAAAAGTGATTATTCTTCTTTATTTTTGTACTTCAGCATATTTGATACCTGTCTTTATTCCATCCCACAAATTCATCTCAATAACTTGTACAATATCAAACACCATCAATCCTTCAGATTTTGTTAAACACACTTTTACAGCATCTGCTATGTTAGTTTGATGATTTAGAGCATAGATGGTACCCAATACCTTACAGTCTCCATTAATTATTTTTTTTGCACGCTCTATACCAAATTCGATAGATTCAGGATCATCCATTCCATAGATTTTTTCTAGATATGTTCCGCATAGAAAAGTATCTAAATAAGGTGCAAATCCTGTTTCATTATAGGCTTTTGATCCCCATGCATAATTGAGAGAAAAATCAGATTTGGGACTAGCCCAATTTTGACCTTGTCCATAAATTGCATGAATCCATGAAGCAGCCCAATATTCCAATTTTACATTTTTATTTATACTATGAATATTTTCACGGACCTCTTTTACAAAACTGGAAATTACATTAGCACGGAAAGCCCACCATTCTTTAAAATAAATTCCCGGTCTTTTGCTCCCATCTGTATTCCAGCTAAATATATCTTCTGGAAAGTTCTTAATCTTTTTCCCTAAATAGTTCTCAAAAGCTTTACGAGTTTCATTAGAAAAATCACTATTATCAGCAGGATATCGGCAATAGTCTAGTGCGTATGCATCTATATCATAGTTCTTTACGATTTCGCGTATAATACTTAATGCAAAGTTACGAACATCTTTGCGAACAGGATTCAAAAAGGCTCCTACCTTTTGCTTATCATCTCTAATATCGAGCATTTTATTATTAGACATATACTCTAAACATGTTTTTCCGTTCCATCGTTTGTCTTCATAGACCAGCCCCTCACAGGTAGCGGGATGTCCAGCAGTAAATACAGCCGTAGAAACAGTGACTTTTAGCCCTAGACGATGAGCTTCGTCTATAAAATATTGTAAATAATCCCAATCACGTTCGATGACCTTATTATGGACTGTAGTAAGTGGAGGAAGTATTTTACTTTTATATAAAACTTCTCCATAAATGGGCTTTACATCTACTACAACCTGATTAAATCCCACGTCTTTTGCTTTTTCCAAATAGTATGAAATGGAATCTTTTGAACTAAAGCGTTCAAAATTGGCTTCAGCATCAAACCAAAGATATTTTGGCTTTTCCTTATTGATATTTCCAGCAAAAGAATATGTGGTAAATAATAGTAGAATGGATAAAATAAGATTTTTGTTAAGCATATTATTTATTAGTGTTTATAGTTTTATTTCTTCTAATGTTTTCCAGCACTGAAACAGTCCTCTTGGTACATGGAAACATCCTTTCCATTTTCCTCCTTTGAGTGGAAGCAAAACTTCTCCTCTGCGGTTCAGATAACCAAACCATTCAGGATATTCGGGATCTTTGAAATGTGTCCATGTATAGTCATGTACTTTCTCAAACCATTCCAGGCATTTTTGATCTCCCGTTAACTGATAACCTTTTAATAGAGATATCAAAGTCTCAATATGC
>OHOC01000033.1_pt1 | contig 96960 bp, 88 predicted proteins | sample 1569701 | NCBI WGS metagenome assembly OHOC01 (sample SAMEA3879522, study PRJEB24766) | human gut metagenome | biome: human-associated habitat; feature: feces | place: USA | collected 1985/1987 | reverse complement strand
TATTTGGTGGAGCAACATATAATTACTATTAACGATAAGAGATATAAGGATTTAGATCGAATATGTTTCTTATCCAAGAATCTGTATAATACGGCTTTGTATATAATAAAGCAAGAGTTTCTTAGTACAGGTAAATGGATAAGAGCTGTAGATCTTAACAAGAAGATGGTAGCAGAGAATAACATAGATTATAGAGCAATGAGTGGATCATCCTCTCAGCAGATTCTTATGGCTTTAGACAAGAATCTAAAATCTTATTTCTCTGCTATCAAGGCATGGAAGCGTGATAATAAGAAATTTACTGGCTGTCCTAAATTTCCAAAATATAAGCATAAAACAAAAGGCAGGAACGTATTTTCTTATTCTTACGCACAGTTTAAACATAGAGGAGATTTTATCTATTTCCCTAAAAAGGAAGGATTATCTCCTTTAAGAACTAATTGCAAGGAAGGAACTGTAAAACAGATTAGATTTGTTCCTAAATCCGATTGTTATGTCATAGAAGTTGTATATGAGTCAATTGTGAAAAAGCAACTTGATGATAACAACAGGATCATGTCTATTGATCTAGGTGTAAATAACCTCGCTTCTATCGTGACCAACGTAAGCAATAAGCCTATTTTGATAGATGGAAGGAGACTTAAATCCATCAATCAGTATTACAATAAAAAAAGGTCAGATATTCAAAAACAATTAAAGAAAGTAAATGGAAAAGAAAATTCGAGACGGTTGATGTCCTTAACAAGAAGGAGAAACAACAAGGTGAAAGATTATCTTCATAAGGCGAGTAAGGAGATAATAAATACTTGCTTGAAGGAGGATATAACAACATTGATAGTAGGTCATAATGATGGATGGAAACAAAATGTTAACCTTGGTAAAAGGAATAATCAGAATTTTGTTTCGATTCCATTTGAGATGTTTATATCAATGTTAAGGTATAAATCGGAAAGACAAGGACTAAGATTTGTTGAAGTAAACGAATCTCACACGTCAAAATGCAGTTCTTTCGATTTAGAATCAGTAGGTCATCATGATACTTATGTTGGTAGAAGGGTAAGAAGAGGTCTTTTTATGACAAGAGATGGTATTCTTATTAACGCTGACATCAACGGAAGTTATAACATCATGAGAAAAGTAAAGGGGGATGCAGCAATGCCACTCCATACAGGGTTTGGGTATAACCCAGTTAAGAAATTTATTAACTAATTATATGAGTGCAAACTTGTATATAATTACCAAAAGTATTTCAAAAGGGACATTGATCTTCTTCCTTACAATTACGGCAAGGAAATACCTGACGTGAATAAATATGATAAGGTGTTTGTAGTTGACGTGTCATTTGGAAACAGAACAAGATTCCTTTTCGATGAGTGGAAGGATAAAGGTACAGATGTCATATGGATAGACCATCATAAGACAGCCATAGACGATATGAGGGATTACGAGGTAAAGGGCAAGAGGTGTATAGGGACGGCGGCCTGTGAGCTTACGTGGGAATATCTTTTCGATGACATCAAAACTCCTAATGTGGTAGAATTATTGAGTGCTTATGATGTATGGGATCACGACCGGTTCGAGTGGAGTGACGTTCTTTCATTCCAATATGGGATGAGAGGATATTGTGGTCTTGACGTGGATATGGCGGCAAGTGTCATGGACGGCGATCATGACTTCATATATGACATGATAAGGAACGGGGAGGCGATACTGGAGTATATCGTTGAGAAAAACAGAGGAGAGATGAAGATGTTCTCATTCGAGGCAGATATATTTGGATACAAGGCTATATGTATGAATACCACGGAGTTTAACTCTACTACATTTGAATCTATGTATAACCCTAAGAGACATGATCTGATGATGCCGTTTTGCTGGAACGGAAGATTCTTTAGATGTTCATTCTATACCACCAAAGAGGAGGTGGATGTCTCGGCGCTGGCACGTAAAGCCTATCCCGGGGGAGGAGGTCATAAGGCGGCGGCAGGCTTCCAGCTTAGCGCAGAGGATATGATGGAGTTTTTGAAAACAAGGAAAATGTTATGATTGGATTAGGATCTACCTTTATAATAATAGCGTGTTCTATCTATTTGATAGTAGAAGGAAATGAAAAGAATGATTCGACTAAATTTTATGGAGGACTAATAGCGACAATCCTATCTATCGGTTTGATGTGTTTAGTAATACAAAATATAAATACAAAAGATATGGGAAAGGTGTATAAATTCAAGAGACTTAACGAAATGAAGCTAGACGATTATGGCTTCGGTTTGTTCGAGTACAATGGTGCTCTTTATTTCAAGGAGGCAGATGAAGGGAGATGCTTTGATGTAAGGAGCGGGAATGAGGCTATTATCGGGAAAGATAAAATTGTAACGGCCTTGGAGGATTGATCATGAGAAAACTTGACGACACCAACAGGACAAGGAAGAGGAGCGTACGGCACTCGTGGGTAAAGGCAGGCCCGGGGATCCAACGCTGCGCTATTTGCGGGATTACGAAGCAAAGCGAGTGGAGGGACGGGAAGACCTCGCATTGCGTATATCTATCATCTGGTGAGCTTTATTCCATAACAGGTGAGACACCAGAATGCAGGGATCTTAGTGAATTTTATTAATAAAACAAAAAGGAGTTTGAAATGAAAGAGGAATTTAGCAAATACGAAAAGGTTGTTTATGACGGTGAGGTATTTGAGGTACTTGAAACCGCCGATCGTACAGGAATGATGAAAATAGAACCGTTATTTGATGAGACATATAAATTCATTTGGGTTGATGAGGAGATGGTTGTCTCGTTAAACAGGGCTATCAAGTTAAGGCTTATTGATGATGAGACAGCGGATGAGGCGATGAATTTCGGGAAGCCAAAAATAGGAGACGCAGTGGTGGCAAGCGGGCCGCTCGTAGGGAAAGACGGCAGCGGGAAGGACGACCGGGCCGACGGTAAACTCCGGTGGGATCTCCTTCCTTTGGCTGAGATAGAGGACATCGTGAGGGTATATACAGAAGGTGCCAAGAAGTATGCTGATAACTCATGGCAAGATATACCTGATGGGTTCAATCGTTATCTAGGTGCACTCATGAGACACTTGGTCGCTTATACGAAAGGGGAGAGATATGATAAGGAGGGATTCATGCATCTATCCGCCGTATGCTGGAACGCCATAGCGTTATTATATTACGATAAACATAACAAAGGGCTTATAGGATGGAAAAGTCAGGAGAAAGAATAGTAGATGAGATATTGATGGCTATCGATAAAAGAACCGGTAAATACGTTAATGTAATTAGGCGTACTATTGATGATGACACTCCATTCTCGATAGTTAAGTACCTTGGTAAGAATCATAAAGAGCTGAATTATGATTGTGTAAGGCATCTTAATTTTGATATAGACATAGATTGGGAGTTGAGAAGATATCAGATCGTGAAAGATTTATTATCTAACAGTTTCGATGGAAGGAAGATGGGTGTAGATGAGATAGATAATGCTATATTTACTGCTGATTTGATTATTAACAGATTAAAAACTATTTGAGATGGTAAGAATTGATTTTTTCACGAAGAAAGACGCTGAGTACAGCGATTACATGCGATATATTATCGCCAACACGTTACAGGAGTATGAGGGTGAGGTTACGTTGAACCAGATCCCGGAGAACAAGGCCACGGAGGAGGAAATATCCAAGTACGGTATAGAGGTATATCCTACTATCATCGTCAGCGGAGATAACATGGATGGCTTTAATAAACTTGAGGGGATGGCCAGAAAAGCTGATCTTATTAACGTCATGTCGTTATACGACAAGAAATAGGCTTATGACGATAAGGGATAAATATTTTGGTTGGAAAGATATATTCTTTGACAGGTTCGTGCATTGCTGTAATGAAAAAAGCGGCCAACCACAAGGGAGTAATATACCTCTAGCCAAAATAAACTTCGATAACAAGACAGGATATGTGGAGGACGGGACTATTAATATAGCCGAGCTTCTTCAATATCTTTGGATAAATAATAAGGTCTATGGGTGTGAATATGCACCCATAGATATATCCTCTGTCTTGCAAACATTGATTAGATTGACCGAGAACGCTAAGTTCATATTTGACGACCAACCCGGAATACATGATATGATCCCATATAGAGGTTTTTTTCTTAGAGATGATTTTTTACCCGGGAAAGATTATTCACTTGATTTGGATAAAATAGTGAGCGGGATGGGAGGATGGTATGGCGAGGATGAGGATCCTTGTTATTCGATGTTCGTCAGCCAAGACCAGATATGGAACTTGAACCCGATATTGAAGGTATTAGCTGATGAGGGATCGCCATTAGCTAAGAAGCTTGGGTATGAGATAAACTCATATGTAAGTGATAATGGATATACGATATACAACCCATACCTTTCATGGATCAATCATTACTATCATTATTGCCCGACATTTAACGAGGATAAATTAAAGCCTTGGGATAGGGTAGAGGATAGGAAAAATAAGTTCAAGATGACGGATAAGGTTAAGAGAGGCGCCAATAACTGGTACTATTCAGGCGGAACTATATCTTGTGTGGATAACTTCATGGGGAAAAGATACAGAAAGAACCTGCGAACCTTTATCTATCGTGGAATAGTATTCTTCCTTGACCGGATATGGCATACGCCTTTATTTGAGAAGATGGGTGTGAAAATGAAATACAACGCTTATTACTGTTATGCCGCTACCTCCGGTATTTGGTACAATAAAGGATTCAAGGAAAGACTAGCCAAGAGGTTTAACAAGTCGCTGGGCGGCGACGGGGAACTGTTCGGGGCTAACCTAGCCTGCATGGTCTGTGACCGGCGGGATATCGATTGGGAAGCGCTTCGTCTTTGGCTTGACAAGTATGACGAGCCTAATGATAAGGGTATGGTGAATAGCCCTATCCAATTTATGTATTTATATTTATATTACTATTTTAACAAATAACTTGAAATGAAGAAGATAAATGACTGGGTTATAAGAACATTTGGGCTGAGAGGTTCATGGAGCTGGGCTAAGAAGCAGATGTTAAATGGAGCGATCATTAAACGTAAGGCTACTATAGGGACATATAAAATAACTGTTGATAATGACAAGAATCAGTTGCTTGTAGCTACATGGGATCATCTAGATCAAAGTCCTGTATGGGAAAGGTGTCCGCATAGTTTATTAGATGAAGATGCGGTTGATTATTTTGTCACAGCTCATAAGGAATTATCATATGGGGGCATAAAGATCAGGATGAAAGATGAATTTAAGGATTAAGCGTGAATTTCCCTGACTTTAGGCGTGAGTAGTTCACTTGTAACGATAAAATATTAAAAGCATGAAAAAGATTACCGATAAAGACGTAGAGGCTCTTAAAGCCGGGAAGAAGGTGACAAAAGGCTTTATCCATATGCAGTTGGATGATAAGGGGAGATTGAACATGTGGGCTGATATCAATATAACTGACAAATATAGGGACTTTGAAATAGACGCTAGCAAATTGTTTGATCATGGGATTCTTACTGAAGAATATGATAAACTTAGAATTATAAACATACATCAGCAAGGTAGAAGAATATGAGAAGAAGGATGATAGGTGGTCAAACCGTTACAGATAGCAAGGAGATAATACAACATATGATACATGGGGTCATATACGGTAAATGGACTTTTGTTAAAAGGGGAGAAAATTTTGGTATAAAATTGGTTAAGGTCTTGCCGGGTATACATAAATCTATCATGCGGATAGCCGAAAGGGAAATTTTCAGGTCATGAATATATTATCATTATTTGATGGGATATCATGTGGATATCTAGCGTTACGGAGGGCCGGCATACCTATAGATACTTATTACGCCTCGGAGATAGACAAGACATGCATAAAGGTGAGCCAGAAGCATTTCCCTGATATTATCCGGTTAGGAGATGTCAATAACTGGAGAACGTGGGATATCCCATGGAAAGACATAGATCTGGTCATGGGAGGGTTCTGTTGCCAGAGTTTCTCTAGCTCAGGTAAAGGTAAGGGATTTATGGACGCAAGGGGAAGGCTTTTCTTCTGCTTCTCGGACATCGTAAAGCATTTAAGGAAGGAGACCAAAGGTAAGGTCCTGTTCTTGGGCGAGAACGTCCGGATGCGGGATGAGCACCGCTGGGTGATTACCGAGGAGCTTGGCGTGGAGCCGGTGGAGATCGATAGCGCCTTGGTATCGGCGCAGACCCGGCATCGTCTTTATTGGTGTAATTGGCCGGTAGAAATGCCGAAAGACAAACATATATCGTTGGATGATATTTTAGAGCATGACAAGGGCTGGAATCCGGAAGCCATAAGAGGAAGATATATAGGAGTCATTGTCGGTAGAAGGATAGGAGAGGACGGACACCGAAAGGACTATGACAAGAACGTGAAAATCATACAATGTCTGGAAGTAAGAAAAGACAAGAATACTACCTCTATTAAGAAAAGTAATTGCCTTACAACAGTCATGAAAGATAACGTGATATCATCATTACCGCCCGGAAGATATCCTAATGCCTTTGACATGAAAGATAAGTTCAGATACCTGACCCCTGTGGAGATGTGTAGGCTACAGACATTGCCGGATGATTACCTTGATGGGATAGCCCCGAATACGGCCATGTCTTTAGCGGGAAACGGATGGACAGTGGATGTGATAGCCCATCTGCTAAGAGGTATAGAGCGTAGGTAAAATTTAAAACACAATTACAACGATATGATTATAAACAAGACATGGTCGATGCCGAATAAAGAGACATTCAGCATAAAACCGATAAGAGAACTTATAGATAGATATAAAAAAGACGGAATGGTTATAGTAGATCCATTCGCCAGAAACAGCGATATAGGGACGATAACCAACGATCTTGATCCTGAGACTAAGGCTATGTATCATAAAGACGCCACGGACTTCTTGTGTCATCTTGATGATAATATAGCTGATATGGTATTATATGATCCACCATATTCTGCGAGACAGATATCTGAGTCGTATAAAAGACTTGGAGGTGCTGTTGATATGCAAACAACGCAATCCAGCTACTGGGCTAGGCAGAAGAAGGAGATAGCTAGGATCACCAAGAAAGGCGGGGTGGTCATTACCTGCGCGTGGAACTCCGGCGGTATAGGGGCAGGGCTTGGTTTCGAGCAGCAGGAGATTCTTCTAGTGGCTCATGGGGGATGGCATAATGATACGATAGTTACAGTAGAAAGGAAAATGAAATTATGAAGGAAAGGATATTCACCACAAAAGAACAGGGGGAGGGTGCTGGTCGAGGCCGGCCTCCCTATCTCCACCGCCATCGGTTTCAGAGACAAGTATCTGGATCAATTACATTCTATGGAGGATGACGCTGGTCGTATAGGACTGATCGAGGCCGTTACCCCGGATATATCCAACCCTGTTTGGGATGTAGGGACGTTACTGAATTTACTCCCATATGAGATAGAGGGTTCTACATTCGAATGTTATAAGCTAGAAAACGCATGGTTTGCATTATATAGGGATATAGATGATATTCCTATATATTGGGGAAAAGAGAAACATCTTATAGATGCGTTATTTTCACTGATGATAACATTATTAAAAAATGGATTATATGAGTATAAAACAAACAGCAAGAATAAGGTACAAAACGGAGGATAATCCGCCTATGGAAGATGTCCCTCTTATAGGATACAGCAAAAATATGACTGTTGGGTAGCGTTAGTATACAGAAAAGGGGATAACTATTACACCAACATGGAGTGCGATGTTGAATATAAGACATCTCCTCCAGATGAATACGAATACGTATATCCGTGAGAACTAGAAGGGATATATTTATATTTAAGCATGATTAATATTATTTTAATATTGTTCATGCTTTTATTTTTGTTTAAATCCTATCTTTGTATCAGTATTAAAAACCAGATTGTTATGAACAAATTAATCTTGAACGATATCCAAGACCTGTGGAGGTGGAGGGAGAAGATAAACATTGATGACTTCAAAGAGGATCCTATGGCTGAGGATATGCCATTATATTTCCCGTGCGCCGTCGTATGGCATGTGAATTGGGGTGAGCATGACGCTGATAATTATATATGTTATGGATTTGTTTATGTAGCAGAAATATTAGGGATATGAACATTAAAAAACAGATAATTCTTGACGATAAAGACTATGAGCAATTAGTGCACGATGCTAATCTCAGTGATGATGAGATAAAAAGCAAAATTGCCAGCGCTCTAACCACCGATATAGTGGTTAGTTTCGATTTCGATGTAAATAAAAAGGTTACGGGGAATATAAGGATCGAAAGCGCCGCCTATAATCTAGGATATAATGAATATGATAATATCGTAAGGGCTAGAGACAAGAATATTCACCATGCTGTTTATACAGCTATATATGATTATCTTGAGAAAATAAAGAGAGATAATAATGAGCTAAGCGCAAAAGATTGGATATTATTCACGTCTATAATCTTATCTGTTTTAGCGATGGGATTTGCAGGCGGATGGTTGGCATTTAATTGATTGAATTATGGGTAATTTAAAAGACATAAAACATGAATAAAAGAAAAATCAAAAAGAAACTCCATTTAAATAACAAAGGCATTGATGGGAAGATAGCTAATAATACGACATTTGATTTCGATTTCAATGTTGAAAAGAAGGAGAGCAATAAACTAAATACAGAAGATTGGGCGCTGTTATCACTTATGATTTTGTTTATTTTTGCGATGGGAGTTGTAAGTGGATGGTTGGCGTTTAATTGTTCAAATCATGGATAATTTAAAAGATATACAAAATATGACCAGTAAATTACTATTTTTCGATTTAGAGACAACCGGGGTTAAGTTCTGGAGAAACGGGATACACCAAATAGGAGGGATCGTGGATATCGACGGACAGGAGGCTGAGAGGTTCGACATCCGCCTAGCCCCGAACCCTGCCGCCACGATAGAGCAGGAGGCGCTGGACGTGGCCGGCGTTACCTTGGAGCAAGTGCAGTCGTACCAACCTATGGAAGACGGGTACAGACAGTTAGTTGGTATATTATCCAAGTACGTGAATAAGTTCGACAAGAGGGATAAAATGTATTTGGTGGGATATAACAACGCCGGGTTCGATAACCAGTTCCTACGGGCTTTATTCCAGCAATGTGGGGATAAGTATTTCGGATCATGGTTCTATCCTAACTGTATGGATGTATATGTTATGGTGACACCATTCCTGATGGGTGTAAGAAACGATATGGAGAACTTTAAGTTGATGACCGTGGCTAAGACCATGGGTATTGAGATTGATGAGAATAAACTCCATGACGCTACTTATGATATTGAGCTGACTAGGGATATATTTTATAAGATAATCAACAAAATGGATGTCAAGCTATGAGAGATGTTCTAGAGGCCATACATGATTACCCGGATGAGGCTCTTGGGTTATTTTTCTTTTTGATAGTGATTGTCTGGTTATTGTCAGGTGTATTTGAGAAAAAAGATGGATGATAAACTCGATGAGATACTGGATCTCCTAAGATCTCAAAATGAGATGATTAAGGATATTCACGACTATGTGAAAGAAGTTACCAGCGAGAAATATATAGGGGAGTCTAGGATGACCAGCTTCTCTATCAATTTGGCCGCTGATATACTTACCGAAGCCATTAGCCCTAAGATAAAAGGGATGATGGTGGATTTATTAAGGAAACAGGGATGGAAAACCGAATGAGACATGGGAACATATGAGAAGAAGGTAAATCAGTTAAAAGATTTGATGGTAAGGAAATACAAATCGGCTTACAACAAATCCAAGGAAATGGACATAGATATAAGCTCGATGACATATCTTCCGAAACCAGACGCGTTTAACGTCATAAATATTGAAAAAATGCATGTTATTCTTGATCGGGTCAATAAGATCATAGATGATAACAAGGATAAGCTTAAGAATCCGACTTGCTCTACATGCGTACATCTGCATGATAATGATTGGGCGAAAAGATACGGGAAAGTATGTTGCTCTATTTGGCAAGTGTGTGACCATTATATAAACCCTAACAGTAAATATAACAGGAAGCAAAAGACTTATGTTAGACGTCCAAGCAACAAAGCTTGTCCTAATTATGAGTATGGTGATGATAATTTTGAAAACAGAAGAAGATGTATAAAAGAAAAGAATACCCAATAAAGAGCTATGTGCCGATGCGCACCAACAAGGATAGGACGTGTGTCTGCTGTGGCGATACGATCCCAGCCGGCAGCAGCAGGATGATACCTAGACACGCCAAGGCAAATCACGGTCTATGTTTCCCGTGCTTCAGGAAATGGAGAGATACCGGAGGAGATCTTAAGCTTATGGACAACCCCGGAGATGCGAAGAAAGAGCATGTCATACATATGTCTAATATCCTGAAAGGAAATTGTGATATAATAAAAGGCCGAAAGCTTTATGTGGCTTTTAAAAAGGCGATAAACGGCGGAAAGAAGATCGTTATCAAATTTGACACTGATCAACCGATATCTATGTCAACAAGAGTCATGAATCCTTCATTCGGGGAGATTATGGATGAGTACGGCAAGGACATATTCCAAGGTAATCTCAAACTGGTAGATGTCCCAAAAGGAGTTAAGGACTTGATAGTTAACTATATAGAAAGATATAATTATCATAAACAACAATGAGGATAGTAAAACGTATGAACTTCAAGACATTTATATTCATGATCCTGACATTCAGGAAAGTAGATCCTATACCTAAAAATATAGGAATCATGTTAGGTGTAACATTTTGGATATCCGTAATATGGATAATATCAAATTTTACTATACTGATAGCTAAATTAATAAAGTAGGCAAAATGAAACAAGGCGATGTGATATGCGAGAATGGTATGAGGCTGCTTGTAGTATCAAGTTACGACCATAAGGAGCCATGCATGGGCTGTTTTTTCTACAAAGATGGAAAGTGTGGATCGAAAAAATTGATAAAATGTTGGGATTGTAACAAAGAATACATATTTACGGCTATAAAAAAATGAAATATTATGCAAATGAACAGATCAAACAAAATAGAAAATTTAGCAAACCGGTATGTTGAAAGACATATAAAGGATAAGCATCTAAGCAATGATACGATAAAAGAGATAAAAATAGCTTATATTATGGTTATAAAAGATTTTATAGCTATTGTCGATAAATCTACATCAATGAATGAAGATGATATAATATACGTCGTTAACAACATATCATCAATATTATATGAACCTATAGAAATCTCTAATACCGATAAAAAAATATTGGAGATAGGGATAGCGCTAGGCCTAAAGGGTGCCATATCATGTATATTTGGTTCATTATTAAAAGATGACTGCAATATAAAAGATGAGATAATTGATATATCTAAACATATAAAAGAAAAATTAATATCAGATAATCATGGATAATAAACAACTTTATAAAATAACGTTGACAAGGGAACAACTGATGCTTATATCCCGGTGCGTGGAAGACATAAGCAGATACGCAGCCGGAGACATGGATCTTCAGCATACCACGGAAACTTTGATAGATGATATGGACAGGACGGAGTCGCTGGGGATAAGAAGCTTTATAGCAAATAACTCGATGGCTATAAGAAGAAGGCTGTTCCCGGATCTCGAAGACTATGAACATATAGGGTATGATGGAGGCAGTAAGGATAAGATAAATAGAAAGAGGCTTATCGGAAACACCTACCAGATATATAGATCTATACTGCATCAATTGGCTATTGACGAGAACTGGAATAACGTGTATAGCGATATTACGTTACCTTCAGGTGATATGGGAACAATTAAAGTGGAGAGGGTTGATGATGAACGGGAAAGTAAGGGCGTTTAACGGGGATATGGGTATGGCGATGTCCGTATTCAAGGATATGGTAGGGAAGGTAAGATTTGTTTTTGCCGACCCTCCTTATAAGATAACCCAAGCAAGATACGACAAGGAGGGATTTGATTATAAGTCGATGTGGGAGGTAATCCAAAAGATGCTGTGTCCGGACGGGGTGGTAGCCGTCACCTGCTCCCTCACGGCGGCGGTCGAGATCATGAGGGTCGCCCCAGCGGGATGGTACCGGTACGATCTTGTTAAGATACTTGATACGAACATACACGAATCCGGGAGATGCGGTAATGGATCCGGTAGCCGGGAGCGGAACGACAGGGATAGCGGCTTACGAGGAGGGAAGGGACTCCCTGCTTGTGGAGATAGACCGTCAATTCTTTGATGAGATGATAAACAGATTTAATAACAATAACATTAAAACAGATAGAATATGAATAAGATTGAAGAATTAGAAGCCCAGTTAATGGCGGAAAGAATAAAAGTACAAATTGATCTAAAAGAGAAATATAAATGGGTTATTGGAAAATATGTTAAACATGACGATTCTTTTATGATAAGAATAGATGATATATGTCATGTCTATACATCTTGTATGAATGGCTATGCGGATAATTTAGAACCAGATGATTCTATTTACATAAATGGTACTGTAGCTCATTGCGATGTCAAGAATAATTACTATTCTTTATCAAAAGGTGAAAACATCCAAGTGCAGGCTAAAGATGTAATAGATATACCTGATGGGGAATTTGAGAATATGGTAGAACGGTTGTTTAATGAAGCAAAAAAGAACTTACTATGAGCCTGTTTGTATGCGCTAAATGCGGTTGTGTAGACAATACCGCCACGTCTAGCTACTGGATGTTGACAAACGAGTATATGGTGGACAAATTCGACTATGCCAAGGAACTACAGCCGTACAAGGGTATGGGGCTGTGCAGCGAATGCGGGAGGCTGGCTACCAGCCCAGACGGGCGTGATGTCGTGGTACCCGGTAAATGGCACGGGAAGTTCCCGAAGGAGAAAGCTACCGAAGAGCAGTTAAAGAAAGTAGGATATAAAAATCTGATAAAATGAATAAGATAAGAAGAGGAGAAGTTAAAATATATAAAGGGGTAAAATACATAGCTATCCCTGAGATAGAAGAAGAGAGTTGTGAGGGATGTTGTTTTTATGACGAAGGAGTTTGTTCAATAGAGCATAATAATGATCCTAATTGCCTTCATAGCGGCATGATCTGGACACAAGAAGAAAATGGTATGAGCGATATCAAATAAAAGGCTATTAAATTGGCTATAGAGGCCATGAAACCTATCCCGGTATATTCATCACCATGTTATAGCATAAACGACAGCAGATCGCCTGAGGAAAAGCATGAGGAAGACATGAGGTTTTGCAAGGAGTTTAACGACCTTAAATGCGAAATGCTTATTGACATGGCCAAGAAAATAGAGGAGTATTTATTATAAGGATACTATATTGATGATCGGGGACGCTTCCGGGAAAGAAGGACAGTTCTCCGACTCCGATAAGAAGACGGCGGAAAACTTCGGGTGCGAGTATATGGATGTGGATGATTTTGTGAAGAAATATAAGAGCTGATAACAAAAACGAGAAGGATAGGATGATAATATCCTATCCTTCTATTATTATGTAAATCCATTTTTGGATTACATTAAGTATCAATAGTATAACTATTTGTTTATATTTTTAACACTACTTCTTAGCCTAGTAAAGCCATATTCATTGATTATATTTTCTATGTCTTTCTCCGACAAATTAAACCATTCTCCATTTACCCTCTTAGAGCTAAATTTCTTATGCAGTTCATTCTCTATATCTCTATCAATGAAAGCTATTATTTTGAAATCAGCATTACCAATCCTTATAGAATCCTCTCTTTTACTAACATCCCTAGATTTACCTATCTTGATATAACCATTGGAATTTCCAGATCCTAGATACGTATGTACAATTTTATTATTATCATCCTCAGAATCTAAATCAACATCAATAATTTTTGAGAAGACATCATATATTTTAGTTATGGCAAATCCAATATTATGCCAACTGATACCATCTCTAAAGCCTAGAATGTTTACAACATTAAACGCCATAGCTTTCTTCTTGTCAAGAAATTTACCAAACAAATCAAATAATTTGGTAGACATATTTACTTTCCTATCAATAGGGCAAAAAGCATCTATCTCATCTATTACACAGTAATCATATCCTGTTATTATCCTTATTGAAAATTTACACCCTACTATATTATCAACAAGGAATTTATAAAACAAATTCAAACATCTAATAAACCCTTGAGGAATATCCTCACGCACATTAATATCTCTTGCTTGTAACTTATACATATTGTCATAGGTTATAAAAGACATATTTATGTTGTCTATGACCAGATCCCTTTCGGTCATATTATTCAATCTTATATTATATGTATATCCATCAAGCTCCCCATTATCATTCATTTTGCATATCCTAGATAACATAAGACCGAGTAACGGGAAGGAATCAAACAGCCCTTTCGGATCAGGCTCATGAATCCCGTCATTATAGCTACTCATAAGCATGCGTGTCAAGGAATAATCATACCCTTCCTTTAGATCTGATGATATATCTGGGTAATAATAATTCCCCCTGTCTATCATAGGGTCGTCTACATGACAAATATAAGATGATTTGATAGATAATTGAGTTAACTTATCAGGCATGATAATTTTTAAAGATCCCATTTCGTTGGATCCGGACGTCAAAATTCCATTACTATTGTTCGTGGAATCATGAAAAAGATCTACATTTGTATTCATAAAATAATTACCTATTCCCATCCGTCCGGGATGGATAGATGGGAATACAAAAATAGCCAATCAAATTGTTTTAAACAATTGACCGGCTATTTTTTTTGTCATACCATATCAGTTATCTTCCCCTGTCAAAATACCAATTAGCGTCCTCCCCGGACTCATCCTTATCCCTGCCTCCTAAGAAGAATCCCATCGTCATGCCGTTGGTCATCAACCAGTAGTCGGATGTCTGCTTAATATCCCTAGCCGTCTTGATATTATACCATTGCTTACCAAACGAGAACTTCATGAGCTGTCTCCACAACTTACTCTCGCCCTCGTACACACCGGTCTGGACAGTAGCGAACGGGTCCCAGTTCCGGGGATCGGTGAGATCGCCTAACTTCCGGGCCGTAACCAGCGGATCTTGCAGCATATCTATGGCGTTAAGCTCCATGAACGGGGATGTCTGGGAAGCGATCTCATTGATCGTCCTGAATCCTATATAGGTAATGAACTGCCCGAACCAGCTATCCTCATTATCCTCCCTATATCCCATCAAGGCCCTTCCTATAGCCATCATCGTGGCGAATACCGCCATATTGATAATAGATCTCTTGATATTAACCTGCTCATAAGGTGTAAGCTTATCATATTCCTCCTTAAGCACGTCATACACCTCTCCCATACGACCCTCGGACATCGTATTATAGACATTCCCCGCCAATCGCCATAATGTCCTCATATATCCTTCCTCGAACTGGTTGGTCTGGAAATTAAAACCGGCTTTCTTATATGCCCGCTGCACGGCCAATATAAACCATCCACGATGAGGAAGCACCATGTTAAGGATAGCGTTCCGGCTAGCCCCCACCCGGTTCTGCTCATTCAAGGCGCCGTCGCAGATCTGCACCATGCTCCTGACCCTACTGGACAAGGTAGGTATGTATCTTTCTATAATATCCTTATTAGCTTCGTTTTTAGCCACGATCTTCCCGTCCTTGACATTTACTAAGTTCCATATGGAATAATCCCTTAAACGCTCCCAATCACGTTTAGCCTCATTAGCGGACATATTCCTGTCTTTCATCATCATCTCCTTGAAATTAGAATATGACCAGAACTGACCCTCATACAGGCGGGTGTCATCCATTACCGAGATAATAACCTGCGGGTCCAACGGGGAGTTAAGAACCTCCATCATCTTAAACGGCAGATCCCGGAATAAGGTTCTCCAGATCTTGTTATACGCCGCCGATCGTACACGGTTGCGGACATTAAACACACCTAGGGCCTCACCGACAACATATAACTTATTGGTACGATTTATGTCCCCGATCTCAGACACGTACGTACTTAACTGTTTCTGGGCTTCCCCATAGGCGTATTTCATGGAATCCTTGCTTATATACTGCCCCACCATACCCTCCAAAAGGAAGTTGGCCTGCCCGGTAAGGGCACCGGTAGCCGCGACGAACGGGGAGAAGCCTAGGTTGGATTTGGATACGAATTTGGTAAACATAAGAGCCAGCTTATTAAGATCGACCTTATAATTGCCTATATTCCATTCAGTCCGCTTATTGTTTATCCTAACGTCATAGATACTGGCGTTAACCCAGTCCTGAAACATCCTGTAGGCATGAGTGGCTTCCGAATTCTTTCCCCCATCATATTGTGTCTCAAGCATCATATTCCTATATCCCATGACATCATCCAAGGCCGCCCTCTTATACTTGTAAGCGGTAGCCTGTAAGGATAACATGGAATAGGAGTAGGCGAAGTCATGGGACACGTCGTTGGCGTTCTCCAACTTACTGAGATAGTATTTGGGGATCATACGATATTTGTTATCGTTCTCGTCAAGCCCTCCTAGGTCTTGTCCTTGACCGTGTATAGGATCATCCACCCTCTCGCCAACAATATCACGTACGGCATTGCCGATAGCCGCCTTCGGGTCAACCCCGGCCTGCACCATCCTCTCCACGCCGCCCTTGGATATTTGTGGTATCTGGTAGATATTCCTGAACCGCTCATCATAGTCCTCCATAGCCTTACGGCTTATGTTAAGCAATTCCTTCCTCATCTCCCACTTATCCTTATTGATCGTAGCCTCCTCCCCTTCGTTGGTAATACCGTATTTCTTGAAGAAAGCCTCGTTCTTGTACTTATCGAACCTAGGCGTATGATACCCATAACCCAGATCGGGATTATAATTAGGATTACGGAAAGAACTCTCGGCGTCGGCCTCATCAAGCCACTGGTTGTTGATCGTCAGGTCGATCATATTAATATCGAACCCGAAACGGGATACGCTCTCTTCCTTGGATATACCATTTTCCATCGCATCAAAGAACTCGGATACCTTATACGTACCGTTATTTATCTTCCTGACGAAATCAGAATATCCCTTGGGAGAGTATTTCCTCATATAAGGATACAACCGGGTTCTGGCGTACTCGACAAGGATCTCATCAGTCTTACCCATCGCTATGTCGTTAGCTAGCTTATTATTGAAGTCAGGACCGTATTTCCTTCTCAAAAACGATACCTCCACGGTCGTCCATGACGGGTTCTTCCTAGATAGCTTAGCGGCCATCCTATCCACCTGACTCCGGGAACGAGCAGACATATGTTCCTTGGCGAATTTAATCTCATCCATGCCCTTGTCGTATGCCATGGCATCCCTTAAAGCGTTACGGTAAGAATCCGTGACTCCACTCTCCACCGTATCAGGCATATCCATCTCAATAGCCTCAGCGGAAGCGGCGGCGTTAATAACGCTCTTAGCCTCAGCCAGACGATCATATAACTCGTTTATCTTTCTTAATGAGGCGGATCCACGTAACCTATCGAAATCATATTCCCCGTATCTCGTGCTATCCCGGTACTGGATAAGCAAAGGCCTTAGCTGGTCATTGATCTCGTTTATTGTCGCCATCGCCTCCTCTACCTTCTCTATTCTTGATGATGATACAGATTGCTCCGTGATCTTATCAACAAGATTCTCGTAATAATCACCCTCCTCGGATCCCCACATATCCTTGGAGAAGCCAAGATGACCGCCAGCTAGCAGGAACTCAAACGCCGCCTTGCCGCCCTCGGACCGCTCTATCCCACGAAGTATCTCCTTGAACTCGGCGGAAGCCTTACGACCCTCGTTGGTATTCCCGAACTCCTCGGCCCATGCCTCGTCCCAGGCCTTGATCTCCTCGGACATCATCAGAGCCTCTGATCCCTCTTCCTTTGGTGTCCCATCGGAATACCACTCGCTCTTAGCTATAGCCCTGTCACGTAAAATATCCAGATAAGATCTCCAAGCTATAGGATCGGATTGAAACACCTTCCAATCGACCTTCCCGTTCCTCACGAACTTATCCATAGCCACATACCGGCTCCTGCGGATACGGGTCATGAAATCGGACGTGGCTTGCGATACCCTACGACCCAGTCTTTCCTCGACCTTCTTATTAACTTTCTCGATCTTATCGTAATAAGCCTGCACCATAGGTTTCTCTTGGTTCTCATCCAACCACCTATTTATCGCGTCGAGATATCGTTGCTGATCCTCGAACGTCATGTCCGAGATATCAAAATTCTGGATGGTAGGTTTGAATACATGATATACCTCCTTCGTAATAGGCTTATCCCCGTCATATCCTACTATGTCGTCACGGGTCTTCACCTTAAGGCCTCTATCGGATAGAAGAAGATAGATAAGTTGTTTCTCGGTCTTACCCATGACATTTTTAAGATCATATATATCGATAATAGCCTTAGCCTGCTCGGTCCTGTATAGTAAATCGTATTTGGCGAAATCACGGGACGAGTCAAGGTAATCAGAGTTCTTACCGTTTATCTTCTGTATAAGATCCTCATTATCCTTTATCCCCCATCCACGCTCTTTCATCATCTTGGTCATCTTATTGATATTAGCCACGCCCTCAACATGAGCATCGTTATAAGCCTTGGCAAGACGTTGCCCTAACATGCCTAAGATAGCGTTCCCGCTATGTTCTAACGTCCCGAAAAACCGAGACATAACATTGATATCCTTATGGATGTTATTTATCAACTTCTTTATCCCATCCCAGAATCTTTCCGGAATGTTAAACATCCGGAGCTGTCCATCCAGCCAATCCTCGTTACGATCACTACGGAGGGCGTTTATATCGGACATGGATGTCTCCGCCATCCGTAATATATCATCCATATCCTCTACCATGCCAACCTTATTGCTGCCATAATAATCAGCCGCCTGATTATTGACGAATCCACGAAGGTTCCTGATCAGAGGAACTATCTCCCCATATACGTTATCGATAACCTGTATCGTCTCATAATCCAATCCTTTTCCGCTCTTACGTAGGCTACTGGCGACAGTGACCAAATACTCCACCTCAGCCTTGGCGGTCGCTATGACACTCTTGGTGGATAGCAGGTTGTTGTTTTTATTAAGCTCACCACCGACTTGTCTCACCTTCTCGCCTATATCACGAAGAAGGGAGATACTCTCACCGATCCTCTGGCTTTGGCTTGACCTCATCCTCTGCAATCTAGTGTATAGCCTTTCCAATGACCTACCGTTCTTGATCAACTTATTAGCCACGTCAACGTCCGATAACGAATACATGAGATGATTGCTATCCTTTAGCAGAAGCACGTCAAAGGCGCTTGGATCATCAGCTAACGCCGACTCCTTTATCCTATCAAGTACCTTATTTAAATCCGATCTTTGGCTGGAGAAGAAATTACGTATAGCTCGTACCATCCTGCCAAACAAGGAGAGCTGGGCGTCCTCAGACGAGGCCAGATCCTCTACCGCCTGTTCCATGCCCGGCACGAACCGCTGGGCCAACGTCTTGCCTAGGATCTCCCGCTTCACCATCCGATCCAACTCCTCTCCTTGGTATTCCTTTCCATACACCTCATAGTAACGACCAGCGAACTGATTCCATAACGACGTACCAACAACAGAATCCAGCACCTCATCAATCTCCTGCTGGTTACGATAAGTATCGATCAAGAAATGAGCCACCTCCTCATTGAGATCCTCTACCGTAGCCCCCTCAGCCAAAGCGATAACCCCATTAGCCATGTCAGACAAGGCCCTAGCCGAAGGATCCACGCCATTACGCATCTTATACTTATCCATATACTCAGACATACCCATCACACGGATGCCTAACGTGGATAAGATATTGGTGATATCAGTCCTATTCTGGAGATCTTCCGCCTTCTCATTCTCGATAACCCCACGGACGTTACTCCCGTACAAAGCGTTATCCTCCATCATCAACGACAAGGCTAGCTCCATGAATCCATCATACTTATTATTAAGCTCCTCGAACTTACCTTGCCTTAACATACCCTTGATCTCCGGTCTGCTTACCGTAACCTTCTCCCCGGACGTAGTGATAAGATCAAGATCATTACTTACCTCCGTATCAAAACCTATAGAACCCAATACGTTCATCTCAGAGGATTGACTTCCAAACCTATTCCTGAGGCTGGATAAGGCATTCATAGCGTTATAGATCTTAAGACCATCAGAATTGCCGGCTCCAGTAAGATAATATCTATCCCCTAGTCTTATACGTTCCCCACTCAACATACCTTTCTTGATAAGGTAATTAATAAACCCTCCACGAGTACTTATATCTGAGTTTGAGCTAATACCAAGGACCGGGATAAATGACTCACTGTTATTGAGGGTTATGGAGGAAGAGCCAAAGGAGATGTCAGCCGTACCGGACGGGACGTCGCTCTCCTCGACACTGCCGGCCAAGAACCCGGCCTCGACCCGCCCGCCGGACGAGCCTTTTATGGCGTTGGCGTAAGAGTCATGTATCTTGCCGTCATCCGATCTAAAGAACAGGCGAGGCTCACCGGAATCATATACCAATCTTGAAGATGGAGGCGTATAATTCTCGATATCATTTAAAGGCAAGACATTACCAGAAAATATGATCTCCCCGTCTATACTCCCGCCTTTCACCCTAATATTAGGTCGTTGCCCGGTAAAAGCGCTTTCCACGGCCTTCCATAACATACGAGCTGTCTCCTTAATATCTATATTCTCCCTGATAGCCCTTATATCATCCCATGACGCCTCTTTCAGTATCGTATCGCCAATATTATCCTCGTTTATGGAATCCAGATCCACCTCCTGTACCGTGGACGTATCTACCACAGCCATATCATTGACATCACCTACCTCTCCGGAGGTAAGATAAGCCACGACATTGTCGCTATTCCCAAGGCTTCTGGCCAACGCTGGGGCATCCATGTCGCTTATGGCGGACAGGACCTTGGCTGACATAAGTTGCCCCCACTCGCTGGCGCTAAGTCTGGCGCTTATGGATCTGGCCGCCTTCTTATTCCTTGGCACGGATCTCGTCCAGTCTCCGAACTTAGACCTGAACTTATCGTTATAAATAGTCATATAAGCTTCAGCGGCCTTATTAAGGTCACTTACGGTAGCTATACCCGCTATCTTATCGAACAAGGTAGATACCTCTCCGGAAGGGGTCAAGACACGGGTTATCTTACCCTTACTATTTCTTTTAATTACGCAACTTGACATAACTTCATGTTTTTGACAAAGATAAACAAAAAGCCCCCACAAATAAGCGGAGGCTGATATTCTTATATTTCACAAATGGATCTATATCTATTCTGTACTATTACTATAGAGAAAATCATAAGCACAACCACCAGCGAAACCAGCTATATACGCTGCGTGCTCATCCTCTCCGACCTTAAATCCAAGCGACATATTACAAAACTGACATACACTCATGGCTACATGAAATGACTCATGGCAGGTATTTTTTATCGTTATATCATCATCGCTCGAAAAGTTCCAAAGTATAGCGAATCGACCATCATCATCCCTATCCTTTACCAAATTCACAAAAGACGCTTCCTTGCCCATATCCTCCTTATTTCCCCATTCCCCATTATGCTCAGGTTCCATATTCTCGAAACGATCACACAACGTCTTATAATCTAATCCAACCGTGATAATCAAATCCAACGGATATATCACGAAATCAAATTTCTTTTCTCTCACGTTACTAAAATTATTAATTTTATTTATCAAATTCACATTCGTATCACAAAATGTTTACTCTAACCGGGTTAAACGCCAACCCGCTACCGATTATCCTACTTACGTAAGAATCACCGAATACTTTTCTTCCGATTCCAATAGTTCCGTTAATATCAGCGTTAATCAATTTCCCGATAGAACTTTGGAACAATCCGCGTTTCTTTCTTTTGCCTAAGTAAACATCATGCTTTCCCAATTTTTCAAAAGCCAGATGATCCACTTTGGAGGTATAGGATTCCTCGTGGACTTGAAAGTCTATTCCAACCAACTTACACTTATAGGATATCTTTTCAACAAGTTTTGAGAATGGAATCTCAACGAACTTCTGGTTTATCCTCTTCCCTAGATTTACTCCATTCTTCCATCCTTTATTCAAACCCACAACAAGACTTCCGATATTGTTATCGATACAATGGTTAACAATATATCTACTGATCTTATGGATATGATCATCTATCCAAAAATTCCTATAATTATTTAGCTGTCTAAGTCTCCTTGAAGTTCCCTTATCTCCAATGTAAGACATCAATCTAGCTCTCTTCTTATTATACCACTGATTAAAGGACTTGATAATCTTGCCGTTTACAATGAAAGGCTTGATACCTACATCGCTTATACATGAACATAAATTATTCAATCCCAAATCAATCGAAAGAACATTATCCTTATTCAGGTTTAGATCCTGCTCCTTCTTCTCATAAATCACCTCGACCACATAGCATGTGGCTTGAGGGATTATCCTAACCTGACATAATTTGTTATCTCCTATTCTTGTTTTGATTGGTGAAATTATATTTTTGACAAAATGGATGTAACCATCACTCTTAAGCCTGCAAGCAGAAGTCGTAAAGACTACCATATTCTGCTTCTTGCCTCGTTTGTACTTCGGCAATTTTGGTCTTGATAAAAATTTAGAAGGATTCTTCTCATATTCCTTCTTTGATCTGATCCAAGATTTTGTTACCGAAAACACTTGAGCTACGACTTGTTGGGACACTACTGATGGTAGATTCCTAAAATCAACCTGATTCTCCTTACATAATTTAGTAGAAAACTCATATTCATTTATGTAATCTCCGGAAAATATACCTTGTCTGACGTTGAAAAGAACATAATTATACAACAACCCTGATTTGAGGCATACATCCTCAAATCGGTTGTCTTTTATGATATGTCTTTCAACTAATCTCATTTTTAATATCTTATGCCATAAACATAAACATTATTTATGAAATAAATAATTCATTCAACTATAATCCCCTTAATTTTTCTATAACCTCAAAACACATCTTACACTCAACTCTACGATACAACTGCCTTACGCCATCTACCGTAACCCAATAACGATCACCATCACGGTGCAGGAACTCACTCATAACCTTGGTATCAGCCACATCATGTAAATCGTATGAACTGAAACATAACTTACATATATCGTCAAGATCAAAATAAGTAACCTTATCAATCTGTAGACAACTGATTTGTCCGCCATCAGGAATCTGAACATCGAAAACATCTATCTTCTCCATATTAAAAAATCAGGGATGCCGATCCCATCACAGACCGATATCCCCTTATAATGAATTAGCGACGAAAAGCATGGTGATGGACATGCGCCACAAATGTAATTACAAATTTTGTAAAAACAAAGCAGTTTCATGGCTAAATGTCCCTGATGAACCGCACGCGAAAGCCCGAGTCTTTATAGGGGTAATAGTTTACGCAGCCATTTTTGAATTTTATCCACCAACTGGCACTTAATCCATATTCTGAACTAGACCAATATCCTTCGGAAGTATCGAATTGTTGTCCGCCAATAGCCGATAATGCGTCATTGATACTCGTCAAGTGCATATATATCAAAGAGAGCTGGGGACATGACGGGATATACCAATCATCGTATCCTTTAGCGTCAGCACTAGCTAAGAATGCGTTAAGCACATTACCGATTGTCGTATAGTTATTATTTCCACCACTTTCAGTTACGATCTTTAATACCTCGGAATTTGATTTGCCTTCCCAATCTGACAATACCCCGCTTGTCCATTCAGAGATGTTTCTGGATAAACATGGTTGGATACAACTTCCTGAGTCTCCTCTTACGTAAGCGATAACATTCTTTCCATCTACGCTTTCATAATTTGCGATGCCGGTCTGATCCGTATTAAATTCACCCCAACTAAACAGGGAAGCGCTGGGCCATCCATCTATTTTATAACTTTCATTAAGATCCTCATATTTCTCAATCATAAATCTCTTACCTTGAGCGTTAAGGACAACACCTATACAATCATTGGAAGGTGTGTACGTTACGCTCCCATCAGGACGGACATAAGAAATAAGGCAAGTATCGTTGCACTGACACGGAGCGTCACTCTTCAACACCCCATACACCCGATTGTCGCTAGTCAGCCACCGTTTCCCGTCGCTCGTGATATAAGCTTGCCTACATCCCTCCTGATTCACCGTAAGCGTCTTTTTAACGCCTTTGGGGGTTGTTATTTCCAACTCAAGGGTACGATCAAGACCTTTGTTCATTACCGAACCAAAAGAAACAGCGGCGTTACCGGTCCCGGACCCGGGGCTGACGGTCAAGTGCTGGTCCGTCACCTCGCCTACCCCGTCTTTCCAATTAATATCTATATCATTCATCCTATTTAATGCTTTTTGTAAATACTCATCGCTTAATGTCCTATCATAAATATCAAGAGCATAAAGAGCTCCATTCCACACATAAGCTTGAACACCCCTAGAGAAAGTGCCTATATATAAATTATCCACGGTTGATGTATAATTTGAAGATACAAGATCCATCTCTCCATTGTAAGACTCCTTAGTTACATAAACGATCGATAATTCAGGGTTATATATATCTTTTACAGCAATATCCTTACTACCAAGACGTACATATACATTTTTGGAATACGCTAATTCACTACAAAATTGCTGAGCCTGATTCGTTGATACACTTTTAGATAAAAAGCAATTAGTGGATTTAGAAGGATTCAAATTAATTCTTTTATATACAAACGTAAAATCATTGATGGCCGGGAAATTCTCGCATATACCATAATCATCAATACCATCAAATACAAGAGCGCCACCTTCGTATCCAGAACCAAGCGTAAACCCAAAATTCTTCAACACAATATCGTGACCGTTTCCAGACAAGTCCTTTAACACGTCTCTATCTGCGTCACTGTTGCCCTTACCATTACATCTATAAGAAGCCACTAAATAATCATCTATATTAGCCATAATCTTTTTTCTTACAAATATACTAAAACAAACAAACCCCAATCAGCTTAAGTCGATCGGGGTTTGAATAAACAATGAAAATCGATTATAATCTTCCTAACATCCTCATCACGGTTCTAGAGGCAGCATTTTTCCATGTCCACTCATCGTTAGATGTTACGTTAACTGTCTGAGCGGAACCGTTAACATCCAAATTGATAGTTTCCTTATCAATCTCAAGAGTAGAGTCACCAGCGGCTTGAGTGATGGTAACTTGCGCCTTTTGTCCACCGGCAGCCGTTACGCTTAGCATAGCCACCAACTCCTCGATAGAGACATTGGCAGGAACATTGGAGATAGTAATACTCCAAACAAACTCTCCGGTAGCACCAGGATCGTCAGCGATAATAGCGCCGTTAGCTGTCTGCTTACCAGCCGCCGTATAATTCTCGGGGAGCTGTAAAGTCAGACCATTCTCCTCCGCCGGAGTAGCAGCGAAAGTAAGCTTAGTACTATTAGACTTACCTGTGATAGTTACATTACCACCGGTTTTAGCGACAGTGGCCGTAGGACTATCCGAAGTCACGGACTCAGCGGCGGCGGCCTGATTAACTACCAACGCTTTTTGAACGCCACCGTTAGTAACGACAATAAGATTAGCTGTACGCCCAAGACGACCTGTATATTTATCTCCTGATATAGATACCGCCTGATCACCTGATCCTGATACCGGATCGACTGTTACAAAACCAAATTTTTGTGATGCCATATTCAAATAATTTTAAAAAATGTCCTTTTATTATGCCAAAAATAACTTATATAATGTTAGCCACAAAATATGGGGGGGTAGATCGCACTACGGCTACACCCGCTCCACGTACAGACCTATTAAATCCTGTAGATTATGGCTGAGAGGAGTTCCGCTATCCCTAGTACACTTATACACATCAGCGTTCTGGATGTAATATTTATCCTTGAATATCTCCATTGGAGGGAAATACGGGATAGGATCCCCTATGGTCCCGGCATGCTCCTTATCAATGACCTTGTATAAGGAAGCCGTATTTAGTCCGGGTTCCCATTCCGCTGACAACGTATGTGACTGAATAACCTCGTAAAGGATATCCGTATCGTCCTTAACCACCCTGAGGCAGAATCCGGCATCCACCGACAACCCGAACTCCGCCCCTTCTTGTCCCCATATAGGGAATAGGACCTTAATATCCAATTTCTCGTTAGAAGATAAAGATATGGCCTTATTATTAACTACCATCCTAGAGAATTTGGCAGCTACTTTCTGGGGATCAGAAGCGTCCTTCTCCTTCGCCTGTTGCTGGATGTACGCCGTGGTAACACTTACCTTATCAGGATAGCCGGACTGAACATCGACAGCTCTCACCTGTTCTACGGTAGTGGCTATACTGATCTGCTTTTGCTTGTCCCCTAACGCCGTTGTCAGATCGTTATCGTACTTATCCATCATCCCGATCAAGATCTTGCCTTCCGTCATATCGAACTCCAGACCCATAATCGTTATCTTACCGACTATAGCCCCATCAGCCAAAGCGCTACGTCTGTCATATTCAGGAATATAAATATCTTGATCATCCAAGAAAAACTCATGGAGATTTTCAGTCTCATAAGATCTCAGCTCCTCATATTTAGCCGATTTCTCCTCGTTAAGAACCCTTGACTCATCTAATCTAGCCTCAATGATCTCCTTAACCGTGGCTTTAGGATTAGCTTCCTTGAACGCCAATTGCTCCTCTCCCAGCTCTATCCATGGAATCGGATTGCCATTAATATAATCATCATAGCTATTACCCTTAGCGTAATTATCATCAAGAGGTTCGTCTAAAACCAACATATTGGGATATATTTCCCTGTTTATATATGTATATGCCATAATCTATTCTTTAATCTTGTTCTTTAACGGCGATGCTATACTTGCCTGAAGCGTAACACCAGATATTTATCTCGAAAGGCTTGTTAGCTGTAGTGGTTATAGAAGTACCACTCATGCTTACATAAGCTCCTGAATTTGGTATGGCTTGAGTAAAGGCCGCAGACGGGACACACCTGATCATCAGCTCCTCTCCTATCTGCATACCTGACGCCACGGATAGGGTGGTAGCCGCTGATAGCGTGGCCGTGATACTTCTCTTGGTGATAGGCAGGTTGGCTAATGTCGTGACCGTATTAACTCCTATAAGCCTATTCACGGTCTTCTTATCAGCCGCCGCCATCAACCCGTTAGTAGACTCGTTGGCTACGGCGTATGTCGTGTTAGGAGGTGTGGCCCAAGTGCCATCTCCACGCATGAAACTGGATGTACTACCATTAAGCTGTCTCAACAAGCCGTTAGCTGTAGTAGAGGCCAATCCGTATGTGGTATTGGTAGGTACGACCCATGTTCCGTCACCACGAAGAAAAGACGTCTGTTTGCCCGCAGCGGGGGCCGGTACCAATCCCGCAGCACCAGCCGCTGAAGCCGTAGCTGCCTTCATATTGGCGTAAGTGGTATTAGTGTCTTTATAATAAGGGACACCACTGACAATAGGACAGGCGGTATAGCCAGAAGCGCTGGTTACCGTACTCCCGTTCTTTACCAGACCTGTAGACCCGTTAGCTCCTACAACACCATACGTCGTATTAGTGTCTGTCCAAGGCACATTAACATACATCTTTCCGCTACTATCCAGCTCTACCGGATAATTCTTGCCATTCTCCGCATATCCGATCATTACCAGCCCAAGGGTCGATGTATTGGCCTTGGCGTATGTGGTATTAGTAGGGACAACCCACGTGCCATCACCACGTAAAAAAGAGGCTTGTTTACCCGCAGCTGGAGCGGGAACTAATCCGGATGTTCCTGCCGCCGATGACGTAGCTCCACCCATGTTATTATATGTGGCGTTTGGAGGTGTCTGCCACGTTCCATCGCCACGAAGATACTTACCTTGCGCTCCAGCGGCAGGAGCGGGAACCAAACCGGCCTTTCCCGCAGCCGAGGAGGTCGCCGCCCCCATATTGGAATATGTGGTGTTGGTGTCCGTCCACGGAACGTTCACGTACATCTTGCCGCTACCGTCAAGAACAACGGGATAGTTCTTGCCATTGGCAGAGTATCCGATCTTAACAAGACCCAGATTATCGCTCGTGGCTTGGGTGTAAGTCGTGTTATTGTCAGTCCAAGGGACATTCACATACATCTTACCATTAGCATCCAAGGATACGGCATAGTTCTTCCCACTAGAGGTATAACCGATCTTAACCAATCCTAAAGTGTCAGCCGTGGCCTGATTATAGGTCGTATTATTATCTGTCCATGGAACATTAACAAAAGCGTTACCAGAAGCGTCAACCTGTAACTTATAGTTCTTGCCAGAAGTCGTGTATCCTACCTTTACGCCACCTAAGGTGGAGGCCGCCGCCGTAGGTGGAGCGAAGGTGCTAGGTTTGCCGGTCACTCCAGACCATGGCACAGATGACGCCGAACTTGCCGTATAAGGCTCGTAACCATCCTCGGTATTCAACTTACTATCATCCTTGACCAGATACATCTTATTCGTGGCCGTTACCTTAACCGTGTCCCCGACCTGAGCCGTGGCTGTAGTAAGTTTAAACCTTGCCGTATCATCAGCAACCACGACCATTCTCTCTAAGGCTGCTTTAGGCAACCTGTCTATATCAATGGTACCGGACGTGATCTTAGAGGCGTCGAAGTTCGACAATGTCGTGGAGATAGTAACATTACTTCCAAAGTCCGATGAGACACTACCGCTAACAGCCCCGGACAGCACTATAGTCCTAGCTGCCTGTAATTTTGTGGCGGTAGGGGCGTTATCCGTCTTAAGAGCATATTTGGTAAGATCAATATCATTAGCCTTATCCAAAAGCTGCTCTATCTGCTCGCCATTGTATTTACCTTGAAAATCTGCCATATCATAATTATTTTTGCTCAAATATAGCTAGTTAATTATATACCATTTTACACCACCTATGTTTTAAAACATAAAGTAAAATATAGATAGTATTACTTTAATACGTATCTTTGCCTCGTAAAACAATTTTATCATGCTGAGATCATACAAATATAGACTTAATCCCACCAAAAGCCAAATCCGGTTGATGGAAATGACTTTCGGCTGTTGCAGGTATGTCTATAACTGGGCTTTGCAAACAAGGATCGAAGCCTATCAGCGTGACAAAAAATCAATCTCTGCCGTTGATCTTTGCAAGATGTTGACTGAACTGAAGGAAGATAAGGCTTTTCTTTATGACGTATCTAATGAATGTCTCCAGCAGTCAATCCGGAACATGGATCAAGCCTTTGTCAGATTTTTCAGGGAAAAGAACGGCTTCCCTAAATTCAAGTCAAAGCACAGGAATAGGCAGTCATTCAAGAATATAAACTCTGTTCATGTTGATCTTGAAAACAGCAGGATTAAGCTACCGAAGCTAGGATGGGTAAGGTTTTACGCCAATCAGACTTTCAACGGCAAGATAGGAACTGTTACGGTATCCAAGACCCCAACAGGGAAGTACCTCGTGTCTATCCTCGTTGATAACGGCGCCGATCTACCATCCAAACCTGTTATCGATCCCGACAAGACCGTAGGAATCGATGTAGGAATAAAGGACTTCGCCGTCCTCTCGAACGGGGATGTGTACCGGAACCCGAAACATCTGGAGAACAGTACCGTCAGACTTAAGGTATTGCAGAGAAGGTTAGCTCGCAAGCAGAAGGGAAGCGCCAGACGTAACAAGGCGAGATTAGCCGTAGCATCCATACATGAACGGATCCATAACCAACGTCAAGATTACCTGCACAAGGTGTCCTCTAAGATAGTACGTGAGAACCAAACTATTGTCATTGAGGATCTTAATATCAGCGGGATGATGAAAAACCATCGCCTAGCCAATAGCATCGCTAGCGTGTCGTGGAGCGAGTTCTTCAGGATGCTGCAATACAAGTCGGACTGGTACGGACGGAACCTGATTCGGATCGGGAGGTTCGATCCCAGTTCAAGGATGTGCGAATGCGGGTACATACATCGAGATCTTAGGTTGTCGGACCGTGAATGGGTTTGTCCTGAGTGTGGCGCCGTAAATGACCGGGATCTACTTGCCGCTAGGAATATAAAGAAATTTGGCCTAGAGAAAACTAATCTCATAGGCCAAACAAAAGATATCTCACCGGTGGTGAACCGGGTAGGGGACGTGGAGCCGTCAACATTAGTTGGGGCTACGAAGCGTCAAGTTATATCGGTGCAAACTGGTATATAATCACCTATAGATATATGTATCAACCCAAAGAAATCGAGGGGGGGGTAGATACGGGCAGGTGTTAGAAGCTGCCGTCCCCATGCAGGAACCCGGTACGGAATATAATAGCCTTGTCTTTAAGTTTCTGGACAGACTCCCATTCCCATTCACCCTCACAAGGCTTAACGACATACTTATTCCCCCATGTCTTAAACTTCCTCTCTACAACAAACATCTCTGGGTCTTTTAAGACATGGAAGATACTTCCGACAGGGAAATACTTATCAGTCCTCAATATAACACGATGATGTTTCTCGTCATATTCAGGATCGCCTACGATACGTGCCTTATAAAACTGGAAATCATTCAACGCCTGATCCACTGGCTCTATCCAATAATACCCCTTACCCATTGCAGTTTGTATTTAATTATCTATATTTGCGGTGTAGTAACTCATAATGTTTTAAGTGATTTTCAACCAAAGGGGAAGGGTGTCCGTGAGGATGCCTTTTTTCATTCCCGCCCACCCTTCCTATGAACAAAAGATCTACCTCGAACAAATGTAATCATAATAAGGCTACGATCAAAAAGAAACCCTATCGGTATTCTATTGCCGACAGGGTTCTCCAACGTTGTATCAAACTAAATCATATCACTCCATTTGATTGTGTCACCGACGAAGCACCGCACCGCCAGATACCTTACGAACGCCGTCCCTTCCGGGGCGTCAGGGTCTTCCAGATAAGCCAAGACAGCCTTGACTATTTTCTGGTCGCAGTCCAATACCTTAGGAAAGTAGTCGCTATAGAACATAGCGAACAGATATTGGACATCTCCCCAAGTGGCGTTATCAGGTTTCTTGGCCCCGCATTTATCGAACATCTGCTTAGCATCCTCCATCGTCCATCTTCTCTTGGATCCGTCGGCGTTAAGCATCTTATCGGCGGCCTCCCTAGCCAACTCCTTGGAAAAGTGATATCCATGGGTGTCTATATACCGCTTATAATCCGGGTCATCAGCGTCTGCTCCTCAGTAGTAACGACTTCTCCTACCTCTACGCATATAAGGTTCCGTACCATCGTACTCATCTTATTACTTTTGTGGTAAAAATAATTACAAAAATCATGATTTCATATAAATACAACATATACAAATCAAAGAATACCAAGCATTTAGATAAAATGCTTAGGGAATGTGTATTTGTATGGAATCATGCTCTGAATTTGCAAAAACGTTATTACAAAAGATTTGGTAAATACATTTCGATAGGTAAATTAAAGAAACATTTTGCAAAACGGATAAGAAGAACTTTATTAGGTGCTCAAACTGTTCAGGAAATCCTTGAACGATTAGATGATTCTTATAAAAGGTTCTTCAAAAAGCTATGCAAAAGACCTCCTAAGTTTAAAAGAGCTAATAAATTTAACTCCTTCGTTTTCAAACAGGATGGATTTAAATTAAATGGAAATACGTTTACAATCAACAAAATAAGCAAACGTTTCAAATTCTCATATTCTCGTCCTTACAATGGGAATGTAAAACAAATCAGAATTTTAAGGGAAACATGTAATAGATATTCTATTGTCATCGTAACAGACTCGAAATCGAATAAGACCTATGAAAAGTCACGTAATGGTGCATCCATAGGTATTGATTTTGGATTGAAAACCTACATGACGTTAAGTGACGGAAAATCTATTCAGTCTCCTTTGTTTTTCAATAGACATCAGAAGAAAATAAAGAAATGCAATCGTAAACTTTCAAATGCTAGGAAGGGATCGAATAATAGAAAGAGAAGATCATTTGAACTTCAACAAGCTTACAGGAGAATAAAAAATCTACGTTCTGATTTTCAATGGAAGTTAGCACATCAGTTGTGTAAACAATATGATTTTATTTTCTTAGAAACTCTTAATATAGAAGCCATGAAACATCTATGGGGTAAGAAGGTGTCTGATCTTAGTCATTCAATGTTTATTGATAAATTGAAATACGTAGCGTCAAAATATGGTGTTACCGTACATCAAATCGATAAATGGTATCCCAGCTCAAAGGTTTGTAAATGTGGTTATATCTATAAAGACCTTTCACTTAAGGAACGCAGCTGGGAATGTCCAGCGTGCGGTTCCAAAAATGAAAGAGATCTTTTAGCTTCTCAAAATATTCTTCGGAAGGGCATTTCCGAATTGGAGAGTATGGATAAATCCAACGGTCGCAAGACTGAGGTCCCGTACGTTATTATCCAAGAATCCCATTCACTTCAGTAATGGGAGTATGTCAAAAAATTCAATGTTTCAATACGTCTCACGACGTCAAAGAGAGATTAACCACACGAAAAATATCGCATCAACTTATTTGTATTAGCAGTGTATTCATTAACTATCTTGCTGGATGAGGGATTATCCTCTATCCTTGACAGGCGGTTATCGTCACTCCTTACCGTAACGTCACCCATCCTTCGTACCATGTTTTCTTGATATGATGATGGATCGGAGTATATAAGATCATCAACGAACCTGTATATCGCACCATCAACCGTCTCACCTACCTTCTCATATAAACCGGATTGGAATGACACGAAATCATCATACCTTCCACGAGCCAAGAACGAACCGTCCGGTCTCGCCTCGACGCCGCCGTTGACCTCCCGGAGCAGGCCCGGATTCCTTTGGTACAGATACCTATAAAACCCGGCATCCATCATCCTATCCTGTCTATCCAGATAGAAAAGGTTTCTCATGCTACTGTCACCGGACTCGATAGCCACGTCAAACAGAAGATCCCTTACCTGACCTTCCGGCAACGACATCTCCATGCTTTTTAACGTACTTCTGTCATGGTGGTTCAAAGATACATTATAAAATCCATTAAAATCAAGGAAACGTAAGACATTATTATATAAATCCGATTTTTTTAACCTTTCCTTGATCTGGATCTTCCTCAACGATGTACAGGATTTGATCAAATCCCGACTCTTCCCCTGTCTGGCCACATATCTCCTAAACTCCCGATCGATATCGACATCATCCACCTTAGGGGTAACGGGATGTTGATATATCAATCTGGTAAGGATCATACTTTCCGTATTGGAAGATGAGATGTTGTCCATAACCAACTTCTTGATATTATCCTTGGCCACGCCAATATCAGATCGGGAAGCCCCTTGGGGAACCACGCCCGCCGGCAAGTACGAGGGCTGGGCTATCCCGATATCAGCTAACATCTCATAGGCCTGATCGGTGTCGGTTATCGGAACCGTGTTATGATACGTATTCCTACCCATATGCAACATACCTCTATCATACATATCGGAAGGAGAGACCTTACCAGATCTTACGTATACCATCCTATCCCCAGTGGAATAAGTATCTTGAACCTCGTATATCGGATTCCCTTTCCCTGTTATCCTATCAAGATCGGAAATAAAGTCATCATATACCGGATCACCATTCTGTATAGAAGATAACATGACATCTAACGATGCCATAAGATCACGGATATCCTCCGGTCTGGATATAACCATCTCATCGCTGATCGCCTCGCTTATATCCACGCCCATGTCGGCAAGATCCATAGCTATGTCATATAGACGTCCGGCAACATCCTTGATGTCCTTAAAATCGTCCATATCGATTATCTCCCCAACCTTACCCCTTAGGGCTTTCATGTCCTTAGGCGTACTGATATACGGTATGGTGCTATTGGAGCATGAGTCGGTAATCGTATTCCCTTCCTGATCCCTAACCTCCATACGGGTCATATTACGATACGTGTCATACATCCGATCTGCGTAATCCTGATCCTCCTGATACCGGAGTGCCAAGGAAGGGTATGGGATGGAGGCGAAAGCCTGATCGAACTCCCGGCGGTCGCTGATACCGCCTACCGCCCTCATGATCGTATCCCTTACCTCCATTGGATTCAAGACTCTTCTCTTTCCCAATGAATCATACACATCCTCATATATCATATAATCATCACCAAGGCCTGATTCGGAGGACAAGAAATATGTATCCTTCTCATTGAGATCCCCCTCAGACATAAAATCGACAATCCTCCTCATCATATCCCTTACCTGCTCATACGCCGATCTGTTGGTCATGATATTATCAATCTCATCAGCATCATACATCCCGGATCGTTCAAGATTATATCTGTTGATGAATATATCACCGCCGGAAAGGAAGTTAGATACGATCATATCATTAAGATCATTGATATTATCAACACCCAAGGAAGTAAGAGTATTATTAATATCCTTAACCTCATCGGCCATGAAATTGCCGGCGAAATAGTTCTTCCGCTTGATAAAGGACATGACATCATCATACCTAGGTTCCCCGTTACTATCCAGATCATATTCTGATGGCATGGACATCCAATCGCCAAAGAAAGACACGAAGTCGGGGGAGTAGGCCGTACCCCAGACCGATAAGGCCTGCTTCTGGTCGCCAAGCACCTCCATAGCCCTTTGGTATAACCCGGATGGTTGGTCGTTCGGGGCAAGGACATTATCTACCCCACCCTCCTTATTTTTTATAACATAACAAGATCTACCCATAGCTAAATCGTTTTTCCACAAAGATATGAAAATCCCGCCTACTCTCACGAGCGGACGGGACACCAAAATAACAACATAATAACAAACCTTATGTTTCTCCGAAAAGTGCAAATCTTTTTGCCGATCCTCACGAACAGGCAAAAACTCAATCCTAAATTATAAAAAATGGAGTTTATCGTTTAGCGAAAATATCTTTATCTGATCTACTCAGAACCCTGCCTTTCAATTCCAAGAACCTAGGCATCCATTCTTTAGATATCTTAGACACAATCCACTGAAATCCCTTAGGAGTCACATAGACAGTATTAGTGCCGTAGAACTCGTCATCATTACGATATCTGTAACGAGCATAACCGCTGTCTATCATCCTTTGGGAAAGCAACCACCTCTTACCGGTCTTAGCGAAGAACTTCTTATCCTCAAGCAATATTCGAAGATTCTTCTCGGCTATATCATAACCATGAGCCTCTAGCTTTTCCCGAACCTCCCTGATCAACATATCTGTTTCCTGAGCTACTTCTGCTGTCTTAGCAAATTCAACCATAGAAGCCTGTTCTTTGATAATATTATCAGATATCCTCTTAGCTTCTTCTGCCACTTTCTTGGCTTCAGCTAATGCCTTTTTCTCCTTCTCTGATTTAATTAACGCTTCTAATGCCTCTATATAATCGGATGGTAGATCTCTTCTGCTTATATCAGAATTACTCCTATTTATTGATGTATGCCCTTTCAATAAAAGTTCCTTTATTTTATCTGTACACCACAGCTTAAAATCTACACTAAGCCACTGGGCAAAATCTATAGCTATATCCTCATGCAACCATACCCCACCTCCAAAAACCGGCATTCCAGTCTTCTTTATAACTAACTGATTTTCAGATTTACCAGTTTTTCTGGTAATTGCCTTAACTAACTCATTAGTAGATACTAACGATAAATAGTCGTTTGTTCTCCTATTAAAGTATTTAGCCATCTCCGTGGCATTAACATAGGTTACATCATCAACCGTTTTAAAAGTTACATCATTACCATTGTAACTAAAAATCTCAGATAATTCACTCATGATATAAAAACAACGAGAGCCATTGGCGTCCGTTATTCCACCAATGACTCTCATCTATCGCCTACGCTTAGGCGAGTTAATTTCTTCTTATGGCCCAATAACGGATGGACACCGCAAATATAAGACCTTATTTTGAAACTACAAACAAACAGAAGATATTTTTACAAAAAATATAATCAGTTATATTTATCTATCATATAGACGAAATATAACTGTATCTATCCTCCATCATCATCACCACCTTCTTGATATCAGATAAGGTTAGTTTCTTTATCTCCATATTCCTGCTATCCATTCTGACAAAAGAGTTCTTGAACTCCTGCTCGGTTATAGCATCCAACCTAAATAGATTGTATTTTATAAGTAACTGGCTTACGTCAAATATCAGGATATTAAGATCAATATCATCCTTCAACTCATTAAGAAGATCACGCATCATGGCTTTGATAGCATCAGTATCAAGTTCCAGTTTCTCGGCCTCCTTCATCAACTTCTTGATAATACCATTGTGCTCGATTATGATGTTAGCATTATCATCATCGGTAGGTAGAAGGATATCCATCGTACATTTTATACCCACCTTATCACTAAGTCTTTTATTGAACTCAGTCATATAATCAAAAGCCTGATCCCTGCTTAATGCGTATGTATGATCAAGTAACTGCTTTTGTCTGACCTTGACAAAATAGTTACTGGTGTATAACATCATCAAGACCTTTACTCGCTGGATGCGTAGGTCTTGCATAATTTTCCGATGTAAAAAACTATCTAACTGCATAATATAAAGAGTCCCCACCGGGGCCATCACACACCCGACAGGGACCAACTTTTAAATATCTTACTCGTCAGGTGATGGACTGACACCGCAAAGATAAATCAAGATAATTTATTTAGCAAGGATTTTCCGCTTCATTTTCTCCAGATACGACATTCCCGTCGGAAACCAAAGACTTATCCTCGGCTGCTTTCGTAGGCGAGGCGAACTCCGATTGGGAACCGGGCGGGTTGACGAACGGGGTCTCCGTATCCTCGAAGAACGTCTCATCCCTCCTAATACTCATCCTGAACTTAGGAGCTATGAAAGGATCGTTATTAAGATCAATGTTGATCGTAACGTCATTCATCAAAATATCCTCCTTAGTTCTGGAATCACCTATCCATCCTCTTACATCAGCGGTCATAGGCATCCTGCTAACCGCTTCCTTGACAGCTTCAAGCCGGCCTTTGATAACATCCACATCTCCCGCCAGCAGAATCATATATGTCTTATTATCCAACCCTGATCTGGCTATAGCGTTGTTAAGATCCATTATATCATCAATACTTACTCCACCACCTAGACCCTCTATAATTCTGTCAGCCATCGATCCGATCATAGATGAGAATGATGATGTATCCTGATTTTTCAATCTTACGGGGTACAGGTAATTTCTTCCATTTCCTGTCTTTATAGCTACTACCGGGATACGTGAATTTTTATAATCACCATACTTATCCCTGACGATAGCCGTACAGAACGGGAATATATTATACTTAATATCATCCCTCATCGTAACCTCCCCGTTCTCTATATATCCTACACTCTCGACCTTACCAACCGTCTCGTTGGTAAAGTCATTCTCGGATACCATCAACGTCCCATTATCATCACTTACGCTAAAATTAGGTCTTCCCGGCAAAACACTGGTGACTGTGCCTACGAACGGTATATCAATCTCGCCAGCGACAGATCCTACATTATCCCTATACAACTCAAAGGCCATACTCCTTAAATCAGCGTTACTCCCTTTTGAGTCTGGATCATTGGCTTTTAGCACCGAGACAAAATTACCGTCACCATCCACGATCTTAATAACCATATTATTAACCAAATCACTACGGGCAGACTTGGTCTCGTCAGAATTAGGATCAACGGCATAAAGGCTATTGTATTTATCATACAATTCCTTGGTATAAGGATCTAACATATCTACCTTGAACCTCACGATATCGTTCTTACGAAGACTAGCCGCAGCTTCTTGATTTATCGACTCATTATTAGAGCCAAATGCATCTCCTGTATAATAAGGAACAACAGATCCATCCTGCCCCTTGCGATACACCATGAACCAGTTGGAGGTCGATAAGGCGGTCTGCCGCCCCAGTATGACACCGGTAGCGTTCTCGAAAGCCTGAGCGTCATCCTCGCTAATCATCCATCTTGAGTGGTTATCTGACTCTATAACAGTAAATATGTCGGTTCCGTTGGTGAAATCCATCACCCTTCCATTATCAGTATCAGTGGCGTCAGATCTTTTAAGCCCAAGACTGTCCATAAACCTGTCAAGTCTCATTCCGCCAACTTCATAATACATAACCCCACCGATCTCTCTCTTCTGAGCCATCAACACCACCGGATTCTGGGCGGCGTTAACTTCCGTCCTGCCGGTGGATGTCCCGGGTTCGCTCTCTGTGAGGACATCACCCATAGGTATGGATTTATCGTAATCCTTGACAGCTATACTTCCGTTATCATACAACCTCATCCATTCCACGAATTGAAGAAGAGGCCCATCGGAATAATTATTGATAATATCAATAGCCTCATTAAGCTTATCCTGATCAATCTCATTGCCATTGTCAGCCTCATTCATAAGATCATTATAAGTCTTTATAGCTTCTTTGATCTGATCCTGATCAAGACCATTGATATTCATATCTACAATATCATCAACAGCGTCCTTGATATTATCATAAATATTATCATGGATCTTCAATCTATCTATTATCGATCTAGCCTTATTGATCCTTGAAATAGGATTATCCCCAAACCCGTTAACTAGACTATCGACACGAGGCTTGTTATTATCATATATCTGTCTCTCCCTAGGAGATAAGACATCCTCATTACCGTTCCATATCTTTATAGCTATATTATTGATTCTATCGTCAGAAGGATTTATGATATCCTCATCATCAGGAACCCTCTCGACTATATTACCTTCATCGGTCTTAATCTCGTTCTCCATAGATCTGGCTATCATATGATTATATGTCTTGAACATAAATGCCTCATCCTCCCCTATAAGACCATCTTGGTAAGCCTTGTCTATAGCTTGGTCGTTGGCGTAAAGATCATTGGCATCAGGATTATCAGTATTCCTGAAATCATACTTGCTATCATCCTCCTCATAAGTCTTACCCCATACGTTCGATAATATCTTCATGAACCCGCGCTCCTGCGCCCGGATGAATCTTCTGTCACGCATACGACGAAGAGACTCGTTTATATTCTTATAAGCCACAAGATTATGACGATACTCACTAAGCAATGCCATAGCCTCCTTATAATTATCAACCCCACGGATAGATACGACGTTCTCAAAATCAGCTATAGTATCATAAGCCGCCATAAGATCAGCGGCACTGATCCTTGAATCATTTCTATTTAAGAACAACTTAGATATATCAGCCTCTGAGTTAATTAACGTAGTTAATTTCCTCTCCAATGCGATCCTATCCTCTGTTAATTTAAGAAGCCTATCATTCTCCTTGACCAACTTAGCCTTATCAGATTCAAGAGCGTCCTTCGACGCGACACTTTGTTGAAGCCTCAAGATATTCTTCTCCATCCTCTGTATATCATCCGTAAGCTTCCTGAGTTCTTCAAGATCCCTGCTCGAATCAGGATTAAGACGAGAATATATATCTAAAGCGGGGCCTATATCCGTATTGTATATCCTTCCTAACTGATTAGCGATATCATCCAAATTATCCTTAGCCTCAAGACCGTTATAAGCCATGTTAGAGATGTAGGTGTTAAATGATCTATTGGATATACCATCGGTAAGGGAGTCGGCAAATCTGCTGGCCATAGTAAAATTATCAACCTTCTTATTGAACTCACTGATAAGGTTGGACTTATACTCATTTACCTGCTCATCTGTCATATTCATATCGGAGGCTATATCGCTATTAGGTATAGACTCGATGACTGTCTTGAAATTCTCCTTAGTATCATCTAACATCCCCATTTCCTGATCATAACGAAGACGATTGAATACAGCGTCACTAAAAGTCTTATCTACGATTCTAGAATTAGGTATATCGTCAGCGTTATTATCCGTACTTAAGCCTGATAATTGAGCGTTCAGGGCCATGCTGCCACGAATAGCACGGATAGCGGCGGTAGTCAAGGCGCCGGCATTGGTGTTGTAAGCCTCCACCATCCCCTTGTTCCGGGACATGTCTTGGCTCCATTCCTTTATACCACCAATAGTTTTTACTCCCATAACCGATCCAATAATCATACCGATGCCGATTTCCTTCCATCCCTGATTAGATCCGTAAGTCTCCTTGAACCCGTTCTTTATAGCCTCCATATAGCCTATATTCTGACGAATAGCCATAGGATTGTATCTTGATTCTACCCAATCCTCGGCGGATTTACTAGCCACTCCCTGAAGACCTTCCTCATAAAGACCTTCTGACACTGGGCGCTTGATAATATTGAACGTATTCCCGGCTATTTTCTGCCATTTCTTTGGCGTTATGGTTCTTAACATACCGTTATCCATCCTCTCAGCCCCTACGCCAAATATATTGCGTTTTATAAACTTATCCACGCCAAGATCCATGCCGAACATATCACCGAACATAGCTATATTGGATAATGACAATATGCCGACGTTGGCGGCGAATACAGCATTAGCGGCATTGGCATTGTCAGCCCTGAACTTCATAAGCTCCTCATATGGGACTTCCCTTCCATAAGCGTTACGGTAAGACTGCCTGAAATTCTCCTCAGCCTCCATCAGCATGCTTCTGGCCTCGACAGACGCCTCCCACGAGGTAGATGTGTCAAGGAAAGCGAGGGTGTCCAGTCCCTTGCCTATCCTCCGTCCCGTACGGGCGGCCCTAAGGTAGACGCCGAACGCTTTCTTGGTATCCGAAGCCGCTTTGCCTATCCTAGCCAAAGCCACGCCCGCCCTAGCTCCCGTACGAGCTAAGTTCATCAATCCAGCGCCGGAATATACGGCTGACGATAACATGGCTCCAGCGGTAAAAGCAAGACCGGATAAAAAATCGTTAGACCAGAAATTAGCCGTGGTCATGCTTTGAAGGAAATTCATATCCCGCTCCTCACGATTGTAATAATGAGCAAGACCGTAATCCATCTTCTTGTCCTGATCATCCAACCATCTCGTGAAATCGTTATCAAAAACAGCGTTAAAATTACCTCTGGATACACCGGCGTAAATACCATAAAAAGGCTGGATAACGCCGCCTAATCCGTATAGGGCAGTCTTACCTACAAATTTTCCCAAACCTCTCATCCATTTTTCAGTCCTACCTTGACTCCTAGATAAACGTGTGTCATTATCTACACCAGGGATATAAGACTCGTATTTAGGTATCCAAGTACCGCTACTAAGTCGATACCTTGAATCCTCCAACGATATCTCCGGACCAGTAAGATTAAACCTGCCCTTATAGCTTTGATCAGAAGCCATATATCCTAATGGGGACATATGTTTCATATCATCATAATAATTTGTCTTAACAGTATTCTTGATCCTCTCCGACAATGACGGTATCTGGGACTTTGATCTCTCGGAAGCGGAATACGGATCCAATACCGGAGGCAGGTCACGATCCGGTATATCATAGGGATCCGTACCAATAGCCTTTATATTATCTACGTTTATGGTAGGATATCTGTACTTCTCGGCAAGATCCTTTCCGTTAGAGGTATTATTATAGATTTCCATTGTTTCCATTATTTCCACTATTTCCGTTATTCCTGTTTCTTATCTCCTGATCAATCATATCAGCTATGGGCGAGATGAAGCTCTCGAAATCATCAGTAGTAGATCTTCCCTCGCTCCTCCAATACACCTCATTCTCCTTGCTAAGTATCTGTTGCCATGCCATGACCAAATAATACTGCGGGCAGAAGTCGATCTTCCTTGCTACCTCATCAGCATAGTTAACGCCATCCAGATCAATTGAATACAACGGGGTATTACCCTCTCTAGCCCCTCCTTTGCTATATATATCAACACTTATCCCAGAAGAACCATTATTATACTTATATCCGGAAGCCCTTAACTCGTACATAGAAGCGTTATCGAACAACACGTCAGTAGCGATCATCATCTGATTCTTCCTGATATTACCGTCATTTATATTCGTAAACATATCTATATAAGGCATCACCGTGTCCTTGGCCCCGCTAGCGTAAGCGAATGGAGCTACCAACAATGACTTAGCCATCTTCCCATAAGCGTTGTTGCTTGAGCTGGCGAAAGATATGGGTACGACACCGGAATCATAGGTCTCGGACGGGATGCTTACATCCTCTTTGTAGAAAGTAAGTCCATTCGCAGCCAGATCAGCCTCGCTTACCTCAACAACAGATCGACCATCACCTCCATTATTGCCAATGATCTGATAATTACCATCACCTATAGGGGATATGGTAAACGTTATCTTCGTATTGGCATTATCCTTATCCTTGGGGATAAAACCGCCACCACGGGTGAACAGGTCACTAATCTTTATATAATCATACTTGGCTTGGCTTTTAGACGGATAATCGCCGGAGAAGATATACTCACGCTCGGCGTACTCATGACGATATTGTCTCAAGTAATCCTCGCCAGCGCGCTTAGCGTCATCAGCGATCCAGCCTAAATCTCCACGACTCCATTTATGTCTTAATAAATCATTTCTCTCTTTATGCGCCTCGTCATATATAGCGGTAGCGACAGCGATCGCTCTATTATCCCCAGCAAACCTGTCTTTTATTTCCTCGATATGCCTATTCTTGTTAGCCCCAGATACGGCAAGAGACATTATAGACTCAATATCATCAAGAGAAAAAGATGTTCCCATAAGATTATTTACACGATCCAAAAGAATACTTGACTGACCTGAACCCACCGACACATATGGAGCTTCTCCTTGAATGCTACTATTAACGACGTTTATATTATCACTTAGCAAAGAGCTATAAGCGGACAGCTTAGCCCAATCATTCAATGTTATATCATTTATCCCATCTATATCAAAAACCTTATCACCGTTGTTGTTGATATCCTCAAGATTGAATGTCCCAAACCCGTAACTAACATCTATGCCTGATCCACCAAAAAATTTAGCCTCTTTCTCGACTATAGCGTCAACGCCATCCAAAACAGCATTGCTCGCCTTATAGAATCCATCATTGATCTTATTATACTTCCCTCTTTGGGTATTTAATCCAAGAAGCTTCAAATAACTATCCTGACCATTGTAATCAAGCAACTCGTTCCTTGACCCTCCATTGGCCTTGAAATAAGCCATGATAACCTGATCGTTATCCATATCCTTGACCACGTTACTATTCTCAGGATCAGACGCCCATGCGTCGATCTTCCTTCTAGCGTCATCTGATAATGACTTAACGAAATTACCCATGCCGGTAGTCACCGCCTTCTCGTTGGCTATGAACCCGTCCATGAACTCATCGCTTATGCTCACATCGTCAAGGTTTGCGCTCTTGGTAACCACGGTAGGCCCGGTCATGTCATCGCCTCCACCATTTCCATTCTCCGATTTACCTGATTTACTAGCTCTTATCAAAGCGGATTTCTCCATGGCTAGATTATGCCTTTTTGTCTCATTGAACTTAGCCCTCTCCATCATCTGTTGATTAGCCTTGAAATAATAATCATCAACACCAAGCGTCTCGTATGAGTTATTATAAGACCATCGTAACCCCACGCCACGAAGGAACTGCTGCCTCACCATGAACATGCCGGCCCGCTCCGGACTGTAGTTGCTGCCGATAACGCCCTCAGCCTCCTCCACGAAATCATTTTTCTGCTTGGTGATATCCGCCAGCTCTGACTCCAACCTAGCCTTTTTGACCTTATCATTGCCAACGCCCTTTAGCTTTGCCCGTATAGATTCTTCCTTGGCACTAAAATCATCAATATACCCTTTAAGGAAATCAGAGGTACTCTGGACATTGAATAGGTCAGGATTCGTCCTAGCCATATACCTACCCTCTAGTTGCATCTGAGCTTTGCCGTTCTCTGATATGGAAGCCATGGCTATATCCCTGACCTGAGCGTAACTCATCTCATCTATATACATCTCACGCATCTCCCCCGTCCTGTTACCATTAGCATCAACTACCGGCACATTGACTTTCTTCCCCTTGTTAAGGGAGATGAAGTTCTTCATCTTCTCATCAATCTCAGCGTGATAATCCGTATAAGGAGTGTAATGTATAGGGTTAAGACGTGTCCCTACCTGACCGTCATTCATCCATGCCACGGCATCGGCGAAAGCCTCAGCCTCGTTTATAGGACTATACATCTTAGGATTATTCAATTTCATATCCTCCATCTTCTCGCTAAAAGCCCGGATCTCCCTAGTACCGGCAATAGCATTCAACACACGGGTATCCAGAGCCTCTCCAAGACGATCCTGTATACTTCTGGCTATACCATCAGAAGCCAAATTAGATTTACGATACACGTTATTCACATCCTGTATCAATCCATTTAACCTATTCTGAAGATATTCCCTATCCTGAGGTTTTATAATGTCAGAATTGATAATATAATCAGCATACTCGTTTATAGCCTGCCGATTGGTATCTATCTTCTGCTGCATGTATCCCATCCCCTGCATCATGACATCTATGTTGTAGGGTGATACGTACTTGCCGTAATTCCTTAATATACTATATTGTGAAGCCATCCTTTATCCTTTCTTGCCTTTAGTTACTTCCTGAGCGGGATATAATCTCCTATAACTCAATATATCTCCTTGAGGATCAGCGATTAATTGTCCATTGGGACCAATCTTTACATCCCCGAATATAGACCTTAATGTATTCATGGTCGTAGCCGTATTCCACTTCTGCTGGATCTCGTCATTCACGCTATCGAAATACCTAGCCCAGTTCTCGTCATTAATAGCCAACCCCTGCAATATCCGTTGTTGATAAGCCTGACGTTGGGCTATATTCTTATCATACGTGTCAGCCCAAGTACGAGCGTTTATATTATCAGCCCAAGTTCTTTGAGCCACGTTACCTTGCTCTACCTCATTAATGTACTTACCTATATTAGAACTCATTATAGCCTGTAGATTAGACGATAATGCCCCTCTTTGGGAATCCGGGACATTACCCATCTGATCCAATTGTGATTGGAAAGCACGATTAGCCTCAACCATATACTGATCAGCCGATCTCAACACCGGGTCCACGGTAGGAGCGTAATGTCTTTCCAGACCTTCCGTTGTCACGGCTCCCGGAGTCATCCTAAACACCTCAGGGAAGTCAAGGCCACCACCCACTATATTCCTGTTCCCGTTACCATTATTAGTCTTACTGGTGTTAGTACCGGTATTGGCATTGGTATTAGGGAGCTTACTGGTATCAACCAGCTCCGGCATCCCAAGATCTACATCAGGTTCCTCCACATCACCTATATCCATAGGACCGGGAGCCACCTTGTGGGGATCGAGTATGAAGTCAAGACCTTCCATGCCTTTCATGGATCTTAACGCCTGCATCTTAAGCATATCCTCCCCAAGGATCTTATTAACAATATCTTTATTCTTGTCAGAAAACAGTTGACTGAAATGAGTGATACCAGCGTCATTAAGAGCTTTATGTTGATCCTCTGTAACTACATCCAAACCAATCATAGGGCGAGATGACGAATATTGACCAAACTTATTATCTCTCATTCTATCATGATATGCGGCCTTCTTGTCTTCCGGGTAATTACCTTGACTATCCTCACCGCCAAAAGAAACGAGCGTCGTGTAATCCCGAAGTGCCTCCGCGTTGGCGATGATCGGGTTTTCCGCCGTAGCCAAGCCCATCCACCCACCAGTAGTGTTGTATATAGCATCCTGAAGAGCCTTGGCAGCAGTAGCCTTCGGAGCGCTCATATAAGCATCATAAGCCAAAGGCATGAATGTCTTATAATATTCCAGTCTCTCATCAGCATTAATGCCGCCATAAGAACCGTCCTGACCTTGACGCTGATACCCGAACGTATTATCCTTATTATTGTACTTATTCTCTACAGGGCGGAAAGTAAGGAGATAATCGAATAAAGAGCTACCACCTTTCTCCATCTTCTGACGAATACCAGCAACCTTCCGGAGCAGTTCTTTCTTAGCCTCAGCTACATCATCTTCTGTAAGGCCATATTCTTTCATGGATCTGGATATGATGTTATCTATCTCACCACCCTTGGCGAAATACGTATCCTCATCCTTCTTCATCTTCCGGTCTTCCTGTTCCTTGTATATAACATTAGCGAAATCCGTAAATCTTCCCTCTAAGCCATTAACGGTATCGTTACTATCATTTATAGCCTTAGATAATATGGAGGCGTTTAAACGCCTTGTATTCTCGTCATCTATCTTATCGTTTTTCTTCAGCTTCTCCAGCGCCTTTTTCTGATCATCGTAAGCCGATTTAAGACCGATCTTAGCCTTATACCTATCCATTAACGTGGCGTACGTATCCTTTGGTGTAGCCTTAATACCATACGTATCCCTAATGTATTTAGCGAAATCCGACTCTATGGTGGTATCATCGGTGATAACCTTCGTACCTTCCTCCAAGAAAACGGGGGTTCCACCATCGGCGTGCTTCTGCCCCATAGCCTCCATCGGCGCCTCTCCGGGCTGCGTCACGTACTCACCCTTCTCGACCTCTACGTTGGCTTGATCTTCCATCGACTTAGGTAACGGATACAGGTACTCACCGGTAAGGCTTCCGCTATCGAACCTATTATTAGGCCCTAGATAAACACCACCTCCATCCTTATACCGCATCTGGGATTGCCGTCTCTGCCTAGCCTCTCGCTCTTGAGCTAACCTGATATTAGTACGAGTGCCTTGCTCTGACGCCATTCCTGAGAACACGTTCCTAGCTAACCCTAAGACACCGCCGATGCCTGACATTACAGTACCCACGACATTAGCTGTCTTAGCCCCGGTGGATAAATCACCGTATCCCTCGCTTCTCATACGCCCTATACCACGACCCATCTGGGTAAACCTAGATCCTATATCATCAGCGCCATAATAAGGTATGGTGGTAAAGTCAAAGACATCCGTACTGCCAGACTCGTCAACCTTCTTATTGCTGTCAACGATAGCGTTCAAATCACTTGTATCAATGGTATTAATATCAGGCTGCTGAATATCAAATCCTATCTGGGTAGACGAAACCAAAGGCTCCACTCCAATACCCTGAAGACCAACAACATTACCGGGCATAATAGGGGTGACTTCCCCAGCCTCTTGATATTTAGGTATCTTCCTCTTGATTACATATTTGCCCATATCAAATTAATTTCGTTCTGACACAAAGATAATTTAAAAAAACAGAGACTCATCATTTCACAACGATGAGTCTCTCAGCAAATGCTATTATTATGTACAGAATTAAATTCTTTTTATGAATAATGATCCTATAGCCTTAACCAAATCATAGAAACCGGCAGAACTGAGACCTACAGCCACTCCATATAATAGAGCCTCCCACCATTCACTCCCTATAAGCAATGGAGACACCTTTAGAAACCACGCTAATATACAAACCAGCATACCTATGACTACGGCGGATAGGACTTTAGCCCACTTATGGGTGTCAATATACGGCACAACCTTGGCTAACTGCGTAGCTGACATCGTGACGAAAGCCATGATGCCGGTGAAGGTAGTTAAATCAATGGTGATAGCCCCTTCTGATGGGATTACCTCTTGCGCCATCAAAGCGAATGGCGTCAATAACATAGTAAATAAAAACAACAACCTTTTCATACTAAAATATTTTTAAAAACAGACAAATATAACGAATTAGTCCAATATATCATTAGCTAACCCTCCTAAAGTCACGACAGGATTAGCTATATCAAGAATATCATCCAATCTATTTCCGATCCTACCCATCACGTTCGTATTTCTTAATATATCCATACCACCTATCAATTCAGCGGCCGCACCCGCCACCCCTAGTATATTCCAAAAATTATCATCATCCGGGCTTAGTGCCATCTGAGAAGAATCAACACCTATTCCTGATACACCAGATATTTTTTGGACAGAATTACTATGGGCTATATTATTCAATAACGGATACAATCTAGCGCCTGATCTCTCTATTAACCTCAAGAATCCAGGAGATGCTGTGGCTATATCACCTATTGTAAGTAAAGTATCAGCCATAAGCTTATAGGGATAAAACCTCTCCTTCCTTTTTATCTCACCCTCTTCTGACCCCTTTTTAACAGATTCTCCAAACGTGTCGTACATGGCTGTATCAAAAAGACTATTCAAGAGATCAACATCCTTGTTTCCGCCTCCTCTTATATTATCACTCAATTTAAATATAGGAAGATTATTCATCCTCCTGAACTGATCCTCATCTATAAGACCCTGTTGAAAAGCAGATCTTGACGCATTTAGAATCTTATGCCTTTCCTTGCTTAATGCTCTTATCGCCTCTTGCTTGTCCACGATGCGTTTTCGTTGATCCTTATCATAAAACCATTTATCATCCCCAATAGGACCTCCTTCGGATTTTATTGACGACATTCCTTTTATATTCAGCATCAACCCCGGTATCATATTAAGCACCAACTGTCTTTTCGCCTGTTCCTTACGCATACGCTCAGCCTCCGCTATCTGCGCCTCTGATTGAGAATCATTCTTAATATTATTAGCGATGTCCTCTATAGCTTTCTTGTTAGCGCCGGATTGAGCTAGCATCTTATATAACAGGTCTTGGCCTTCCTTCTCCCACCAAATATCCATAGATGGGCGAGAAGCCAAAGAAGGATCGGCAGGGGCTACCGTCTCAGGGATAGGCTGCTGACCTCCGTCCCCCGTGCCCGAATCCCGCTGTCCGAACTCGTATCTCATTGGCTCGTTCTCCGGGACACCGTATCTGTTGGAGAACATATCGGCGAACTCAAATCTCTTCTCATTTCTTAAGGTCGATCCAAGAGGCCTACCGTATCCTTGATTCCATGCCACGGTAGCGTCCTTGTAGTTGACGGCGTTATCGAAATCGGATTTAGAATACATATAATAGTTATACTCATTCCCCTGAGCGTCCTTGTCAAAGAACTTGCCTTGATTGATGTAATTCCAACCTAACCCCGGAACCTTGCCTTGATACTCATCCACGAGATAATCCAGTTGTTGGGTTAATGTCGGTTTCCTACCATACCTACGCTGCAACTCTTTCTTCCTAGGTCCAAGCCATTGCTGGATTCCAAAGTCACCGGCGGCGCCTAGAGCTTCGGTGTCCCCTCCGGACTCGGCGGCGATGTTAGACAGGATGCCGATCGCTTGTGTTTGTGGTATCCCCTTCTTATCCGTCAGATAATCCCATATCTCATCATATACAGCCATTTTGCTATTTTCTGATCTACGAGGATCAATCACATACTTTCCAGAACCATAATCGCTCCCTGTATTTATACGACCTCCTTCAGCCTTGTCCTCCAACTTATTCTTAGACATAATAGCGTTACGAATAAGAGCATCCCTACCACTCTCTGGAGCAGGATTATAATCCTTGAAAGAGCCTCTCTCCTCAAACTTATCACCTATAGCATCTAATACCTTGGTAGCTATATTAATCGGGAACTCTTGATCATTACTATAAAAATCATATACATCGTAAACGCCTAACCTTCCATCCGGACGTCTATAAATTGTAAAATTACCAAACCCTGATAACGGGGTAAGCTCACCAGCAGCTTCGGGATAAAAATCGTACTCAGAAAAAACCGTAGGCTTTCCAGATCTTACCGAATTACGATTCTTCTCAAAAACATCTACCCATTCTCTAGACTTTTTCAAAAGCTTCAGCCTACCATAAGCATCATCTGTAGCCGGCTTATCAGAGCCATATATTTCTTGCTCCGTATCATGTATTTTCTTATCTAACCTCTTTATCTCATCCTTAGTGTCACGATTGAACATCTTCTCAATATCAGTAATGACATTATCAGGAATCCGTATCTCCTTATTATTGCCATCTAGATTATTAGGTTGAGATAAAAATCTCGCCCATAGTTGATCGCTATATTCATCAACGTTAGCCTTCCCGTTTCTGCCATATATAAACTCATTGACCTTGTCAGGAAGGCTAGCATTTGAAGCCACCACATCGGGGGTGACATTCTCGTACAATCTTCTTCTTATGGCATTACCTAAGATATCTTTTAAATACGAAGCCTTATCAGATACATCCTGTCTTACATACAACGGATCATCACCAATAGGCCCACCATCCTTATATTTAACCTTGAAATCAAAATTGCCAATATATTTCTTTACATTATTGATATAATCATTATCATCAGGAGAAGCCTTGCCGTTATTCAATAACCTTCCCTTACCCATCCATTTATAAAGCAAGGCGTCGAATTTGTCTATATCATTACCTTTATTATCCTTAAAGCCACGACCGACAACCTCATTCTTGTATATAGACGCCAAACGCAACATGGTAGCTATACCTGAATTATATGGCTTTAGGATATTCTCCTTATCTATACCAAACTTATTATATATCTTCTTTGTCTCATCATTATCACCTTCTATCTTTATCTGTGTTATACCCTTCGAGTTATAAGACCTGTCATTCCATCCGTTACCATTTAACAACGACCTGAATCTCTTGGCTATATCAACGCCTTGATCACCGATAGCTTGTTTCCCTATATATCTTGCGGATACACCAAACTTAGTCTCCTGCTCGGCGATACCCATGGCAAGCATAGCCATCCTATCATAAGTGTAGCTATCGATATCGAACTCACTCATGATACGTTCCTTGTTATATGATATAGCGTCGCTATATTCCTTTATATTGCCCAGCTTATCCATTTTGGCTATATTATCAATGGCTGATATAACACCAAGGAAAGCGTTGCTAGAATTGACGCCATTCTTTGAGTCATAAGCGTTATAAATCCATTTAGGCAAGATATCAGGAGATATATCACTATTTTTTACGCTTATATTCAATGGCCTAAAATCCTTGTTTATATGAACATTATAATCATCCCAAAGTCTCTTCTCACCGGAATCCTCGCCATAAGGGTTATCCGCTATATAATTAAGCGACCCCTCACGAACGACAAACCTACTTCCCTCTTTCTCCGGAAGTGTATAAATAAAATCACCCTTCTTTATAAAATTATACAGCTCATTCCCCGTATTCCCAAGAAGCCTGATACACCCATTAGATCCTCTTCCAGCAGAAGCCTCATGATGCATGGATGAAGCTATGTTATGATCCCATTTACCTGTCTTAGGATTAAACCTAGCTCTCTGAAACGATTTTCGACCATGATACTCACCTATACCTGATACTCTTGTTATACCGGCTGGGGTGGACATATTGCCTGCCCTGCTGACAAGTTTCCCATTCTTTGTCTTTGTGTATGTATTATAATCATCACCGGAAGCGCCTACACCTATATTATTAGTGCTATAAAGAATATCCCCACTCGGTGAATAAACTGTTAGTTTTTTATTCTTTTTATCTACAATAGCGTAATTAGACTTATGATCGACGCTCTTGATTATATCCTCATCGCTCATCTTATTGATCTCAGTCTCCATGGATATTATCTCCATCAAATCATGATCCTCTTTCTCTATTGACAGCGATGGGTCTGAAACCTTTATCTTATCACCTATCTGTATCTTGTTGATATCAGGAATATCCCTATTCCACGATACAATGTCATCTAAAGATAATCCCAATCTTTTGGCTATACCCCAAAGAGTATCGCCTTTAGATACGGTATATATCTCTCCTCCATCAGCTTTCCGGTCGATTTTCTCTCCCCATAACCCATATTTCTCCCTAGGCCATATGCCGTCTATGGCATCCACATAACCAACGGGATGCTCCCCGTCCAGACGCCGGTTCCGCCGCTCGTCCGCCGGGTACAGGGCGTTGGCCAACGGCTGCGTGATATGACCCAACCCCTTATCCTTGGAACTCGACATAGCGTCCACCACAGTCTGATATATAGGTCTTAATTTCTCAGGCAAATACAATCCCGCCTCATCAACCAGCTCGCCTATCTTCTTATTTATACCCCTAATGCTGAAATTATAATTACCCATGCCATTATTCAACGGAGACAACGCACCTCTTATCCCATTCATACCCTTAACAGCAGCTCCTCCACTAAGGATATCAAACTCCGGGGATACGTTCTTTAAAGGATCATCATTCATACCCCTAAAATACATGGGACGCTCACCTCTTACAACACGATCAAGATCTTCCTTATACAAATCCTTTATCCATGAAGGAATCTCCTCCGGTCTATTTTTCTTAGCCATAAATCACGTTTTTCCACAAATATACGCACAATCAAACGGATATTAAAACACGAGACGGGAACATGATCCACATCACATACCCGCCCATGATATCAACATAAGACCAAACCCCGCCCCATTGAGGGCGCTAGCGTGTCAACTAGCCATTCTCCCAATCCAGAAAATCACCGTCCACTCGCTCCTTCAATGACTTCCTGTCATTCAGAAATACCTTATAGGACTCGATGTAAGACGAGTCAAGTATGCCTAACTTGGCGGCGTTATAGTCGTTCAGCATCTTCTGCTCAACACCGCTACCCCATAGGGCGTCGATACAGGCCTCCAATATCTTGTTGGCCGTCAACGTTGGCCATACCCTGACCTCGTTGTAACTATAGGAGATCACGGGGGACATATCGTCACCCATCTCCCTTGTCTCCTCTCTAACGTCCCACCGGTACAGGTAGGAACCGTCACCGTCCCGCTCTATTTTAGGCGGCATTGTGTCGCTCCATGATCGCTTCATAAAACTCTGGTTTTAAAATTTTCTTAGCTAAATGCTTGCTATCGCTATCATATATCCAGCCCAGCCAACCGGCTAGACCTGCCTTGTATTCCGTTAAGGATATATTCGGGACTTTATTCAATCTAGCCGCCGCACGACATAGATTTTGCTTAGTCCTCTTCCTTATCCGTATATGCTCCTTATAGAAAACGAACCCCACGAAATCTATACCACGGCCGCTTTTATCCGATCTTCTCTCAGCGATCTTAAATATCTGGTAATTCCCTTTCAGCTCCAACTTCAACACAGCCAATCTATCGATAAGCCACGGAAGTAATACGTTTCTCAAGAAACACTTATCATGATGGAAAAAAGTCATGTCATCCGCGTATCTGATATAATGCCTTATATCTATAATCTCCTTTATCTCGTGATCCAGATAGGCGAGATAAAGATTCGCAAGATATTGGCTAAGATAGTTCCCGATCGGAACGCCGGGAGCGGAATCGATGATCTCATCCAACAACATAAGCAAGCGATCGTCCTTGATCTTCTTCCGAGCGATGCCTTTCAACACCTCATGGTCTATTGACGGATAGAATTTGCGGATATCAACCTTGAGGCAATAGACGGATTCACGATCGGACAAAGCCCGTCTTGTCCTCTTATACGCCTCCGTTATTCCTCTTCCCTTGATACATGATGTCGTATCAGCCGTGAACACGGAAACCCATATAGGTTCCATGACGTTCATTATGGCATGATGCAATATCCTGTCCGGATAATAAGGGAGCTTGAAGATGATCCTTTCTTTTGGCTCATAGATGGTATCAGTCCGGTACTTGGAAGTCTTGAACGTGCCATCCAGCAGAGACTTTAGCAAACGGCTTAGATTACCTTCTTTGTCCTTGTCGAACAACCTTATACCGTATGAATCCTTCTTTCCTCTTCGGGCTTTCATGTCCGCAAGTATCAAGTTGTCCATATTCGCTATCTTATCAAATAAATCCCCTATTCTCTTCATTTTATTGTCATTAATTTGCTTTTTATCATAGGGAGTCTTCGGTTTCCCTACCAACACCCTTTATATGGGGAGACTTTTTTCGCCAAGAGGCGAGGCCACCATCCCTGTTTGTTCTCTAAATATCTTTTCCCCTCTCTAAAAGTATAGGCGTGAACCGATGTTACGATTCGCATCGGAAGGCGCATTATTCGTATTCACGTTAGCGAGGCCTGCATTCGACCTGTTGTCCGCGTTACCGCCAACCAGCACCACCTAGGGATGATCGACCCTTATTCCGTCATTCGAGATAATACCTATTCCCGGAGGCTCGCATCGTCACTTTCCTAGGAAACTTGTCCATCTCCTTTATCTTACCAAGAACGTACTTGATCTCTTGGGAGTTCGTAAAGAATTTCTTGGCATCACTATCCTTATCCTCTAGATTCTCCTTGATCATGACAAGCGCCCTGTCTTTCCCGAACTTGGTGGACACGCCATCCATGTAATCGATTACCCAGAACGTGAGATTCGTCAACTTCTGTTGGGTGATCTCCGGACAATTAAAATGCCTTGAGTTCTTATCCCTTGGGATATTCAAGAACGACAAGCTGCCGTCATCTTTATTCTTTTCTTCTTCCATTTTTATCTTCATTAAACGTTATACAAAAAATTCCCGACGTGAGACGTGCGGCTACGCCGACGTTTTACGAAATTCGGGGAAAAAGCAAAGGCGCGAACCGAGGTCACGAGACGCATCGGAAGGCGCAGGATTCGCATTCACGTAAGCGAGGCCCGCACCCGACCCGTTGCCCGCGCTACCGCCAACCAGCACCACCTGCATGCGGTTAGCCGATGTGTAGGTGTAGTAGTAGTCGCACCAGTAGGTAGAGGAGCTACCGCCGACCTCCGTGGACACTATATCGCCATCTTCCCCAAGCAACATCTTCTTGGCATAACCGTTTGTACGGCAGATATTGCCCTTCTTATCATAGCCGGTGTAAGAGGTGTCGCTGAAATTCGACGGGTCATCGGTAGTCCATAATATGGATAATCCCGCATCGCCCGTGGTGACCTGTATATTGGCCCCGTCAGTATATTTCCATATATGGCCGAACGGGTTCTCTATGCCACGGTACCTGTTAGCCATCAATGTGGCATGAGTACCGCCGGAAGCGTTCTTCACCACATATGCCTTCTCTCCCGAGCCGTTCCCGAACTCGTTGGTATAGCCGCATGGGATAAGGGGGTTGACGTTGTTGAAGTTAGCCCAATCCGTCATTTGCGTCGGTCCCGGACCTAAGCCACCTTGTGCGAAACCGTTAGCGTCCTTCTGGGCGTTGAAAGGTTTCTGGCTGTCCAGCGTGGCGTACTCGACGGCGAATAGCCAGAACAGGATCTTGTGGGCGTTATAGGTGTACATTTCCCAGCCGCTGCCACGTTTCCTAGCGGCTTGCCGGAATTGGTCTCGGGTGAGGTTGGTGACGGGGCGGCCGAGTAGGGAACGGTAGGTATCATCCCATTCAGCGGTGTTGTCACCACCTCTAAAATTAGTTGAATTAGGATCACTTAATTTACTAGCTCCAGCCGCCGAACATAATAAATTATCGGTTCTATACATTCTGGCTTCATATGTTGAGATATAGAACTTATCTACATGTTTATACCCAGGTAATGGAATTTCGGACAACATCTTCCTAAATTTAGTGCCATTAAAATACAATTTATACCAATGTTCAGGTATCTCTGTCATAACGGCATAATCCAAATAGCTTCCACCCCATGAAAGCTCATTATCCAAATATTCTTTAACTTCACCATCTCTATCCAAAAGACACCTTCTCATCTTACTCTGCACCGGCAACTCCCTATGCAATTGCATATTACCTACTCTAACCCCATCAGGACTAGATGATGCAGTATCCCATTCAACACCGTATGCATATCTTTCTTCTAGATCTGGTATATCTTCCCAAGCTGGAGACCACTCGGTCGAAATGTCACCATATTCAAGTTTAATCTTATGGATGGTGGAAGTTGATGTGCCAGTTTTAGGAGAACTAAATACAACCATATGTGTATTATCAGCTACTGCATCTCCGATATTAGTAATCCATTTAAAAGTCTTACTGGCCTTCCCATTCACAAAGTCAGCCTTACTGAACTGAGCCATAGAACCTACCGCACCAGTAGAGTTATATATAGTGAACATTTCCTTATCATCACCCAATTCTCCAAAAATAGTCAATGTTACTTGTGTTCCTTTAGATATCGGTTCAGTTAGCCAATAATCAGCGATATTGTAATTCGAGTTGCTAACCTCCTTCCCTGATCCCAGCAACAGGTTCCTGCCGTACACGGGCAGCTTGCGGTACTTGCCATCATCCATTAAAGATTTAGTACCATCACCTGTAGTATGTATTGTTAACTGCTTAGTATTACTCCCAGAAGGACCACTTGTTAGATTTGTAAATACATCAATTCCATCATTTACTGGTATTAAATAATTCATACCAGAAGTTATAGCAACAGTTAAATTTTGATATATAGAGATTTGTATAGAAGAGTTCTGTAATATTCCCGCATCCTGTTTTATATAAAGCCAAATAGAATTATCATCATTAACATTATACCCACCAAAAATACTTGATATGTATACTCCATTATCTCTGACTGGAAATATATTAACAGCATTGCTTGGAAGTTTCTCTAATAATTTATTATAATTTTCCTGAGATATAGATAGGTTACCACTTGATGATATCTCCATAACAATGTCAAACACTGTGTAATCTGGTTTGACTACCACATCCTTCCACGTGCCATCTCCACAAAGAAACCTACCCTCATCTCCCTTCGCCGGAGCTGGTACCAATCCATCCTCCCCAGCCTGAGACGCCGTAGCGCCAACCATATCCTTGACCTTATCAAGCCTACTTTCTATTTGACCTCCATTGTACTTACCAATAAAATCTTCCATGTCATTTCAATATATAAGAGGAGGCGGCAAATACCCCCCCCATATGTTAATAAATCAATAAATTTTCTCATCATTACTAAACCATCTTACTATCATCTTGAACCGGCTCTCAATGTCATTCACGAACCTTGCCAAGAACCAATCGCCACGAAGACGATCACGCCACCTCCGGTGATAATCGACAGCCCTGGGGTCGATCTCCCGGCCAATGTCATTCACATCCTTAACCCATATCGGGAGATTGTTCGTATCGTCTTTGACCTCGTTAAAATAATCATTTATATTTATTTTCTGGTCAACCTCCGTCACCAATATCTCACGACTATCATCATTGGTTACAGGATACCTTAACCGCTGGCTCATATCGTTCTTGTCAGCGATAACCATCCGAAGCTCACCGCTGTTGTTGGTATCATTATAGAACCATGCCTTGTTGAATCCTGTAGTCCTAAGAACTTGATAATTAACCTCATCCTGATACCTTCTGGCATCCATTCTATATTGGTAGTTCGTGAGGATCTTATTCACATACTGCTCACGTACTGGTACCTCTATAACGAACGGATATAGCTTACCGTAAAATACTTGATACGATTGGTTGGTCAATCCATGAGACCATAACCCTATCTCCTGACTTTCACTTGAGTAGTTCTTTCCAGACTGGAAATAATGCTGGTGCTCGATATAATAATCAGGGGTGTAGGATAAATATGATTTCCACTCACCCTTCAGGCAGTTATATCCAACGGTGAACGAGACGTCCGTGAAATGGCTGGCGTCCTGTAGCTCCACCGCCTGCCCGTTCCTGTAGAACCGGCCGCCACGGAATTGGTACTCGCTCGGATTCCCTACCGGTATATAATCTTTCTTGGTTATCAGAACTCTCTTGAACCGATTGTCCCAGCCCATGGATAGCCCTATACCAAAGAACTTGTTATCGATATCGTAATAAGACAACTCAGCGTCCGTATCAGCGTTATATATCCGGCTACGGATGATCTTCATCTGAAGATGTTCCTTAAACCAGTTTCTAAGCCCCGGTGTGACCTCCGTAAGATTCCTACCATTAGAATCTACCTTAAACACCTGACCACGCCTTAAATCGACCCAAAAATGCCCAAATTCACAACTGATCATATCCCGGCTCTGGGTCCCGGAATATCCTAACGTCGTATTATTATACTCGATACCACGAGAGGCGAAAAGACCACCTGTCCCTAGCTCGCTATTCTCCGGGGATATTCTCTCCGCCAACACGTCTATGGCATTGTACAACCCTACCTGATTCTCAAAACGAGCCAGTATCTGATCCGACTCTATCCCTTTCATGCTTATAAGTTTCCCGAAAGAGGTCTTGAACTCATGGTAATCCATAGGCTTGTACGACAGCCAAGGATCGGTCATGCCATTCTCCGACACGTCGGCGGTGCTCCATATGACGCCGTTGGGTCTTTGGTAAGCGCAGTCCCAAAAATTGCTATCATACGTCTCTGGTAATGACCTTCCTCCTAGCGTAAAACGATTCTTATACACAGGACTTATCTTAAACACATTATCCCTTGATATAGGGACATTACGCTCCTGAGTCCATGATATATAATCCCCTACCTCCGGATAAAATCCCTCGTAAGGCTCAGGCCCGGCTATACGGAAATTGCAATTGATCTCAGACTCCACAAGAAACTGAGGTATGCCATAGAAGTATAGGAAGAAACGACCGCTAAGATACATATCCCCGGTCTTGCAAGCCATCTCGTAAGCGCTCTTCCGGCTAGGGAATGAGTATAGCGATCCGGTATCCGTATCGGTCTTATTAAGATAATCCTCCCCGGTGTCGTAATTAACGAAATAACGGGGATACCCGATGTTCCGATAATCATAATAAGGGAATGGTATCATGTCCCCCTGACCGAACTGAGTCAAGTAAAACATAGGCATCTTCCTCTTAAGTGAAAATCTTGATATAAATACATCACCTCCAAAAACAGGTTTACGCTTATCCTCATCCATCAACCCGCAACCACCTAACGATACCCATCTGATATCCTCTATCTGCCCGTATTGAGCCGGAGAATATTTCTTTATCCTCATATAGGGACAGGATACGAAAGATTCACGTGTCATAAAATGAGGCGTCATACCAGCCACCTCATCGTTACGAATATTACACTCATCCTGAATACGGCTGGTATCATAACTTGAAACCAACTCCGGATATTCAAGCATATACTTATCCATACCAAATGACATAAACAACGAATGCTCACGATCGAGGTTGTTTATGACAATAGGCTTACCACCTACGGTTTCCCCCTGCGACGAGATGTCTGTTACCGGATATAACCCGCTCTTAATATATTTGGCCGTTGACAATCCACGCAGCTCCGACGCCCCTATTTTTTGGTAAAATAAATTATAATGGGCAACAGAAGTATAATAATAAGCGTAATTCCATCTAGGCCCCCTATCTATCAAGGCCGTTAACCACTGATACCTGTACTTCCCTATATCCACGACAGACTGGGAGGTAGCCTTCGCGATACCTGTAGCCAGACGGATAGCCGTCAGAGCTATACCCACCGGGTTGGCCAAAAACATCACACCCCCGCCGACATATTGTTGGGACGCCGATTGATATGTATATTCAGCTATGGCAGATATTAAATTAGCCATAGCCTCCACCGTAGCTAACGCCGTAGCCATACTATAAGCCTTACCCCCTAATATCGTCCATTTCGGATGATCCTCTACCTCTCTAAATATACCAGAGGATTTACCCAGCTGATAACCATCAACCAGACATTCAGTAGGAGCGTCAGGTTTATTGAAGGCAATATCAGGGCTTAAGAATGAATACCAGATATTACCCTTCCTATTAAACGGATGCGTTATAAAATTCTCACGATTAATATCCTTATAAATATACATATCATCAGACAAATCGTTGTAAGGATAATTAGGATAAAGGTTAGCCGATCCGTCGGGATCATCGTACTTAAACATATCATAAGCCAGACCTGTACCAATAACACTCTTATCCAAGGCCCTATCTCCACGATATAGCTCGTATCCGATTATAGAGTCACGTCTAGCCTTATCTATAAGACCATTCTCTACCGCTATATCCAGAAACTCATTAACGATATCGTCATCAAGCATCACCCCCATAGGATAAATATAGGAGTCAACTCCATATTGACCGGTCAGTTGAGACGGATTACCCATAAAAGGAGCGACAGAGTTATCAGGGAACTTGTAATGACGTATAGGTTTCTGACAAAATGTGGTTGACGTATTGGGGTACTCAGCGTTATCCCCATTACCGGTGAAATAAGACTTACCCTCAACGGATTTAGGAGACCCATAGTATTTCGTCAAAGAATCTATTATATCCTTCCTCTTTGATCCTCCCGATGATATCCCGATCTTACTTGAATCATACAACTCAAAATTAGCCGGATACTTATTGGTAGACTCCCAATATCCAAAATCACCATACTGATATGGTCTGGGAGCGCAATCAGCGGGTTTATCTCCACATGAGATACATTTCGCCTCATATGTGACAAATCTCCTTAATTTCAGTTCTTTTGTAAAGAAGAATACGTATTTCACCTCCAGTGGCCGAATGCCAAAACAGAACGGGGCGGGGAAGATGGCGGTGCCGGCCGTATAGAATCCGGCAAGCTCCTTCATGTCCTGCCTCATGGCGAAACCGGTGAAGAACACGCATACCGCAGGCTCGATGCAAACATATATCTTATGGAAAGTAGTCTTGTCATCATTCCAGAACAAGTACTTTGGCATCATAAATATCTTATGATCCACGTAATTCACTATAACACCTTTCTTGGCATCATTAGCCAAAGGATTAGGAGCCACGGTACCTTCCTTGTCCGAGAAAAACGTTATACGAACCTTATTGTATGATGATGAGTCGCCGATCGGATAATTATAGTTACCCATCATCTCTATATACATAATACCGTTATCAGGATCGGATAAACCACTTATGTATTTCTCGTAATCCAACTCCACCCATCTGGCGTATGAGGATACATGTGGATAGAACTTGAAATAAGTCAAGTTACTTCTACCAAACCAATTGGTCTTGGCGTCAATATCATTCTGCACAGACACACGACCTTCCCAGTCAGTAGTTATACCGGTATTAAACTTAGAATTATCACCATCGCCAAAAAGACACATGGCGTTCTCGATACCAAACTGACTCTCATATTGGGGGAAATAAGCCTCCATCGTATCCATTAACTGATCAAGCATCGTCTCCGTATGCTTCTTTCCTTTCCATCCGGGATATTGATACAAATATGTGCACTTACCCAATGACCTACCTCCTTGGAACGTTGGTAGTTGCACATCGTTAATAGTAGGATTCACGTAAGGATCACCTACCGAACACCCATTAGCACATATACCCTCATCATATAACTGCCGGACATTAGACATATCCTGGCACAAGACCAAGGCGGAAGAATCTATGTCAGACGGGAATTTATCCTCATCCTGACCATCCAGCCATTCCTGAACCAGATCTATGATATTCTTGCCTCCACTAGAGTAATTATCAAAATCACACAATACAGAAAACTTCCTTTGAGACTCAGCATTACTTTGTATTAATGTAGTAGGCTCTGTCTCCGTATAATCACTAGCTAACTTATATGTAAAATCAATCCTAGAATCCACCAAAGAGTTTTTATCCAATATAGTCCTGGTCTCTATCCTCTCGATATCGTCACATCCACTAGGGAAATCGGGAGCCTTTATACCATCTTGATCCTCAGGTAACGATATAGCCGCACATAACTCGTCAGTAATGCCTACATTGGATTCTATAAGATCACACAGATTCTCTATATTGTCAGCAATATAATCAATAGCATCATCTACCGTAACATCTTCCCCCATTGTGTTGATAACGAATTGGGTCTCTCCTACCGTGGCGTATTCCTGTTCTACATATCTAAGTTGCTTGACATCTAGCTGATTCTTGCATTCTCCCCCAAAATCATCAAATCCCCAAGACGGGTCGTTTATGGTCTTTGCCGTATTCTTAAACTGCCAAAGATAACGGCGGCTGTTCCCGGCGCACTGCGGGTTGTTCTCCAATACCGAAGCCGCTGATAGGTCTTCAGAGTTGCCGTCCTCATCAACGATAACCTCCATCTCCTCCCTTGTGGCCGGACGAGGGATAAGCGGGAATCTAGCTGTCCTGTATCCCGTATTGGTAAAGAATCTTATACCCAACGGATATACCTCGTCACGCATGAAAGAGGCGTATTTAGAGCAAGCCACACCGTCTTTATATAGATTCTCCGTGGCTATCGATGTCTGCCATTTAACGAAATGACCCAAGAAATTAACGACCGGTTGAAGATTCCATTCATTCTCCACGGTCAAGCCGTATTGAAGAAGACGATTCCCGACAGACGTCATGCCTCTGGCTGTCTTATATACCGGTATTTCCTTGGATAACTTCTCCATTGTCGTACGCTCACTATACTGATCTGTAAGATAATAGATAGTCCTTTCCGTTATCGGATGTATACCTTCTATGAAATACTCAAGAACCGGGCTTTGCTCGCCATTATATCCAACGGTGTTCTGTATAACACCTACCTTATAATGAGATACCTGCTTATCTATATTGGATACAGTAAGCCGGATACCCATGTTGGTTGATTTGCCCCATAAGCCATCACGAATGACTATATCCTGACGATCGAATATCATGATAGGATTGGTCAATGAGCAATATCCAGTCTTCTCTATCCCGAACTCATCGCACAACGCCACGCAGAACTGGTAGGTCCCGGCACGCAGGCTTCCCCCGAACTCCACGACCTCAGGCTCCACGCACGGAGCCGTCAGCAACGGGAACACCAGCAGCTTCTCGCAGGCCAGCCTACACCTCTCTATTGGCTTATCATCCCCACACGTCTTATACCCATGATAATGATACCAAAAATCACCATCCTCATCTGGATTAAGAGCCTTGTCAACCATAACATATCGCTGGGGGTTATATCCATCAGTCCAGTATATAACCTTACCACACTTCTCATCCTTGATCTCTATATCGAAGATAGGATGATGAATGGAGAAATTAAGACAAGGATCATCGGCCCCATCCTCTATCAACACCTCCATCAAATCACATATCTCATCAAAACGACCATCCGACTCCTCAAGCCTCTCGCCAAGGATACGATGGATGTCCTTTCCCGATCCAGCCAATTGATCCTCCACGGTCTTGATATAATCCAATGACCGCATGAACGTGATCTTAGACGTATTATCATCCGGATTAGATAGAAAGAAATAAGTATTATCACCAGCTATGTCATTCTTATACCCAATAACCTTATAGCCATCGAATCGCTTACATAAAAGGGTACTAGGCTCGTTCTGGATCTTAAGCTGGCTTCCATCGTCACCCTCTATGGTAGCGTTCAAGGCAAAGCTGTACTCAGACGGGGATAGATCCTGTGGATGCTTATCCCTGTTCATCCCAGAGTCGGGAACCGCTATGTTAGAATTGTTCTGCACGATGTCTTGTTTTTCGCAAAGATAATAAATCCGGTGGATAATCACTTATACGCCGGATCTTAACAAAAACTGTACGATTATGAAAAAGAACAATCACTCGCCTATTCTTACAATACAGTCACGAGATTCCTTGTTATAGATCATCGTGCCTACCTTAGAATACAAGGTCTTTATATTTTGCCAATTATCCTCACCATGAGCGGATACGTTAGTGGGAGCGTCACCGGTATAAACCTCCTCGCCTCCGATATTGACAAAATCATATCCACGTTTCTCCATAGAACCGCCCTTATATGCCGTGAACCTGATAGTGACATCACCTTTCTCACGACCACCATACCAGTTGCCGTATATACCACATCTGATCTCAAGAGGTAATTTATCGTAATTATCGCCATCCAACAACGGTCCCATCTGGATCAAAGCTGCCTCATTACCTGATTCCATGTTATCACCACCGTGGATAAGATAATCACCTACCCGCTCCTGCGTGGTCTGGTACTGTTTACTCCAACCAACCAGCTTGCCGTCAACGTCCGGGAGGCCGGTGTTATCGAAACCGGTTGCCGTATCGAAGTCAGTGCCGTCCTCGTCAGCCCAGATATACCTAAGCACTAGGTAGTCGAACTCCGGGATAATAACCACCGGAACCGACTCCTGCCTGCACACGAACGTCTTCTCCTCCTTGGTGCCTTCTTTTATAACCTTGTACGTAGCCTGACGTATTTCGCCAGTCTCATTGATATCAGCGGTAACCCTAACCTCAGCAGGGCCGGTACCACTTGTCTTATCTAAATGTATCCAATCAGCCATATCATCGTATTTTGTTAAATAAGTTTAATATACTTATCAAAAGCGTTGGGCCACATACGCTCATGAGACAGCATCCTTCTCCTATTATCCTCAGCCAGTTCCCGATAATCATTTAACGTGATCATCGACATCTTAAGCTCCTTCATAGCCCTAGCGAACTTACCCGGCTCTTGTTGGGCGTATAGCTTATAAGCTTCACCAGCGCCTTGTATCAAGCCATTCACGGCAGCGTTCTCGAAGATCTTCATCTTGATATACGTCTCGACATAATCCTCAAGATAACCTAAATCCGTCTCAGGTATATATGGTAGACCATCCTCATCCTTAGGAGTAGCCCTGTATACGATATAAATAAATCCGTCAAAGCCGGTATACATAGTATTGCCGGATATAGTTATATCATAATTATCCCAAGCGTATTTATCCCGATACTTATCAGCGGCGCAATCACGCCTCAATCCACGACCTATAGATAACCTTACTGGGTGATGGTAATGGAAACGAACCTCATGGGATCCGATATAAATCTTCTCCGTGATCGTCTTCTCAAACTCTTCCTTACAACACTCGGTGCAGGAGTTCCAACGAAACCCGCGCTCCGTGCGCTCAACCCAGCCGATCTCGTGTTGGAGGTCAGCCTTAGCCTTATCGCCGCCAGGGATCTCGCAAACAAGAGGCTCACACCTGTAAGCGTCAAGCATGTCGAAGAAATCGGATGGTAATACCGCCTGCTTGTTACTGGTCTTGATAACCGCCTCAGACATGATGGCTATAACACCCCCAAACCTTTTTAAAGCGATCTCAGCCCACCTATAAACAGATGAGGTATCTATAGCCCCGCTATCATCGTATTTATGTAAATCGGCCTTGATCTCGGCCAATAGCCCTTTTATAGTCATATTTAAGTCTTTTGCACAAAGATATGTATTTGAATCCGTGATACAAAAAAAATCCAGTCTACCCTCACGGGCTAACTGGATCATAGAAACTTCTACGATTAATTTATAAAGCCCATGCTTTTAAACATAGAATCAAATTCTTTTCTGATCATCAATATATTTTTTAAGGTAATTATATACTAGTTTACACCTATATTATTATATTTGCGTCGTAAATATAGTTAAAATGGTTTCATATAAATACAACATATATCGTTCTAATAAAACGAAGTATCTCGACAAGATGCTTCGAGAATGTTGTTTTGTATGGAATCACTCCCTAGCTTTACAACGTAGATTCTACAAACTGTTTGGAAAATATATTTCTGTAGGTAAAATGCAAAAACACTTTGCTAAACGAATTAAAAGGAATTTACTTCATTCACAAACAGTTCAAGAAATACTACAACGGTTAGACTCTTCATATAACCGATTCTTCAAAAAGCTGGCAAAACGACCTCCTAAATTCAAACGCGCTGAGTGTTTCAATTCCTTTGTTTTTAAACAAGGTGGATATACCATAAACGGTAATACATTCACCATAAATAAAGGTGAGAAACGGTTTAGGTTTTCGTTCTCCCGTCCTTATGAAGGAAAAATAAAGCAAATTAGAATAAAAAAAGAAACCTGTTCCAGATATAGCTTGATAATCGTTACTGACTATAATCCCTTATCATCTTATAGAAAGACACATAATGGTGCATCTGTAGGATTAGACTTTGGTTTGAAAACGTATTTGACGGCCAGTGACGGGAACAACATTATTTCTCCTTTGTTTTTCAAGACATTTCAAAATAAGATTAAGAAACAAAACAAACGGCTTTCAAAAGCTCAAAGAGGATCTAATAACCGAAAGAGAAGATTATTTGAGTTACAACAAATGTATCGTAAGATTCGGGATTTACGTAATGATTTTCAATGGAAATTAGCTCATGAATTGTGCAAGCGATATGATTATATTTTCATTGAAGATCTAAACATTGAAGGAATGAAACGTTTGTGGGGAAAGAAAGTTTCTGATCTTAGTCATTCTTCTTTTATTAACAAACTTACGTATATCGCTTCAAAGTATGGAGTGATAGTACATAAGATTGACAAATGGTATCCTTCCTCAAAGACTTGTGAATGCGGGTTTGTTAATAAAAACTTGTCGTTGAGAGATCGCACATGGTGTTGTCCAAAATGCGAGTCTATCAACGACCGTGATGTTCTTGCGGCCCGTAATATACTTCGGAAGGGCATTTCCGAATTGGAGAGCAAGAGTAATTCCAGCGATAGTAATATCGGGGTTTCTTGCGTTTGTATCCAAGAATCCCATACGGTTTAACGGTGGGAGTATGTCAAAGTTTATAAACCCATTTAACTCCAAATACCTTACTTTCCGATTCAACTTCCCGGTACAAGAACTTATATCTCCTTCCAGACTCCATAGCCATCCTACACTCCTTGTTTAATGCTGGAGAGATATATAAATGAAAATACTTATTCCTCGGCATAAAATCCATACACGTATGGACGTAAGAATATCCACCTGTCCCACGCCTGTTTATAGTCCCGGTAAGTTTATTCAGATATATCTTACGGTTGGGATTAATCTTATGACATAGATAACCGATGTTATTTATATAAACCCCGCCCTCATTATCTAAGTACTTATCACGTATGACCTTCCAGATCAACGACTGACATTCAAGAATATCATTCTTCTCCACGATCGTATGCTTCCTCCTCTTTCCGTTCTTAGACATAATAGACCTGTAGAACCGAAGAAAGTATTGATCAAGTATTTTAAACGACTTAACTTTCATGCCACAAATATAACAATTCTATCCTAATTCGAGTAATATTTAGATGACTTTTGGTGTGAGTGTAACGGTGATAAGGCCGCACTTACCGCCGCGGCACAGGCTGACGCACAGAGACTAGCTCTCCATGTTTTGGGGCAATCGCACTCCATCGCATTGGCTCTTTCCTGACATAACTGTTTCAGGTTCTCTAGGGCTGCGGCGGTAAATATGCTATACGAATCTAAGATCCTTCTTCTTAGTATGATTCAATATCCTACTAATATGTCTGGTGCTTAATCCTGTTCTTTCCTTTATCTTATCATAGATATAACCCTTGGATACGTATGCTGATACATCTCCTAAATCCTTTATAATTTTATCATACATATCATGTATCTCGTTATATCTTATGATTGAGCTATCCCCCATTCCTCTTTCGCCTATACCATCAACTATGGCATCATTGAAACCGAAGAAATTAATTATTGACCTTATTATATTTATCATCACTGAATCTTTTGAGTTTTCTTGTTAATATCCATATCCGGATTCTCGTCCGTGGGGATCTGCAATTTGGTTATCGTCTCTCTTAACGTCTCAGATACCACATATTCCAGTAACTTATCAGGGCATATGAAATCATAATCCCATTGAGATATACATGGATCATCTTTTTCCGTTCCACATCCCCCTAGCTCTAGCGCCGCTTTCCTGTCAAGGGTTATAAGATCCACGTTTATAGCCTCTATATTTATATCAGGTATATAGATATATCCATCATTGACGTAATAATAATATTGATCTATATTACCATATTTACGTTCCTTATTATTAGCGTATTTTCTTAACGATATAGGAGTGAATATGATATCATCCATGATGTTCGATACCTTTATAATAGCCGGCCCTATACGGGTGTATATCATATCGGGAAGCCTTTTCTTGGATCTCATAAGAATCCGGCATAACTTAAACTCATCAAAACAGCAATCAACCTTCCGGACTCTCTCCATCTCCAGACAATTGATATGGGTGTATAACGATTCCTCGCCGAACAAAGTACCGTCAGCGTATTTCTGGGCTATATAAGACCTTGCTTTTTGTCTGCCTATGGATAATATCCACCTCCTACTGACATGAGCGTCCTTATTGATGGAGTTCATATCATTTATGATCCTAGATACAAATTCTGAATTTTTCATGCATGAAATACTAAGGAGGGGATATACCCCTCCGGTTATTACTTCTTTTTCTTAACCTTGCCTCCACATTTCATTTGAGGTTTCTTTTTCTCGGAGATCTTCTCCCCTTTAACTACTTTCTTTTTCTTAACACATACCATAATCTTATTTTTTTTTAAAATGATAGTACAATGTTAGTGATTTTTGTTGATAAGTAGGCAAATAAGGATGACCAAACTACAATTTACCGCCGCAGCCCTAGAGAACCTGAAACAGTTATGTCAGGAAAGAGCCAATGCGATGGAGTGCGATTGCCCGGAACCGGAATGTAGGAGGAGTGTAACCGCACGTATAACACAGCGCCATTACGGATCAGCTCCAGGAGTGACTTACGAGGTAGAGGATACTAGTACAAATTGTAGTGGAAGCGAGTGTAACGCTAAGACCGCTACCGTAAGATTCTCTTGCGGCGATGAAAGCCATACACAAAGAGTTACGCTTACCTGCGGTAGATATACATCATCTACAGAGTTCTTCTCGTCAAGTTGTGACGCTGATAGTATAACCGTATCGGCTTCTTATTAATACGAAAAAGGAGAGACTTAAACAGCCTCTCCTTTTTTATTTGTATCAAATGATGACTAACATTCACCTCCAGCACGTCCAACTATGTTAATAGTTCCACATGGATAACCATGGTCAAATGATATTACTCCACTTTTAGTTCCAGAACCAGTTGGTATAGTAATCGTAGTACTTCCGATTTCAGAACCGGAACTTGTGGCCCTTACGGTCAAACTCTTTTGTGTAGTACATTGATTACTATAATCAACTTTAAATTGTACTCTTAACGCCGATGTTCCAGATGCCATACCATTACATGGATCGCCATCCTCGTAAGCGTTAGCAGACCAGTTTTTAGTTGGTTCCGGGCAATCGCACTCCATCGCATTGGCTCTTTCCTGACATAACTGTTTCAGGTTCTCTAGGGCTGCGGCGGTAAGTGCGGCCTTATCACCGTTACACTCACACCAAGCGCCTCCATTACCACCGGATAACCAATAACTTGAGTACGTAGGAGCCTTACAGTTAGAAGGACAACCCTGCTTGGTAGCAGTCCAATCAACCCTATCGTTACATACTCTTCCACTACAACCAGCATTCGCTAACGCCTGAGCTTGGGATTTAAGTGTCTCTATCTTATCGCTAGCTTGAGCGTTGGCAGAAGACGTGCTAGATGCGCATATAGATCCAGAAGGTACATCCGGATAGGAGATCGTTACTCCACAAGGCTTATCAGATGGACAATTCTGACTAATAACAGATCCTCCTTGGAAACCAAGCGTATTACAGCAGGCTTCTCCTCCGCTAGTCCAATACCCAGAACAATCGCTACAACTTCCCGGGTCGCATTCATAGTATATCTGACTCTGACCGCCACTACATCTAGTCTGTGATGTAGGATGCCATGAATTAGAGCAACAGCTATCGCAAGAGCCACCTGAACATCCACAATCGCAAGACTCATGCAACCTGTTCTCAGTCTCGTCAGAGTGACATCCAGTGCTATCAGTCCTTCTATATCTAGCCCAAACATCACCACCTGAGCAATAGTTTCCGCCATCATAGCTCCAACCACTCCAATTAGGAGGAGTATCCTCGCAATCTCCGTTCTTATTAGCGTAAGCTTGAGCGGCGGCTCTGGTAGCTGAATTGCTTCTGAATGCCTCTTGAACCTTGTTATTGGCGTCAGCCTGAGAGACCGTTGATGTTATAGGATCTAATCCTAACGAGCTATAAGGAACTGATATAGCCACACCTTGTTTACAAGAGCCGCAATTATCCTTGTAGAAAGTAGCGCTTCCAGTACCGGTCCATACACAAGTGCCATGCTGGTTAGCGTAATCTTGTCCTTTCTGATCTAGGATCTGCTCTGCCTTGCTTCTGGCATCCGCCAAAGAAACCTTGCTGGTGATGGCCGTGCCGCCGTTGGCTTGTGTGGAGGTCACCGTTATCCTCTGGCCTACCCCGCCTTCGGCGCAGTTGTTCTTATAGAAGTCACGGCTTGCCACGTAAGTCCATGTACATCCTCCGTTCTTATTGGCGTAAGCCTGACCCTCAGCTCCACGAACGGCATTCTCAGCTTTCTTATTGGCGTCAGCCAAAGATATGTTGGAGGTGTACGGGTGTCCCGGAAGCTTGCTGCTGCTTACGGATACCATGTCTCCTACGCCGCCATCAGCGCAATTGTTCTTCTGGACCTGACCGGTATAGCTTCCTGTCCACGTACAAGTACCCTTCGAGTTAGCCACGCTCTGTCCCTGAGCCGTAACAGCCGCCAATGCCTTGGCGTTAGCGTCAGCCTGAGATACACATGATTTGAACTTGCCGTCAGAGCTAGGAGCCGGATCCGTAACATCATTCTGAGTCACGGTAACAGAGCTTCCAACCCCACCATCCGCACATTGACGGGTGAAGGCCTTAGATGCCGTACCAAACCAGAAGCATGTCTTATTACCACCAGCTATATACCGCTCTTGATTCTCAGGATCAGTATAGCAGGTATTGGTATTACGTTGATGTAATTTAGAGATACAGTCCTTACATACGGTTTCGATAGTCTCCCAAACCGGTTGCTCATCCTTAGTATGACACGTGTCATCATAGTTCTTGTTAACGAACGCCTGACCCATCCTATCGATGTAGGCCTTAGCCAAAGCGTCAGCCTCCTCTTGTGAACGGGTAGAGGTAAAGAACTGTCCCATAAGATCCGGGGTTACGGTAATAGGATCAGCGTACTGGCAAGTAGGACACTTAGGAGTGAACTCCTTACTATAATTACCGACATATATCTTCAACTCATCACAAGTACCACGATCGTTGGCTATGGCCTGACCTTGCGCCTTGACAGCGGCCTTAGCAAGCTCGTCAGCGGCGAACTGGCTCTCGTATGAGTAGAATGGACCTCCGGTTACATCAGCCTCAGTAACGGTAACTGAAGACGGGATAAGACCGGACGGACAGTTATTCTTCTCGAACGCCTCGCTATAATGACCGGTATATTTAGGAGCCTCATGACAAGTACCACGCTCATCGGCGATTTTCTGGCCTTGATTCATTACAGCGGCCATAGCCACTAAATTAGCCTCATCTTGAGATACGCAAGACTGGAACGGATGACCTTCCACCATATCTTGTGTTACGGTGAACGGATCTCCTACCTGATTAGCGCCACAATTGCTCTTCGTAAACTCGAAGCTAGCCTTACCGGTATACATAGTAGCGTTAGAGCAAGTACCCTTGGTATTAGCCAAAGCCTGCCCTTGAGCTTGTACTGCGGTCATAGCCATAGCGTCAGCAGCGGTCTGGGAGTCGTTGGACTGGAATGGGTGTCCTTCTACCATATCTTGAGTGATCATCACCTTAGATCCGATCTTGCACTCACCACAGTTGTTTCTCGTGAACTCCAAGGAAGCACGGCCAGTGTACGTACAAAGGGCATGGATATTGGCGAGAGCCTGTCCTTGGGCGTCAACGGCAGCCTTAGCCTTGCTGTTGGCATCCTCTTGAGACACGGTGGAAGTAAATGGATAACCATCAACCATCCTATCGTTTACCGTATAAGTTCCACCAGTACCAGTACCACAATTGTTACGGGTAAACGTACGTGTATAAGTACCGGTATATACAGGAACCTTCTCACACTTACCTTTCACGTTAGCCACATCCTGACCTTGGGCCTCAACAGCGGCCTTAGCCTTGTTATTGGCGTCATCCTGAGACACGGTAGACCTGAAGTCTCCTGTCACCATAGTCTCGTCTACAACAACCTTGGTGCCGTATTGGGTCTCATCGCAATTATTACGGGTAAATTCCTTGCTATATTTACCATGATATACGACCTTCTCCTTACACTCACCTTCAAGGTTAGCCTGTTGTTGGGCGTTAGCCTCAAGATCGGCCTTAGCCTTATTGTCAGCATCCTCCTGAGAGATAATAGAGAAGTACTTACCAGCGGCTACGACATAAGTATAAGGTTGACCGATATGGAACTCATCGCAATTGTTCCTAGTCACGGTCTTCTCCATTCTTACGTTATAGTAGACGTTAGTCTGACAATCGCCACGCTCGTTGGTGATAGCCTGACCTTGCGCCTCAACAGCATCCTGCGCCAGCTTATTGGCGGCATCCTGTGATACTGTAGAAGTGAACGGATAGCCGGTACACATCTTCTCATCCACGGTAAAGTCAACAGGCGTAGAACCTTCAGGACAATTGGTTCTCTGGAATACCTTAGAATACGATCCGGTAAATACCGGTATCTTCTCACAATTACCCTTGATATTAGCTATATCCTGACCCTGAGCCTCTACAGCGGCTTGTGCTAACTTATTAGCCTCCTCCTGAGATACGATGGATCTAAAGTCTCCTGTAACCATCGTCTCATTAACAACCACATCCGTTCCGTATTGAGTGGAGTCGCAATTGTTACGGGTAAAGGTCTTGCTAAACTTACCATAATAGATATTCTCCTTAGGCTTACACTCACCTTCCAGATTAGCTTGTTGTTGACCATTCTTTTCAATATCCTCAAGAGCCTTCCTATCGGCGTCCTCTTGAGAGATAGAAGACACGTACTTACCCTCAGGAACGATGTAAACATATTCCTGACCATCACTAAACTTATCACAATTGTTACGGATAAAGGTTTTCCTTTGCTCCTCGTTATACCAGATGTCAGTTATACACTCACCATGTTCATTGGCGTATGCCTGACCATTTAGGGCTATATCCTCCATAGCCTTAGCGTCAGCGTCCTCCTGTGAGATAAACGACTTGTACGTCCGCTCCTCAACCACATACAAGACAACCGAACCGTGCTGGTTAGCTAGACAGTCATCCTTGGTAAACGGCTGAACCATCTTGATATTATAATAAACGGGCTTGGCATCTTGAGCTATCATATACTCCTTAACAACACTACCGTCCTTTGACGTTATACGGAACTTAGCCGTACAGATCTGACCGGTGTAATTAGCCTTGTATACGATGTTAAGCTTATTATCGCCTACCCCATGGCTCTTGTCGTTAATGGCAAAGCAATTACCCTCAACGCAATTCTTATCTACTTCCCTTGCCATGTCAATCCTCCTCTATTCTCCATGAAACATTATCTCCGGCCTCTACCCTCACGATCTGGGTATCACCATCCTTATTAAGCGTCAACCTTTGCGGATCCACGTTAAAGGGTGGTTCCGGTTCCGGCTCCTCGCTGCCATCGCCGCAAGTGCAACATACCAGCTCAATATCATACTCAGTGTTAGACTTAATATCAATAACAACCTGACCGTTCTCACTAGTCACGTTATCAAAGTCATGATCAAGTATAATATAAGGTATATCATTAGGCTGTTGATTGATATTAACAACCTTGCCATTCAAGACAAACATCTCATGATGCTCCTCGTTATCCATGTTCTTAGGCATGGCTATAACGAAGCTAGCGTCATACAGGTCAGAGGCTCCCGGATCCTCAGGATCGGCGTACACCACGTATCTGCTATCCTCGTCAGGTATCTTAACGGATAGCCCGTTGACGTTCATAGACACCATATAGCATTTACTTACCGAACCACCAAGAGTAAGGCAGGAGGCCTTGACCGAGGCGGAGTTAAGCTTGGCGTTGATGACCGCCGTCCCGCCCTCCATGTCAAACATGATATTGGCCGGATCCACGCTCACCCGCTCCATACCCTTCTGGGTTATGGTAGCGAGTTTCGTTACCTTGCCTTTCTCGACCGCTACGTAAGTCTCCCTAGGCAACCTACCCATCCATCCCGGCTCTACCTTGATCGCCACCTTGTCGGGACCGGTACCGGAAATCTTGTCGTAGGACACCCATGAGGAGCCTTGCTCGATCTTAGCAAGAATATCTTTTAAATTATTCATATCATTCCGCTTGAGTTATAGTCCATTTATCACTCTTGCCTACGATAATCTCCAGAATCTGCTCACCGCCCTCAGGAGGATACTCGAAGTTAGTAGGCTTAATCTCAAACACGCTGGCGCCACCACAACCAAGATCGCAGATCATGTCCGGCAACCATCCCTCCTCGAAAAAACGCTCTATAAGCTCCCTGACGGCCTCTGAAAAAGAATCAAGCTCCAACCTGTCTGCTGGGACAGACCCTTTCTTAAGTGTCTCACCACATACCCAACCGTCACACTCGGAAGCCAAGACCGTATCATACACTCTCTTAGCCATAGCATGAAGTATTTAAAATATTACTATTCAATGTAGTATATACGATATTAACATCAGTGAACTCATCACCCATGCAATATTTCTTCTTAAACTTAACGGACCTGCCAGAAACGACATATCCGTCATTAGGGACGATAGTACCACAATAGGTAACGCTGAGCACGTTCAACGGCTCGTATCTTAATCTGACAGCTTGAACGCCCTTGAACGAGTCACGTTGGATGGACACCGTGGCACCAGATACGGCAACCAGCTTCCTTACCAGAGACTCGATTACGCTATTCATGCTATCACCATTCCTGATATCTGCCTCAGGGAACGACTGACCGTCATATATGATCTGGGAACTGTAGACGCTACACTCGTTCCCCGGTCTATATTCCGGCTTACATGGATTACAATTACTTCTCATATCAAATCAATTTGTTGATCATTCTTCTTAATTCAAGTATCTCGGCATCCCTATCCCGTATAGCCTTTATCATAGCGTTAAGGGTATCGGACATATCGCAATTAGGGGATAATCCTAATGATTCCACACGTACCTTATCACCGGGGTAAATACAATCGGTACTCATGTACGTAGAACACGGTACTTTCGTGTCGTCTACAGTAGGCCTGTATTGTTTTTTGTTGCAACCATTCATTACCACGTCTCCTCTTCCGTATCGTTATCCCCGCCGCTACCACCGGCGTTGACAAGCTCGTTTATAATCTTCCTCAAACCCAGGACCTCATTATGGTACAAATCAATCTGGCTATCCCTAGCCGCTATTGTACGCCTCAACGAGTCTATCACCACCGAAAGGTCCATACCTTTCTCCACGCCATCCAATTTCATCTCATCCCCGGAATAGAGGACACATTTATCATACAAGGTTATAGGACATCCATAACCAACACAAGGTTCGTCCTGACAACCCCGATCGCAAGGATCACAAGGATCGTTAGGGCATTTGTTAAGAAACCCATCTATCTTAACGCCATGACAACACTCTTCGGGACGTTCCCGTGAATGATCATGACAACAACCACCTGTATTACACATATTAATAATATTAATGTTTTTAGCAAAGATACTTATTTGGTTTGGAAACAAGACAACATACGTTATTAAACAATATAAGGGACACGTCATTCGCATCCCCTATACCCATAAACCATAACAACAAGATAAGATCAGGACTTCAATTTAAGAACAGGATTACCCCATCTATCTTTCCATTGCCTTCCCAAATCGTTTATAACGCCATTATAGTCTTTTATATATCCAGCCTTAATAGCGTAAGATATATTTCTTTCTATTGATACTATCATATCTAGCTCCTCGAAGGAAGCCCTATTTCTTATCCCTTCCTCATGTACGCCAAAAACAACAAAATTTATACCCTTAGCAATTCTTGATAACGATTCCTTTAAGTTACTTTTGTCGCTTATAAGCGAAGATACGCTGCTGCACATCTCTATATAAGCATCACCAGCTGCATTTCTTACCCCTACGATATTATCAACAAACCACATCACAACATCGGCGCAAACCTCAGGACTCATTTCCATGGCCACCACAAGGAAAAGGTAGGGGTTCATATACCACGTTTGACCATCTCCCTTACCCTTTCGGCATGCCAACCCTATTTTATTTAAATCACTAAGATTCAATGTCTTATTTTGTAAGCCGATTTTTGTCTGCTTACATAAATTCCTATTTTCTAGCCTACTTATTATTTCCCTGCATTTCTCCTGGAAACCATTATACTTAATAATATCATTAAGTTTCTTAGGAGATAAACCTTTTTTAAGCCTATCATCAGACAAGACTTTCATAGCTAAAGTGATGTTAACAAAACCATTATCACTGAGCGCAGGTATAACAACGCCCATCAATCTCCTGTCAGAAGATTTGATTTCAACCCGACTTTTCATAACTTTGAACAATATTTTAAATTAAACATAATACCTATCGGTTCGAGATGAATAGATAGGTATGCAAATATAAAATATATTCAACATATAAGCAAGTGTATTACAGTATATAAACTTATCACCCTTGATATATATACAAAAAAAATGGAGGAGACATGCAATCTCCTCCAAACACTAAATCAACTATTATGGAAAACTAAACGCGCATCATCACCAATAACATTGATCCTCTTGATCAATATTCTCAATCCATTTCTCGCACTCAAGATTAAGGTCAGCATGTTCCTGTCCCTCTACCATCAAGACCTCACGAGCCTTGGCGTTGGCATCCTCTACTGATATCCATGATCTAAACCTATTGGCTTTGATAGAATAATATACCCTACCTGATTTATATCCAAACGGACATACCTTCTCAAACCAATCACCGATCGTAGTATTATAGAATACAGGGGAGCAACTACCTTCGGAGTTAGCCTTCTCCTGTCCTTCTTTCATGAACTTCCTATAAGCTAACGTATCAGCATCAATCTGGGATATATCGGATATGACGGCTCCGACTGGCAATTCATACACAATACCTTCTTTACCTGATGTCCCAGCCTCACAATCGTTCTTGTAAAACAAGCCACGAAGAGGCTGTGAGGCCCAGTCCTCGCAGCAAGCCCCGACGGCGTTGGCCTCACCCTGCCCGATCCGTCCCAGCTCCGCCCTAGCCTTATCATTGGCGTCTTTCTTGGATACGTATGACACAAACCTGCCTTCCTCTACGCATATTTGTTCCTTAGATCCCTTACCGCTTACGCAATTGTTCTTAATAAACTCATCGCATACCTGATCATTATACCATACGGACGGTATTATGTCGGCATATGTGTTGGCGTAGTCCTGACCGTTGGCTTTGATATCATCCTCAGCCTTACCATCAGCCTCCTCCTGTGTATCGCCAAAATAGACGTTGGCCGGGACCCGGTAGTCAACAGAGCCGCCCACATACCCGGCAGGCGGGTTGTTTCTGGTGAACGTCCGTACTATTTCTTTATTACCGTATACCATTATGATTCACTTTGTCACAAAGATACAATTTAAAATCAAATTACAAAGGAAGAGCCTTTTTGCTTCTCAAAACCTTATATAGATAATCCCTTAATTGCTCCTCGGTAGTTATATATCCAAACTCAATCATTTTAGCTATATCAATCTCCAGCTCCATCAACTCCTTAGCCTTGGCCTCCTCGCCAACGGAATTTCTTATCATAGTCTCATGAAGACCGTAAACTATTATATTCAAAGATCTAGCTAAATCCTGTATTTTATCTTTAAACCTTGATGAGTCCACGATTTTAGATAAAGCGGAAGACATTCTCTTATAAGCATCACCGGCCTTATCCCTATAATCTATAAGCTGGTCATGAACAAATCTGATAACTTGAACCTCAAACCTCGGATTTATCCACATAGCGAACTTGATAAACAGAAATGGATGCATCCACACCTGTTTCTTAGGTCTTCCTGATTTACCTGGTTCTTTTACAGTAGATCTCTTAACTAATTGATTATCAATTTTTGGGCATTTTTGCCCAAAACTATCAACAGACAATTCCTCTAATAACGCATCAATAAATTCCTTCGTTTTAGATGATGACAAAAATACATCCATCTTCCTTTGTTCATTACCTTCTAAAGAGTTCCATTGTCTCACTAATTCATATGCTTCGAAATAACCATCACTAGTTCTTTGAAAAACGTTAAAATCACCCATTTTTCTCGTCAAAACATTAACCGTCTTCATTTTTTAGTCTAATTTTGAGATTAATAATTAAATAGTTTATGTCCGCTCCCTCGTGAGAGTCGGCGGACATACAAAAATAGCCAATTGGTGTGACAAACACAATCCAATTGGCTATTTTTAATATCCTAAAATCAGGACATTAATTACCCATTACAAATCTTATCCTCCAAAGCATAAAGAACTTTCGCTACGGTCTTATCACCACTTACCTTCACGCAAGACTCACCAAGATCCCGGACATCTATAGCCTCCCTGATACGGGTAAGCTCGTCATATATCTCCTCTATCACGTCAGAGATCATAACGCACTCACCAGAGTCCTTATATTTTGACCACTCTGGAAGATCGCCCTCGTAAGGCACGCAAGTGGACGGAGTTATATGTGAACAATTATACTTTTTCATACTAGCAACCTGTTAATATGTTCCTTTAACGATCTTATCTCATCCGGGCATAACCCGCAATCATTATCGCATAATGACCTTTGCAGACGAATTATCTTCCCCCAATAAGATACATCGGGCTTGTCCCCGATCCTATACCTATGATACCTCATGTATCTACCCCATTGGCAAGATAACCACTCATCTACGACCTTACATAGATCTAATCTATCAAGGTTTGATATAGATTGCGCGCCCATCTAGTATCTCCTTTCTCATTTCCTGTACCTCCTCGTCAGGCGGGCATCCATATGGCAGGTTCTTGATCCACTCACGGATCTTCTTCTGCATGTTGAGATAGACGATACCCACGTCACCTATGGTACGGGTCTGTTTGTATATGCTCACCACGTCACGCTCCATGGTCTTCAACGGATCGAGCATGACCATACAACCGGCGGTGCTCCTAGAAGCGTATTCCATATCGCTAACAACGGTAGAGGAAGTACGATTCATCATACTTCTCTCAATCCTTTCTCTCTCGGCCTTTAACGCCTTTTCCTTACAAGTATTACAACCCACGACTAAATATTTTTATGTTCAACAATCCACGCAATTAGTAGCCATCTCAAGAAGCTCTCCGACACGATCAATGATCTCATGAGCCGCCTCTATATTATCCAACCTGACGTTAGCTTCCGCTACAGTCATAAGCGTCTCCATCTCCTGTATCTTATTTATAAGATCCTTATCCTTATCCTCGCATAGGATATCAGTCTTAATCCATAGCCGATCAAGACGTCTGCGTATAAGATCCGTCTTAAGATACTTGCGACTGAAGTTGTAAGTAGAAGGGCTACCTATGATCTTGATATCATATATACCATCAGGTAGATCAAGGTACTTGACATTACAATCATCGTAATTAAAGCAATTAAGGCCTAGTGTTAGGCTAGTAAAGGTATTGACCTGATTCTTGCCAAGGAACAACGTAACGGGGTCGGACATGCCCGGCGTAGTGATCTCGATAATCGCCTTCCTATCCTCCAGCAGCCCCCACTCCGACTCATCCAGAACCTGCAACACCTTTGGATCACGTGTCTCCAGTACTTGAAACGACAAGCGGATATCGTTCATGTTAACCTTCTTGTCGTACCGGCACAAGCTATCGTCATAACGAGCCTGCATATCAAGATCAGGGACATCGGTATAATATGTTTTGACCTCATGACCGTTGATAAACACCGATGTTATCTGACAAACATGAGACCTAGCGACATCAAAAAACACCATCCTTACATTATCCTCATAATCAACGCCAGATGTCGGGTATGTCAATATCTGGGTATTATACTCACCATCATTACGTCTAGCCACGACAGTAATTACGATAGGTTTCTCTATATCGTAATCATCCATAATAATCCTAGCGGCGAACTTATCATGGATTATCTTCGGTATGATATTTATCTGGTTCATGTTAATATCTTTTTCGCAAAGATAGCACATGTCATGTCAAAAATGAAATCTATCCAACCCCAAAGATGTCATCAAGATCGTCCATGGTTTTTATAAACCCGCGGTCAAACATAAAAATCAATGACCTCATCAGACCAACGCATCTCCCTATGTTTATTGTCATCGTGTCAATGATAAACCTAAACACAGGGGAGTTAGGATTGCTAAACAAAACGGTGTTTACGAAACGGGTGGATAAATCAACAATGCTAGACACGGCCTCGCCTGTATCATCACCATCTTCCCCATAATCATGAAGAAGCTCATCGCGATTATCACGAAAAACAAAAAATGGCTCCAAATCCTCATCCAAAAAAGCCGCTATTGAATGAGAAATGTAGCATGAAGCGCAATCAAAAACAAGCCTCTTGATATCATCCCCGTCATAATCGCCCAAAAACAAGGCGATAGCCGGCATATCGATCCAAAAGGATCTTTTGGTTATAAGACACCTAAGATCTTTTCTTGAACCCAGCAAGTCCCTCAAGGCGTCCTCGCCACCATCAAGCTGGTCGAAAAGCATAGAGGCGTTAAACAGCCTGTTCTTTTCATTAAACATAATCTTAAAATCACCGGACCTGACTATTTTCATGGCAAAAATATTTTAGTTAAAACACAAACAATCACTAAGCGGCTCAGAAGAACAGACATAACCGTCAAGGAACGGGGTGCTATTATCAGGAATCCACACATCATCAGACAACGCGGCCATACCAAACTCATCAACTATCTCATCTCCAGACACATAATCATAAGCCTTGACGCCAAAGATCTTAATCCTTTTAACCTTGCCAAAAGCGGACTTGACTTCCTTTATCTTCCTATCCAACTTCCTTACCCCATCGACGAACTCAGAGAAAGTGACACCACGCTCATCTAAATAGCTCTTTATAGCCCTCTCTATGGTCTTGATACTAACATTACCAAAGCCCTTCTTCCTGACCTTGTTCTGAACCTTTTCCTTAAAAGAAATGCTCACCCCGTTGTTCTTGGAGGACACAAAATCCTTAAGGTCACGTTTCCTGATCGAATCCATGGAGTCATAAACAACACGCTTGATATCCTCTGCGCGCTTCCTATTGCACTCATGAGCCTTATAAGTAGGATTGTTCATGTTTCGCTCATCCTCTAGCTTGCGATACTTAGGAGGGCAATTGTCCCAATAATAATACCTCGCCTTGTTACTATGTACAAAAAGGTCAGGATGCTCTTTCTTCACCTTCCTCACCATAGCATAATAACCGTGAACAACAGCCACGTTAACATAACTGATCAAAAGCCACCTAACTAACTTTATCTGATAAGCGAGATTATCACCACCAAGACGATGATGCTTGATATAGTAATTAACTATTTCATTCACAAAGTAATAGAACCACTTGATGTTGTATTGGATCCCCAGCGTCCTAAACTTTATAGGGTCAAGGCATATGATAAGAATGCCTATCAGTGTCTCCGATATCGGCTTCTCAAGTATCTCTGACTTGGATGATGATTTACGCTTTATCCTAGGGTTGTCGCAACAAGGATTAGCATTGTCATTAAACAAATAAGGTAGGATGACCTTGCCGGAATCCCTCCTCAAGGCCCTATTTCCTTCTGACATCCTCTTTTTTTCTGAGGAAGAGACGAATTGATCAAATATAAGCATTATCTTTGCCATAATTAGATTATTTTTAGCACAAAGGTACTAAAAACTTTGTCATTTCAAAATGAGTGCTTGTGAAAGTACTCATTTTTTTTGTTTATGATCACGGCTTTTTACGGCGATCGCTATGGTCGAAATCCAACTTGGACATTGCGTAGGGAGACTATCGTAGGGATAGTTAAGAAAAGAGATGAATTTATTTATCCACCTTCTTTTATAAACACAGTTGTCTATTTTGTGACATGTGATATAAGAAACTTTCGCCCCCTTAAGAAGGGAGTCTCATTATAAAGATTTTCTTTATTTATCTCATAAGTTGATTGATTAAAAAGAGTTAGCTAACGCTTTGTTATTATCTAAAGTATATAACTTAATTACATTAACATGAAAATATGTAGTAGATTGAAAAATCAAGATCTCAACAATAACTTATATCAATAATTTAGTTTAGTGTATTTTTGACATCTACTTATGTTGTCTATGGATCTTTAATCGACAAACAACTACCTACATCAAACGTTAATGCATTGATATGTTTACTTCTTTCCAACGCTTAAGCGTAATATGCCAAGGGGAAAAGGGAGGTGGGCTACGAGTCGCTCCGCTCCTGGCCGGCCGTGTGGGGATACCTCCTGCCCTGCCTCACGGAGCCGCCACATTTCCTTTTGGTGTCAATAAGTGTAGACCTTGAAAAGACATTTCCTCAAACAGTATACTAGATAAGGGATTCTCTTTAAGGGATATTCTAGTTGAGTAAAAATTTGGTCAAAGAGGTTGTTTGGTCAAAGACAAAATTATATATTCGCGATACGGTCGGTTGGATGAGTTGGTTTAGTCGGTGGTCTGCAAAACCATATACCTCGGTTCGAATCCGGGACTGACCTCTATGCTATTTGCATATCCTTTAAAAACTAATTAGATAATGGACGGTGAGAGATCATAGTCCATTTTTTTATTTAGGGGGTGGGGTGAAATCAGATACCCATCTAGCCACATCGCTTATCCTGAAATTATCTATCACAAAAGATCCTCTATTATCACCATCCATTTGTCTATTAAAATCTATATTATATAACCTCAACGAATAAGTAGGATATGGTAAATGGCCTAAAAAAATACCGTCAATAAAACAAAGCAATCTATTGCTAAGGCTCCTTACTATAGCAACATGATACCATTTACCTACATTCACACTACCCGCATTGACCCCATACGATCCTCTATAAGAGGCAAAATACAAACATAAACCGTTATCATTAGCTATACCAAAATAAAAAGAACCATTATACCATTCATGACCAACGGAACAGGCATTAATGACAGCTAATGGCTTATACCAAAAATCAATAGTAAACAGATCTCCATCTCCAAACAAATCAGGCGACAATGTACTAGATGTATTAATCATCCCATAAGAATTAGACGTATTTGTGTATTTATATCCAGTTCTTATAGAATCGGTGACAAACTCTCCTTCCTTGATCTCTAAACCATCCTCGATATTAGGGGGGGGGTATCCATCAACCTCAAAATTATTATCAAATCTCATCAAGAACCTTGTATGTTCATCAACAAGACCATCATTCCTATTATTCAACATCCTTCTTCTCATAAAACATTTACCCTCTTTAATATATATACCAATATCAACAATATCATCAAGATACCAGCTACTATCCATACTATAGGCCACCTAGATTCCTTTTTATCATCTATATCCTTGGATTTGATATCTATCCTATTATCCAGATTCCCCACATCGTTCCTTATCCTATTAACTCCAAGGGAATCGGCCGTCACCGTGCTATCCCGCCGGCCGATGACGATATGGGCGTCCGTCTGGGAGGACACGGGTCGCTCCCCTGTGGCAGGATCAACATCCTTGTCCGTATCGAACTCTCTCTCCGTTATAACAATATCGGCATTAAGATCAGATGTCTTGATCTCTACGATCTTCCGATCCATGACCTCATCTATCATCGTCTCTATCCTGCTGATCAACCGGCTATCAATAGACGTTTCGCTAACCTGCCTCCTACTTCCGCAAGAGGACAGGAACAGCGACAGACCTAAACAAAAAACAGCCTTAAGACTTATCCTTAACCTTATCATCAGCAATCTTCTTTATATCGTCAAACATCTCGTCAGGTATGTTCTTGGAAAAACTAAACATCTTGAATACGTTTATCCTCTTAAACACGGCCTTGAACACCTTAACCAGATAAGCGTCAGCGAAAGCATCCCCTATCGTATTCAAGAAAAGCATCACATATCCAACAAGGGCTATATACACCCCGTATTTGGTAACGGTAAGTATCATGCTAGCCTCCTCCTCGATCGGGTATAACGTCTTATATATAACACATAATGTCATTACTATAAAACAAGACAAAGCGAACTCCTTAAGAATATCAGTGAACCTGACCTCCCTAAGCCATCTCTTGAAACTAAACCTCCTCCTACGGCTTCTACGGAGCTTCCAGCCCCTTACGCTTTGCGCTAACCTAGCCAAGAAATTCGCTATTAATACTATAAGTAATACGGTCAATAAATGGTGTACTGGCTGGAAATAAGCCCAACAAGAGGCCCCATACGCAAGCGCAATATTCCACAAAGCCCCCACTCGCTCTATCATGTCTTTGTCTTTCATTTTATACCCTACTCGCAAAGTTAACTACTATACCATTAAGTACCTAAAACACCACGGCGTGTATACCGTTCCTCGTATCAAGACTGTCAAAATGCAACCAACCCACCTTCCCTTCAAGCCGGAAAGGATATGGTAACATATCTTGATGATCCAAAATCAAGCCTCTGGCCTGTTCCGCCGTCATCGACTTGACATCGAAATCACCGGCCTTACCCAATACATGAGCGGATAGATAAACATCCTTCTTATCCTTGACGATCTGGCAGATGTTGCATCTAAGACCACGTTGGGAAAACTGCCCCTGCTTGTCCCAATTATTACAATACATAGGCTGTTTAATTATATCCCTCCGTAATATAAGAAGATTATGGAGAAACGCTGTATCAAGAAACTGCCACGATCTGTCCTTCCACTTATTGTACGTATGAGGACATACCAATTCTACTATATCAAAATACAATCCAAGTTCTTTTATGATATCATTTCTATCCATATTAAGCCGGTTTTATCGTCCATCTCTGGGCGTAGTTATTTTTTAGCACATATATCTTCTCCATAGGCGTAGCGGGAGACCCGTTGGACTGGCCTTTCACGAATCCTTCCGGCGCCTGCTCCGTGCCGGAAGGACGCTGGTTCTTGTTAGGGAATGTACTACTATACATAGAAACCGTAAGTCCATAAAACTGATTCCTTTTCCCATCCTTAGCCACGGATGTCATAGTTATCTGATCCCATTCTGTAACCAACCTATAAAAAGAATCCACGAAATCATCTGATCGCTTCTGGCTATGAGTGGAACAATCCACCCCAAACCATGTAATAGACCTCATCTCATAAATATAATCTGGTAGCTTGTCCATCCTAATACTATTACCATGATTGACTGAAAAACCCGTAAGGTGATCTAACCCCCTATCCGACATATTATCATCATTCCAATTCGTCCTCCTTTCTCCATTCATCCAGTCATCTAAAAAAGTAAAAGTATTAATGCTAGGATTTATCTTATCTACCTCGAAAAAAGGAAGGGTATTTATGTCAGAATAATTCCACATATCAGAAGGACCAGGAGTTATACTCAACAAAGTTAATTTAGGAAGATCATTAAACTCCTTTATATACCTATCCAAATAGCATGAAGATAATCTAAGCTCTTGAAGATTTTTCATATTCTTTATATTCCTTATCCCGCTAGATTCTATATCCCTAAGATCAAGCATGCCATGCATATCTAAATAATATACCTCAGTCTTGCTAGTTATAGCCTCAGGCATTACAGTCATCCTAGTACCTACATTTCCAAAAGATATACAAGTCAACTTTTTAGATCTAGACAATTTATCTACCGGTATACCATCATTAGCGTATACCGTATCATGTGCTATTAAAAATTCAAGACCCGGCGTATCCACGATCGGGAAAGCAGTCATCTTACACGTATTGATTTCAGCATAATAAATATCGCAAGTAAAATCTATTACCACGGCTCGTTGCACATCCCTTCTTCCATCAGCGTAAAGATGATTATCAACAGGGATGTACTGAGAACCATCCTCCTTTCTAAACCACCATGTCGTATTGGGATTTTTACGGTATTGTATAGCCAAAGAACGGAATATGATACGATAATCATTTCGCCCTTGGACCTTGGTCATAGGAAACTGTTCCTTTATTCCATCCCCCCAATCCACATTAGCCATACCGGGCTTCCTTGATCTAAGCTCAACATACGTATTAAAAGGATTATCAACGACAGGATCGGGTACATAATTATAATCATCGGTATAATAATTTCTAAGTGCCCTATCCCATGTAGTGAACCATACGAACTTATTTGATGAAGCCTCATATTTATATAATGTCTTAGCCATTACCTATCTTGTTAAAATATTCTACAATAACATTCCTGTCCAATCCCATAGAATCACATAAATACTCCCCTTCAGGTTGACCCCCAAACGATAATACCTTATCCGTATCATGAGCTAAAACATCTCCATTACCTACAAAGGTACGCCCATCGTCAAATACGATAAGCTTATATGGCTTATACGACCTCGTGTCAATATCAGAAGATCGTATTGACCTTAACACCGAAGCCTCTGGCGCCATACTAAACCTCCATCCATAATTATTCATAAGCACATAAACCATCTCCATAGGAGTCGACGGAGAGCCATTAGACTGACCCTTTATAAAACCAGAAGGTGCCTGTAATACGCCACTAAGCCTTTTATCAACAGGATTGGCAGCCAAATACATACTTAGATACAATCCATAAAACTGATTTCTTTTGCCATCGGAAGCAGAAGAAGACATAGTGAGATAATCAAACCCCATCACCTTCTCATATAATGTTGATATAAACGTATCACATCGACTTTGGGTTGACAAGGAGACATGCATATAAAAACTACTCATGGATCTCATCTCATATATATAATCCGGTAGATTACTTACATCTATATTACTATAGCTATATGAGGCGGTAAGGCTAGTGATATTTTCCAGCCCCTTGCCGATCATATACGGATGCCAGCTCACGACAGACCCATACCATCTATTTATATGATCGAAGGTCCTTAAGCTAGGATTTATCTTATCCACCTCATCCATAGCCGGGCATGTATTAGGGTCAAACGATGGCATGGCCACTCCCGGGGATATATATAATTCTTTTAGCTTGCTAAAAGACAGCCATTCCCTTGGATATACCCTAACCCTGCAACCTGCCAAAGATAATGTTACAAGATTAGGCCACATAGAGGGGAATTTCCTTATATTAGAAGACTCCGTATCATTAAAATCAGCCGTTCGACTTAAATTAATGCCTTTTAACTTAGTCAACCTATCCCAATCGTCTGGTATGGATGTCAATGTCCCTACACCTAATTCATTAAGTGTTATATACTCTATATTTACCGATCTACGTATCCTATCTTTAGGAATATCGGTTATATTCCCATCGCCGGTAATGGATAAGATTAAGTTGATAATACTTGGGGCGTCTAATATCGGAAATCCTACCATCATTATCCTTGCTGTTTGAACGTATGTAATATCATTCGTAAAAGTCATGGTAATGACCCGCTCTTTATCTAGCCCATCAGCGTAAGCATGATTAGGCGCAGGGATATACTCACTCCCATCTTCCTTATAAAACCACCATGGATGGCTATCCGGATTCTTACGATAACTTATATCCCTTCTCCTGAACATCAACCTATATCGCCCGTATATGGATTCGCTCCTATCCTTCACGAAAGGAAATTGCTCTTTATTCCCGTCACCCCAATCGACCTCGCACATGCCGGGGGTCTTGGAATAAAACTGTATACTCTCATTGTAATTATTAACATCCAATATAGGATCAGGCACGTCATCAGTAGTATCATTCCTGTCAACGCCCCTAAAAGCATATTTGCCTTTAGTAAAAAAGGTTATAGACCCTTTATTCGTATCCTTACATATCAACTTCATATCTCTCCCTCCTCTATTCTTCTAAAATACTCGACAACAGGTGAACTATCAAGCCCTAGATTACTACATATATCTATAGCCTCGTATTTATCGGCAAAACTGTACTTGGACATGCTTTCATCTAACACGTCTCCGCTAAACACGGATACATGACCGTCCTTTACGCCAAGAACGAACGGGGTGATCCTCGCCTTCCCAGCCCGCCGTGCCATCGTAAGGGCGGCCTTAGAAGCTGGGGCAGGAGCCAAGACCCATGTCTGCCCGTAGTTGTTGGTAAGCACATACACCTTCTCCATAGGCGTCGTAGGATTACCATTACTAACCCCCTTGACAAACCCATCAGGAGCCTGATAAACGCCAGACGGTCTCTTATTAGTAGGAGCTACGGCAGCATATAAATCTAAGGTAAGTTTATAAAACTGATTCCTGTTACCGTCAGAAGCCGTCTGTGACATCGTTATATAATCCCATGACATCATCTTATCATAAAACGTGTTAACGAACGTATCAGCCCTCTCCTGTGTATTTATAAATCTACCATCATACAAAGTCCATATCCTAAATTCCCTTACCTCATACAACCAATCCGGAAGATCATCTACCGGCACCGTGCCTGAATTACAATACGTGCCCTGAATCTTATTCAACTTACCTCCTACCAGATCTTGTTTCCATGAGCTACCACCACCCATAAAGGTAACGCCTGTCTTATCATCTCCAACCTTATCCACCTCATCAAATACAGGTATATTATTCCGATCGCTAATAATACTTATACTTTTTGCCGGAATAGAATTAAAAGCCGGATCATAAGAAGGGATGTTACACCAGTTGAAGTTAAAAGCAGTAAGATTCTTCCATTCAGAGAACCTTCTCCAATTAGAATCAGGATCATCCCCGAAATTAAAAACGCTATTGCATCCGAAATACCTCAGGTTTTTCATATTTAAAAAACCTTCCGGCCAATTACTCCATACACCAGGATGAATAAAAGATCCCATCTGTATATTACGAAGATTAACGCTCTTGCTTATCCTGTCATATGGGATATCGCCATTTTTTAAAACGGATCTAACCACAGCAAAATAAGTTATATCAGGAAGATTAGTTATAGGGAACTCATGAAGGACAATACCATCCATATTAAATTCCCCATCAATTACGTTAGAGAACCTCATCGTAACCTCTCTACGCCTGATATCGCTATACTTATGTGGGGGAACCGGTATATACTGAGATCCATCCTCCTTCCTATACCACCATGTAGCATCGTCAGGATTCTTTTTGTACTCAATATCTAAAGACCTGAATACTATCCTATAACTACCGTCAGATATCTTGACCAAAGGGTATTGATCCTTTGTCCCGTCACCCCAATCGACGTCCACGAATCCTGGATTGTTTGCCGAGAACCTGAGATTACGATTAAAAGCACCATAATCTACTATCGGATCAGGCACATAATCAGCATCCTTCCCATTATAACAAGGGAACCTATCCTCGTTAACATAAAACGTCACCGAGGACAGGGCCGTATCATATCCTACTAAAAATCCCATATCAACTAATTGAGGTTATATCATAAGACACCCATTCCTTATACCCGTTAACCATCTCATATACTTTGTTGATGGTCTTGCATACGACAGCGAATCCGATATCCACGTTAGGGAACTTCTCGTTAAGCTCATCAATAGTAAGTTCCCTGACAATACTCTCATCCCACTTCCTCATCTCCTTTACCTCCATAAGGATCGGTTTTCCGGTTACGCCTACGCTCATCACCCATTCTCCCTCACGGTTGGAATCAGCCAGATCCGGGAAGATCGTAACGCCAAAAAGATCGGAGAGGGTGAAGGTCTCGCCGGTACGGGTGAAGGACGCCGCCGCCCCAGGCGTAAGGACCACCTCGTTCACGGCCAACAGGCTCGTAAGTTTCTTGGCTCCTCCTGATACCGTGGCGTTAAACACGACAGTAACATTACCGATAGCGCTATTAACGAACTTAATCTCATCCTTATCGCTATTTATAGCTTGTAAACGTGATCCAGATACGATATTCACGATCTCATAGTTCTTGTCATAAGTGCTCTGTAGCGTCACATTACCGTATTTAGTATCGATAAGAGTAATCCACTTAGCCTTGCCTCCTACTACCTCCACAAGCTTATAGAACACGTCATTACCGTCAGCGTCAACCCATCTAGCTATAGCTCCAGGAGCGAAATTAGTCACCTCCCGATCTTGGGTATAACTAACGGTGCTTTCCGTAGGCTTATTGGCTAAAGTAACGTAAAGACATTGTTCTACGTCAGCCTCCATCTTAACTATCCCAGCTCCATCGTAATAATAATCAGGTACGTTTTTCTCTCGTATCAACAAGATGGTACCTTCCTTAAGCTTGTCGGCATTGGTAGGGTCATCCACAAAAGACTTCATCTGGATATAGGTATCAAAGATGATCGACGTACTCTTATCCTCTATCTTCTGGTTGATATCATAAACAATATTATTAATCTCATCTTTCGTATAATAAGGAGACAAATCCACCTTCGGACCTTCCTGCTCTAAAGCCTGAGTTCCATCCCACCAATAATCAGGCACATCCTGCTCCCTGATCCATAAACTATCCCCCACACGGAGCTTAGCCGTGTTCTCCTGAACCGCCAGCCACTCATTCATGGCATCGACCGTATCAAAGATATACGCCGTGTTCTTGCCCTCAGCTATACGTCTTACGACAGCCAACTCGCTCTCGACATCGCTAAGTCTTTCCTTTATATTATTGATCTCCCGCTCCAGCTTATCATAATTATCCTCCTGATCTATAGCATCGCCTATAGACATATAAACCTCATTGGTGAGCTTATTATAAGTAATACGGGCTACTTTCTGATAAGAAGTCTTATATGTACTCGCCCCCTTACTAGTATTGCATATAAAATCATATGTGTTTTGATACACGACAGATCCTCCGGTATTGATAAAGTTATACCCATCCTGTCTCATCGTACCGCCCTTATACCCTACAAGCTCAAAAGAACACTTACCAGTACCTTTGGATCCAAACCATGTGGAGTAGGCTATAAACTGAGTCTCTTCAGGTAATATATCATAATATTGAGCACGAAGATCCTTTACCGACATCCATACACATTCCTTGCCTGATCCGGTATTGTCTCCTCCCCATTTAAGTACGCTTCTTACATGATCGTCATTATTACCTGGACCAGCGAATCCTACGCCTAAATTATCTATGGTAGGAACATTCGAGTTAAGAGCCTCTGTCATGGTATCCAAATCCCTTCCTGAACTTTCGTCCCACAAATATCTGAACGTAACGAAATCCACGTCACCGATCTTAATACCACCGGTATTGCTAGGATATGTTTTAGTCACCAGCTCATAATACCACTTTCCGCCCCTAAACGTGACCCTTATTCTCTCCACTTGCCTTGGAGATATAGATACGTACGATCCTCCAACAGAGACGCTGGCGTCATCTTCGGCACGGGTAGCGCCTTCCTTTGGCTCCTCCGGGTCTACCGGAGTATAGATCGTGGCTTGCTTATCACCTGTATTAATGACAACGATATAATAGCTATCACCTTCTAGACCTTGCTCATGAGCCATCGTAACAAACCCCTGTTCGCTTTCCGGCCTCCATTCTACCACAACCATATGTTTGTCCATAGGGATACCGGATACGCTATTGACGTAGTTGGTTGATGACATGAAAACAGCATGGTCATCGTAAGCCTCATCTACACGTTGATGCTTAGTAGCCAATCCGTCAAGACGAGATATTTCTGTGGGGTCGGAAACCTCGACCCCATTATAATCATACCATTTATATCCGATCATCGTATTCTCACGACGATATTTCCTTTTTCTTATGACCTGACCTCCAGCTAAGGCATCAATCATAAAATAATCATTACATACTTTAACCATAGCCATTCAGATTAACAGGTTTGACATAAACAAGCCACGATAGTAGCGCCATCAGGAATAGAGGTCAGCGTAGTTCCTACAGGGTAGGTCTGGGAGGATGACTCAAGAACCATCACCGACATCCGCTCAACGACCATATTGTTATCCACCAACCTGCTTCCCTCCACATAGAACCGGCCATCGGCTACCTCATAGCACTCGCGCACCGGGACCATATGTCTTTGGCTTTTATCCGCATAATCACAGATCGTGACCTTAGCCCCCTCTGGAATAGAATTAAGCTCATCGCCAGCATGATAATCAGGGTGATCGGAATACACGACATACAATATGGACTTAATATCCTGTAACGCCGGATTGACCGTCCTGAATCCCTTTAAATGGATCTTATGACCACCAACCTCATAGCAGTCATCTACATCCATGATATTAAGGTCACAGCTTATTACCGTCCAGCCTCTTACCGTATCTTGGGTAGGGGTGGTATCGGTGGGATGATCAGGATCGGTTGACTCCACGATCTTATAATCAAATTCCCGGACATTAAGCTTATAGTCAATAATTTCCTGACGCCTGATCTTGACCGTACCCTTACCGGTATCGTAGCATGTCTCTACCGTATCCAAGACCCGGTTCTCCATATCAGGCATCTCGCACTCGACTCTCTCCCAGTCATCAACCATGACGGCATTAGTCATACCCACCTTATAATTCTCGTCCTCAGACTGAATGACCTCATAGAAATGGTACCACTCATATCCCAATGAGTTATATATAACAGTGTTATGGATCTTTACTCGTTTCTTGTTCTCCGTGACATAACACTGATCATAGTAAGATACATGTCTGTCACGAAGGTTTTCTAGATTGCAATACGTTCTTTCCCACTCAGAAGGGATCTCATTATATTCCTTATCCAATAAAATAGTGCCATCCTCGCTCTCCCTTACAATGTACTTAACCTTCCTATTGCCTAGATCACCGTCATAAGAAACGACCTTATCTACCTCAATACGTTGTCCATCGAGAACATAACACTCACGATATACCTGAGTGTTCCGGTCTTCCATGTCCGTGAAATCACATGGAACCAAAGAGAAAATCTCGGGGAGGGTAGCTAGGCCGGCTCCCGGGACGAAGCTGGCGTCATCCGACTCAAGGACCTCGAAACGGGTGTATCTGGCCTTTATCTTGGAGTCATAAGAAACCAGTCTACGAAGCTTGACATGACCGTTACCTCCATCGTAGCATTCAACGTAAGACCTAATGTCGCGTTCTTCCATATCATCGAAATCGCAGACAGTCCTTACCCACGTATCTGGCAAGGAACTGAAGCTGGCGCCCTCAGGCTGTGACGGATCGGTAGTCTCCAGGACTTTATAACTCTTATCCCTAACTCCTATATTGCCATCCCATGACGTAATGACCTCCAGCTTCACCTTACCGGCCGGTGTCTTATAACATTCTACAGTTACCTCAATATCCCGATCCTCCATATCCGTGAAGTCACAAACAACCTCAACCCAGTCATCACTTATACTGGTAATGAACTTACCTACCGGGTTCTCAGGATCGGTACTTTGCTTGATGCGATACCATTCCTTTCTGGTACCCATCTCATAATCAAATATCTTATATCCCTCTATCTGTACTCTCCCGGTACCGGTATCAAAGCATTTAAGAACCGGTATTATCTCCCTTTGAGTCATATCAGGGAAATCACATACTATACGATTCCATGTGTCGGGGATAGCGTCATACTTCGTACCGATAGGATTACTATCGTCTGTCGTATTCACCACCTCGTAATGGGATACCTCGGGATTCAGGCGGGGGTCAACTGACTCTACGCCCTCGATCTGGACCTTGCCCCCTTCCGTGGCATAACATTTACTTACGAATATCAACTCCCGATCAGTCATCTCGGCTATACTACAATCTATAGCCACCCATTCGGCAGGAACCTTATCTAATTCCGTACCGATAGGAGTATCAACATCCGAGGAGTTGACGATAAATATCTTCTCGGCCAGTATCTCTCCCTTATTATTCATATAGGTATGGATACGAGCCTCTACCTGACCACCCGGCGTGCGATAGCATTGGTTGACGATCGACACACGGGCGTCTTTGATGTTAATGAACTGATAGTCCTTTCTAGGGACATCGCTTACAAGTCTCTTTACTCCTTTATCATCAAAGTACACGTAACACCCGTCATTCCTCATCATGACCGGATACGTCTCCCCATTTATGACAACTCCGGAGAAGTCATCTGGAGGGGCGGAGAAACCCATGCTCCCGAATATGGAAGCAAGTCTCTTTAGATACTCATTAATAGCTGACATATTACAACATTTTAATTCTTATGCTTCAAAGGTAATAAAAAAGGGGAAAGAATTGAATCTCTCCCCTTTAGGAAATATATGAACGCAAAAAAGGTTCTTTATTTCGGCTCGGTTACGATAGCCGGACCAAGACCAGCAGCCGCCCCGATCATATTGATCATCTCCTGAACACCCTCATGAGCGCCATAGCGTACACGTAAGATCAAGTTGATAGGATCATCGGCGATAACCTTTCCGAATCCCTGAGCGTATCTATGAGGATTGAGCGTAATCTGGAAGTCAACGTACTGAGCCGTTTGCTCTACACGGCTATATTCGTTCATGAACGTCCGCCCCATGAAATCCTGATGTTTCGGGAAGCCGTTGAAATGAGCGTAACCCTTCAACTCATCATCCATCATATTGCCGCCTACGTGAGTACGTGGTGCTTTGCTGGACAATCTCTCGAAATGAAGCTGATCCCACCAGATAGGAGATCCCTCATCCAAAGAATCGGGATAACCGCCACTAGCGCCTACAATCTCCACGCTATCCTCGATATAAGTCATTTTATCCATCAAGCACTCTGATGGAGATAACAACATTTCCTTGCCACGGAAACGGATACCGCACTTACAGTTAGAGCCAAGTTCCTGAGCCGACTCCAATTTCTTCCACATCCTGTTGCGGTATGACGCCGGGGCCTTGCTGGTGAAGAATCCCTCGAACATCTTGTCGCACTCATCACACAACATGTTAGTATATACCGTTGTCTGGAAGCTATGCTGGCAAGCCGCAGGAGTACCGTAGTCAGTGATCTCCAGTTCCGGGAAAGCCTGTTTGATTTCCTCCAAAGCACTGTTTCCGCACTCATCATCCGGGATCGTGATATAATACTTCTCGGTGGATACCTTGCAAGAACCACAAGCTGACCATGAAGCGGTACGAACCGTAGGATTCTCGCACATATCGGATGTCTTAGCCACATAGTAGATAATAGCCGTAGGATTAGCCTCCACGAAAGTAGAGATCTCCTCATCCGTCAATTTCTTGGAAGTAGCGGCAATATACAAACCTGATCCCTTGATCTGGCTCATCTTATTAACCGTATCAGCTACCACATTAGGTAAAGACTCTACCGTAGTAGACATATCAACGCCGTCATCCTCCAATGAAATGGAATACAGGTATCCGCCCTTAACCTCAGTATAGCTAGGCGGGCATTCCTCGCATCCTTTCATGATAGAGATCAGACGTTGAGTATAGTCATTAGGCTTAGTCCCTTTCTTCATCACCTTATAACGTGACATGCTGCCGTTGATGCTCTCACGAACGATCTTCAATCCCGGGTACTGGGCACGAACCTCAGCCAAGGCAAGGTCATCACCAGTATCGCAAACCTCCATACAATAGAAGTTCACGTCCTCCGTCTCAGGCTCCGTAGCCTCGTTAGTACATCTTGTAACCGGAGTGATATCAATATAATCAGATACCTTACCACCACCAGCGATAGGCTGGTTCTTCATCCTCTCGATACATTTCAGGACGGCTGGCAACAAATCAACCTCCTCGCAAGGATCGCACTCCTCGCATTGATTTGGCGTATTATCACAATCATCCAAAAGAATGGCGTCATTGATCTCAACACGACCCTCCTCATAGCCAAGAAGCTCAAAGGCACGACCAGCGAGAACCAAGCGAATAACGATACGGTCTCCTTTGGAAACTGAGAATGCCGTGTCATCAGAAACACCATTGTATCCTAAGATAACATCATCGACATAAGCATGATCTTTCTTCGGCCAAGAAGCGTAGATCTCCGTGATCTCGTTCAAGGAGAATAACGGCGTGGAAAAATCCTTATCATAGATAGAGCGGGAAGCCGCTTGTTCATTACGACCGATACGGATCTCATAACGCTTGTCGTTACGAGGCTTACCGGTAAAATCAATCACGGCCTTACAACCGTTCTCGGAAGTATCTTTAGTATCGTAAATACCGATCTGTCCTTCCTTCAAGAAGATGGAATCAACATCCACCATCTTAGCGTGTGGGGATACGAAAAGTACCCGGTCTTGCGGTCTGTGCAACATATTATCAATATTTTAGTTTAAAAATCATTTACCTAACGCAAACATAATAATAAACGAGTTCACGACAATAAAACACGATCACGAGTGTATAGGCATATAAATAAATTACATTTTTTGTAAAAACATTATTTAAGCCACTTTTTCTTATACATCTTCCTCATCATATCAACAAGTTCATCGAAACTTTTTATATAACCCATATCTATAGCCCATATAAGATTGCCTTGTGTTTGCTCCAATTCCTTCAGCTCAGCTTCCGTGGCTTTATTCCTGATCATACTTTCATGGATATTAAAAACAATATAATTAAGACCCTTGGCGATCTTAACATAATCTACATCCTTAAATCTAGAAGCTGCCCTAGACAAAGCATTATACCTATCACCAGCCTCTATTCTATTAAGAATAAGCTTATCAGTTAACCACGTAACAACCTCGGCATACAACATAGGATTCAATTCCATAGCTACAAGAACCCATATATAAGGATTACACATAGTTCTCCTGTTCTCGCCCCTACCAACCGTCTTATAAGCTCCAAACTTTTTCATTACTTTTATAAGAGACTCTTTTTCAACCATTTCCATAAAAACAGGAAATCCTGTTTCTATCATATATCCTTGTTTTTCAAGAATATAATATCCCTTACAAGGAATTTTTAGCAAAGCGGCTCTCCCAAATCCAGGCTGCGAATCCTGCGTCGCAACGGCAGAACGCTGGCTGCCGACACATTGAATCCATCCACGCCGGTTCGGATAAACCAGCCTAACATCCGCTCATCGTCTGCCATATCTCCGCTGACGGTCACCTTGATTCCAACAGTATGTGCAGCATCAATCACCATTTCA
>OHOC01000010.1_pt1 | contig 133902 bp, 121 predicted proteins | sample 1569701 | NCBI WGS metagenome assembly OHOC01 (sample SAMEA3879522, study PRJEB24766) | human gut metagenome | biome: human-associated habitat; feature: feces | place: USA | collected 1985/1987 | reverse complement strand
CTTGCATGTGTTAGGCGCGCCGCCAGCGTTCGTCCTGAGCCAGGATCAAACTCTTTATAAATGATATTTATCACTTAAAAGTGTTAAATCTTGTTCGCTCAGCACGCAATCGCTTGCGTCCTGTGTGAATTACTTTTGGAATTGTTTTTAGTGTTTTTCCAAACACTTAAAAGGTTCCTTACAAGTTTTTCGATATTGTTCAATTTTCAAGGTCCTGTAGCGCCTCAGCCTTGCGGCTGACGACCTGTTTATTTTACCACCGAAGTGGTTTTTTGTCAAGCCTTATTTTTTAGAAGCTTTTGAACTTTCTGAACTTGGATGTCTTGAAGTTTCTCGGAACAAACCGGTCTTTCTTGACGTCTATTGGTTCTTTTCAAGGGCTTCCTGCTGAGACTTCGGAAGTCATTCTTTTGCCTCAGCGCTTGGCGCTCAAGTATAATACCACACCCCTGCCTCCTTGTCAACACTTTTTGACAGATTTTTTCCAATTTCTTTGCAGAATAAAGAATCCCCCTGTTTTTCACCCGTTACAGGACGTGCCTTTTTCTTGACAAGGCGGCGGGTAGAACGTATTATGGAGTTATCCCCGTATCCTGTATAAGGTAGCTATACTTATTACATAAAGGAGAAGCGCCATGTCCTGTGTCAACATCCGCGGCTGCTGCATCGGCGAGGGCCGCCCCAAAGTTATTATTCCTATTGTAGAGCCCACGGAAACCGCCGTTCTTGAAAAAGCTGCCGAGTTTTCCACATTGCGCGCCGATTGTGTGGAATGGCGCATCGATTGCTTTGAAGGCGCAAAAGACCTTCCGGCCATCGTGCACTGCGCCGCAAAGCTTCGCGTTGCCTTAAAGGATCAGCTTCTTCTTTTCACCTTCCGCACAAAGGCCGAGGGCGGCAAAGTCGCTCTGGCCCACGAAGAGTATCTTCATTTTATCCGCACCGTTCTTGCCACCGACTGCGCCGATCTGATCGACATTGAATTTTTCACCGCAGGCGCAGAGCTTCCTGCGCTGATCGAAGAAGCCCACACCGCCGGGGCTGCAGTGGTGTGTTCCAGCCACGACTTCCATAAAACGCCGTCGCGCGCCGAACTGGTGAGTCGTATGGTTGCCATGCAGCGGTCCGGGGCTGATCTGCCCAAACTGGCTGTGATGCCCCAGAGCCGTGCCGACGTGCTGGAGCTTCTGGCTGCCACCGCTGAAATGGCCGACCGGCATCCGGAGACTCCCATCATTACCATGAGCATGGGAGCTCTGGGCGCGGTGAGCCGCCTTTCCGGCGAAGCCCTTGGCTCCGCCATGACCTTTGCCAATCCCGGGCAGGCCAGTGCACCGGGGCAGGTATCGTTGGAGGTCGTAAACGAAGTATTGGATGCACTGCATTTATAAATCCCGAAAGGAGCTTTTATGAAAAAGAAGTATTCTGCTCTCCCAGAACTTCTTTTGCGAAGTATTTTTTACACGCTTATCAATTATGTGCTTCTCAGCATGGTGCTGTCTTTTCGGCTTCATTGGAGCTCCATTCTGTTTTCTGCTGCCATGCTGTGGTTTGCTTTGGATTATTCAAAGACCATCCAGCAGTTGACCGGCAAACGGCTTCTCGCAGACCTTTTGTGGCTCGGCTGCATTCTCATCAGCACATTTATTGCATTCTTTGTCGGGTACATTCAAGGCTCGTTCGCATCATTTTAACGAAAAAGACCGGAGCTGTAGGTCACACTTACAGTTCCGGTCTTTCTTTTTATGTCACAAAGAGATGATTATGCCATCTTGGCTTCCAGACGGGTGCGGATGGCCTTGATAAAGCCCTCGCTGTCCACAGCGGTGGGGGTGATGCCCTCAGCCAGACCGCACAGGTCTTTCGTCATGATGCCGTCGTTCAGGGTCTGCAGGCTGGCGGCTTCCAGTGCCTCGCCAAACTTCACCAGCTCCGGCAGGCCGTCCAGTTCACCGCGCTTCTTGAACGCGCCAGACCACGCAAAGATGGTAGCCATGGGGTTAGTGGAGGTCTTTTCGCCCTTCAGGTACTTATAGTAATGGCGGGTGACGGTGCCGTGGGCGGCCTCGAACTCGTATTTGCCGTCCGGGCTGACCAACACGCTGGTCATCATTGCCAGAGAGCCAAAGGCGGTGGAGACCATATCGCTCATTACGTCACCGTCGTAGTTCTTGCAGGCCCAGACAAAGCCGCCCTCGCTGCGAATGACGCGGGCAACGATATCGTCAATGAGGCTGTAGAAGTAGGTGATGCCTGCGGCCTCGAACTTTGCCTTATACTCGGCGTCGTACACCTCCTGGAAGATATCCTTGAAGGTGTGGTCGTACTTCTTGGAGATGGTATCCTTTGCGCCGAACCACAGATCCTGCTTCACATCCAGTGCGTAGTTGAAGCAGCTGCGGGCAAAGCTGCGGATGGAATCATCCTTGTTGTACTGGCCCTGCAGAACGCCAGCGCCCTCAAAGTCAAACACGGTGGCGCGCTGCTCAGAGCCATCGGCACCGGTGAACACCAGTTCAGCCTTGCCTGCACCCGGGATGCGAAACTCGGTGCACTTGTACACATCGCCGTAGGCGTGGCGGGCAATGGTGATGGGCTTTTTCCAGTTTTTGACCACCGGCTTGATGCTGTCGATCATGATGGGTGCGCGGAACACGGTGCCGTCCAGCACCGCGCGGATGGTGCCGTTGGGGCTTTTCCACATCTCATGCAGCTTGTACTCGTCCATGCGCTGGGCATTTGGAGTGATGGTGGCGCACTTGACCGAAACGCCGTACTTCTTGTTGGCAAGGGCGGCATCCATGGTCACCTTGTCGGCGGTAGCGTCGCGGTTGGGCAGGCCCAGATCGTAATATTCGGTCTTGAGGTCCACAAACGGAAGGATCAGTTCGTCCTTGATCATCTTCCACAGAATACGGGTCATTTCGTCGCCGTCCATCTCGACGAGGGGCGTGGTCATTTTGATCTTTTCCATAGCAGGGTTCCCTTTCCTCTCTTTGGATCGTTTTTCCAGCCGCGCTGCACTGCCAGATGCCGCGCGGGCAGTTCGGCAGAATGTTTATTTGCGGTAAGCGGCTGCCAGCTTTTCAAGGGCCGGCAGGCTGCGCTTGACCTTTTCGGTATCGATGCAGTAGGCAAGGCGCACATAGCCCTTGACACCGAAGCTGTCGCTGGGCACCAGCAGCAGGTCAAACTCCCGGGCCTTCATGCAGAAGGCGTTGGCATCCTCTTCCAGAGCCTTGGGGAAGATGTAGAAGGTACCGCCGGGGCGCTCCACCTCAAAGCCCAGCGTGGTGAGCTTATCGTACAGCAGGTTCATGTTGGTCTCATACACACTCAGATCACTGGTCACATCCTGACAGCGGCTCACGGCCCGCTGAATGATGCTGGGCGGGCAGTTGTGGCCGGTGAAGCGGGAGATCTGGGCCATCATGTCCACCAGCACATCCTCGCCCTCACAGCCCGGACGCACCGCCACATAGCCAAGGCGCTCGCCGGGCAGGCTCAGGCTCTTGGAATAGGAGAAGCAGGTGAGAGTGTGGGGGTAGAACGCCGCCGGGTAGGGCACCTTTTTGCCGTCGAATGCGATATCCCGGTAGGGTTCATCGCTGACGAGGAAGATGTTGTGGCCAAAAGCCTTGCTCTTCTCGGTCAGGATCTCGGCCATGCGGGTGAGCGTCCCGGCAGAGTAGACCACGCCGGTGGGGTTATTGGGGGTGTTGATGAGCACACAGGTGGTCTTTTCGCCGATCATCTGCTCGAATGCGTCCAGATTGGGCTGGAAGGTCGGTGCCTGCGGCGGCACCACCTTGAGGACTGCCCCGGTGCCCGCCACATAGGGGCCGTACTCCGGGAAGTAGGGCGCAAAGGTGAGCACCTCGTCGCCGGGCTGCGTGACCGCACGGATGGCATGGGCAATGGCACCCGCCGCACCGGTGGTGGGGAAGATGTGCTTCTGCTCATAGGGCAGGCCAAAGGTCTTTGTCAGGTGCGCTGCCACATCGGTGCGGAAGCCCGGGTCGCCCTGACTGGGGCAGTAGCCGTGCAGGTTTACCGGCTCTTCGTTGGTCAGCAGATCCTGCATGGCAGCAGTGAACTCCTGCGGGCAGGGCACGCTGGGGTTGCCCAGCGAGTAATCGAACACGTTCTCATATCCGATCTCGGCAGCACGCTGCTTGCCGTACATAAAGGTCTCGCGGATGACGCTCTTATTGCCGAGCATCGCGCGATAAGTCTCGTTCAGCATAATACTTTCCCCCGAGAGTTTATTTGTGGGCAGCCGTATAGCTCTGCTCCACCTTGATGATGCAGCTGTAGGCTGTATCCTGTTCCTTGATGAACTGTTCCAGCTGCGTCAGCAGCTCTACCTTATCCCCTGCATAGCCTGCCGGCAGCACCAGATCGAACAGCACGTTGGTGTGGGTCCTGCCCGGCACGATGCGCAGATCGTGCAGCGAAAGGGCCGGGTCGAGCTGGCGCAGCTTTTCGGTCAGACGGGCACGCAGCACCCCCACTGCGGCGTCCGAGGTGACGATGGGATCGTAGTGGATGGTCACCATGAGGTTGTCGTTTTTAAAGAAGTCCCGTTCGATGTTGTCGATCAGGTCGTGTGCCTCCAGCGGGTCCTGCTCGGCGGGCAGCTCCACATGCAGGGAGGCGAACTGGTGTCCCGGGCCGTAGTCGTGCACCATCAGGTCATGCATTCCCAGCACGCCGGGATAGGAGAGCACCTTCTGCTCGATGTGGTCCACCAGATCCTCGCTGGGGCTTTCGCCCAGCAGCGGGCTGAGCGTATCCATCACAAGGCCCCAGCCGGAGATCAGGATGAACGCCGCCACGCCTACGCCCATCAGGCCATCCAGCACATCCCAGCCGGTCACGCGGCACAGCACCGCTGCAATGAGCACCGCGCTGGTGCTCAGCACATCGTTGCGGCTGTCCGCAGCAGTGGCAATGAGGGTCTCGGAGCCGATGATACGCCCGATGGTGCGGTTGAAGCCGCTCATCCACAGCTTGACGAGGATGGATGCGATCAGCACGGCCACCGTGAGCCAGCTGAACATCACCGGGGTGGGGTGCAGCACCTTGACCACAGATTCCTTCAGCAGTGAAAAGCCGATGCCGAGAATGGTCACGCTGACTACCAGCCCCGCCAGATATTCATACCGGGCATGGCCGAAGGGATGCTCTGCGTCCGGGGCCTTGCCGGCCAGCTTGAAGCCCACCAGACTGACCACGTTGGACGAGGCATCCGACAGGTTGTTCAGGGCATCTGCCATGATGGCAATGGAGCCGAACAGAGTGCCTACGGTCAGCTTGCCCAGACACAGCAGCAGGTTGCATGCCACGCCCACCCAGCAGGCAAGGTTGCCGTAGGCGGCACGCACCTTAGGGTCCTGCGCATGGTCGGGCTGGCGGATGAAAAGACGAATCAAAAACTGAGTCATAACGGTCCTCCATGGGCAGCGCTGGACACCTGCATACCCTGTCATCGCTTATAGTATAGCATTTCGCTTTATCGTTTTAAAGTATTTTCCGAAAACTTTTGCCCGGTATAGAAAGACCCCGGCAGAGCGGGATGCCCTGCCGGGGAGCTTTATGGGAACGGTAAACCGGGATTCTCGGATGAATTACTTCTCAGAAGGCTTGCTCAGGTCCACGCTGCGGATGATCTTGCGCACCGGCAGGATGCTCTTGGCATTCATGGACAGCTCGTCCACGCCCATGCGCAGGAAGGTCTCGGTCAGGGCGGTGTCGGCACCCAGCTCACCGCAGATGCCCACCCAGATGCCGTGGCGGTGGCCCGCCTCAATGGTCATCTTGATGGCGCGCAGCACAGCGGGATGGTGCGGGTTGAAGAACGGCTCCAGCTTTGCATTCTGGCGGTCCAGCGCACAGGTGTACTGGGTCAGGTCGTTGGTGCCGATGGAGAAGAAGTCGCACTCGGCAGCCAGCTCGTCCGCAATCAGCACAGCGGCGGGGGTCTCGATCATGGTGCCCACCTCGATGTTCTGGCCCATCTTCACGCCCTCGGCGGTCAGTTCTGCACGGCACTCTTCCAGAACAGCCTTGGCATCCTGCAGCTCCCGCAGGCTGGTGATCATGGGGAACATGATGCTCATGTTGCCGTAGGCAGAAGCACGCAGCAGAGCGCGCAGCTGGGTCTTGAAGAAGTCCCTGCGGGTCAGGCAGATGCGGATGGCGCGGTAGCCCAGAGCGGGGTTCTCCTCGTGATCCAGCTTCATGTAATCGACGGTCTTATCGGCACCGATGTCACAGGTACGGACGACCACCTTGCGGGGAGCCAGACTCTCCACCACCTGCTTGTAGGCCTCGAACTGGTAGTCCTCGGTGGGGAAGTCCTTGCAGTTCAGGTAGACGAACTCAGTGCGGAACAGGCCTACGCCGCCGGCATCGTTCTGCTGCACAGCACCCACATCGCTCATGCCGCCGATGTTGGCAAAGACATTGATGGTCTTGCCGTCCAGCGTGGTGTTGGGCTTGCCCTTCAGCTCCTGCAGCAGGGCCTGCTTCTTCTGATCTTCCTGCTGGCGCTTCTTCAGGCTCTTGAGCAGGTCGGGGGTGGGTTCAACGTAAACGCAGGCGTTGTAGCCATCGATGACCGCCATCTTGCCGTCCCAGTCGTCCTGAATATCCTTGCACTGGATCAGGGCAGGGATGTTCATGCTGCGGGCCAGAATGGCGGTGTGGCTGTTGGAGCTGCCCTCACGGGTGATAAAGCCCAGCAGCAGGCTCTTATCCATGCGGACGGTCTCAGACGGGGCCAGATCCTCCGCGACCAGAATGCTGGGCTCGGTGCCCTGCAGGCTGGCGTTGTCCACCCCCTGCAGGATGTCCAGAATGGCCTGTGCGATATCGATGACATCTGCACTGCGGGCCTGCAGATACGGGTCATCCATGGCGGCGAACACCGCAGCCTGATTGTTGCCTGCCGTCTTGACGGCGTACTCGGCACACTTTTTCTGGCTGTTGATGATCTCCTTGATGGCATCCACAAAGTCGTCGTCTTCCAGCATCATGGCGTGGATGTTGAACACCTCGGCGATGTCCTCGCCAGCCTCTGCCAGTGCCTTTTCATACAGCGCAGTCTGCTGCTCAATGGCCTTCTGCTGCGCTTCTTCAAAACGCGCCACTTCCGCTGCGGTATCCGCTACCTCTGCGGCAGAAATGGCAGTATCCTTTTTCTTGTAGATCTTGAGCTTGCCGATGGCGATGCCATTCAGGACGCTCTTACCGGTGCCTACCTGCATTGCACACTACTCCTTCTTCATCTGTGCCGGGGCCGCACTGCTCCGACAGTCCAAAAAAAGCCCCCGCAGCTCACCCGCGAGGGCCTTCCTCATCTTAACTGCGGAATCAGACGTTCTCGGTCAGGAACTTCTGGATGGCTGCTGCAGCAGCTTCCTCGTCGTCGCCCTCGACCTTGACGGTAACGGTCTCACCCTGCTTTACACCCATGCCCATCAGAGCCATCAGCTTGCGCATATCGCAGCTCTTGCCGTCCTTTTCCAGGGTAGCGCTGCTGGCAAAGCCCTTGACGGTCTTGACGAGCAGGCCGGCGGGACGAGCGTGGATGCCGCATGCATCCTTAACGGTATACTGGAATTCCTTCATAATCATTTTCTCCTTACTTGATCCCGTGCGGCGCTTCTGCACTTGCACCAGACGCGGCCGAGCCGCGGCACGGTTGATACATCTATTATAAACCCTTGCCGGTAATTTTTCACCATTTCATATTGCTAATTTTTTATGCAAAATTTTGGTACAATTGAACATACAAATGTGACAAAAATGCACGCATTTCACTTTTTCTTCTGCTTGTGCGCAAATTTTAGGCAAATTGCGACCTGGTTTTGCATCAAAACCCGAAGCTGTTCCCGGTCGTTTCCGGCTTTGGCAGGTCGTTCCGGTGCTTATTCCACCGGATATCCCTCGGCATCCAGCGGCAGTTCCGTATAAGGCACAGCCTGCGGCACGGCATCCGGCTCACCGGAGGTCTGCTGGGCGGTCAATTCCTCGTCATGGCGTTCGCCCCAATCGCCGCTGTAGTCCTCGCCGGAGGTCTGCTGTGCCGGTTCGCTGCCGGTCAGCTCTTCGTCGTGGCGCTCACCCCAGTCGCCCTCGTAGTCCTCGCCGGAAGTCTGCTTTGCCTCAGCTTCCGCCATGGCGGCCTGCATGTCTTTCAGGCCCACCACAACGCCGGAGGGCCGTTCCAGCAGGTAAGCTCCCACGGCCTTTTTGCGGTACACCAACAGCACGCCGTAGCGGCTGGTCTCGCCGCTGCTTGCCGCCGGGATCAGCGCCGTCCATTTTTCCACGGTCTTGCCCTTGTAGCGTGCAAGGTCCATGCCACTCTGCTGCACCACCCCGTTGAAGGCCGAAAAGCTGTCATCCCACTTGCGGGGGATCTTGACCTTGTCTGCCGTGATGGATGCGCCGTCCACATCCAGACCGTAGCCGGTGAACCATGTCTGGATGTCCTGTGCACTCTCAATTTTGTTCACCGCCGCCGAGACCGCAACGGTGCGGTTGCTGATGAAGCGGCCCAGCAGAGCACTGCCCACCACCAGTGCGCAGCACATGGCACCCAGACCCAGTTTTTTCAGGCTCGTTTTGCTTAACGTGACTACAAACATATCCCCATGCCTCCCCAGCCTGTTTATTGCTCTGAGAACAATTTATTCAGAGTTCGGGCAGGTTATGACGATTTAAAATGCCCGCCGTTTCACTCTGGGCATATTCAGCGGAAATATTATTTTGTTTTCGCGTTTGGAGTGGCCTGCGGGCCGCTCCAAACGCATTTTTACAAAAAGAGTCGCTGCCGGAAAATGCATTTTTTCTGCTGCACGACGGCTGCAAACCGACAGCAGCAAAATACCGCTACCCGTTACGTCCCCTTCCCGTGAAAAAGCAAATCAGCCAGACCCGCAGGTCTGGCTGATTTGCAATACTAAAAATAATTATTTCCTCTATTATTGTCAGAGTGAAGCGGAGACAATTCTAAATCGTCACGTCTCCGTGCGCTTTTACAAAATCCTCCGGCGAGACTTCGCCGTTCTGGCGGAGCACCTGTTTCAGCACCTGCATCACGCCGTATTCCCGGTGGGACGGTGCCAGGAACGACACCTGCGCCCGCAGCGGTCCGCTGCCGTTCTCCATCAAAAAGCCGTACTTCGCGGTGGTGAGCATCTCGGCATCGTTGTAGGTGTCACCAAAGGCCATCATGCTGTCGGCCGGAATGCCCAGCAGTGCACCCACCTTTGCCAGTGCTGCACCCTTGTGCACGCCTGGGTTCATCACGTCCACCCAGTTTCTGCCTGCCACTGCCACCGAGAATGCACCGCCATTTCCGGTGTGGAATGCGCCGTAGATCCGGTCGAAGGCTTTCTGCGAGTCGTCGTTGGGCAGATAGACGGTAAACTTATCCGCCGCCGCTTCCACCGCAGTCAGGTCATCCACGTATTCCACCCGGGTATAAAAATTCTTGAAAACTTTATCGTATTTCTCGTCCTGCTTTTCCGCGTAGGCCGCCTGCAGTCCGCACAAAAGTCCCACGTCTCCGGCCTGCTTTGTGCTGCGGGCCAGCTGCCGCCAGCCCTCGGCAGGCATTTCGGACACAAACAGGTCTTTCCCCTTCCAGCGAGCAGCGCCGCCGTTGTCGCCAATGAGAATGATCTCCTCCAGCAGATCCGGGAACATCGTTTCCAGTGTGTACAGAGGCCGCCCGCTGGCGGCGGCAAACAAGATGCCATGCCCGGCCAGTGCACGGATGGTCTCGGTAAACTTTGGCGGCAACTGGCTGTACTCGTCCAGAAGGGTCGCGTCCATGTCCGATGCGATCAGGCGAATGCGGTCCATTGCAGTTTCCTCACTTATCCGATGTAGCTGATGTTCACGTCCATATCGCCCTTATAGCCGGGCAGGCGTGCCGTGCAGGTGCCCTGCCACAGGGCGCAGTCGATGGGGCTGCTGGCAACACCATAATGTGCGTTCCAGATGGTATATTTTTTCAGGCTGTTCAGATTGACACGCTTGCGGTACCACAGGGTAGAGGCATACACACCGGGTTTGTAGCCCTGTGCCTTGACCTCCTCACAGAAGGCGATGGCGCACTTGGTGCGGTCCTCCATACCCAGACCGTCGGCGCGGCCGGAACCATTGGAAGTGCTGGATGCTTCGGTGTCAAAGAAGATGGGGTAATCCAGCTTGCGTCCGTTCAGTACGTAGGCGCAGGCAAAGGCTTCCTCCTTGGCTTCCTCCTCGGTGGTGGCCTGACTGAAGAAATACACGCCCACCTTCAGGCCCGCATTCTTCACATTGGTGAAATGCTCCTCGAACATGGGGTCCAGCACCAGCGTGCCGGAAGCACCATAGCCGCGGTAGCCGATGCGGACGATCACAAAGCTCACGCCTGCCTTTTTGATCTGGTTCCAGTCGATGTTCTTCTGATACTTGGAAACATCCACACCAAAGGTCTTGCCATTTTCCAGCACACCGTCCGCATTGAAGTAATAGAGTTTATTGTCGATGCACTGGATGCCGGTCACCGGCTTGTTGGTGGTCTGGCTGTAGTAGTAGGTCTTGCCGCCGGAGGTGCGCCAGCCGGAATAGACCGGCTCCGTATCGCTCTTGCCCAGCCAGCCGAACAGGAAATTGAGCAGCCAGCTGAAAAATCCGTTCTCATCGCTCAGGTCGATGCACTGGGCCTCGGCGGCATCCATGGCACCGGCATCCAGCGCGGCACGGATCTCTTCCGGTGTCAGCACCACGCTGTTTTCCGGCGTGTGCTGGTTCGTGCTGTTCTCCTCCGCTTCAGTGGCCTGTACAGGCGGCGCTTCCGGGTCCTGTGCAGCAAGCTCCGGGGTCTCCGTCTGCAGGGTGGGCATTGCCGTTTCCTGCTGTGCAGAAATAGTCTCGGTCACTGCCGCGGTACTTTCTTCCGGCTGTGCAGCCAGTGCCAGCGGTGCGCCCATTGAAAAGGTCATTGCCAATGCCAGAACTGCCGCTGCGCACCGCGTTTTGCCGCGGGTGCCGCGGGCAGTCAGTTTATTCCAGAACGTTTTTTTCATGCTGTGCTCCAAACCTCATGCATTTTTATCGGGATGCCGCCCTTCACAAAAAGGGCGGCGTTTCATCTTCTCAATACTCTTTCAGTATACACCCGCGGGCAAGCCCCCGTCAATTGCCGCACACTGCAAAGCGCAGCTCCGAAAAGCTGCCGCCCCGGTATCAGAAAATGCTCCAAAATAGATACGTCTCAGCCCGCAAAAACATTGCACAAAGCCAAAAATTGCAGATATTTCCAGCAAAATCAGCATTTTGTCTTGCTGTCTTGACATGTGTATGGTATTATACTTGACATGCAGTTTTTGCATTGAATCCACCATCTTGAAACAGAAAGGCAGTTTCTCATGTCAAATGTGAAAGATTTCTTAAAACGCAAGGATATCGTCATCACCCCGCAGCGCTATCTCATTGAAGCGCTGGGTGCCATGGCGCAGGGCCTGTTTGCCAGCCTGCTGATTGGCACCATCATCAAGACGCTGGGTCAGCAGACCGGCCTTGACGTGCTGGTAGACCTTGGCGGCTACGCCACGGCCATGAGCGGCCCGGCCATGGCCTGCGCCATTGGCTGGGCGCTGCACTGCCCGCCGCTGGTGCTGTTCAGCCTGATCACCGTAGGCTACTCGGCCAATGCTCTGGGCGGCGCAGGCGGCCCGCTGGCCGTGCTCATCATTGCCATCGTGGCTTCCGAGCTGGGCAAGGCCGTGAGCAAGGAGACCCGCGTGGACATCCTCGTGACCCCGCTGGTGACCATTTTTTCCGGCGTGGGCCTTTCCATGCTGATCGCCGCACCCATTGGCGCTGCTGCAAGTCAGGTGGGCACCCTGATCATGTGGGCCACCGAACAGGCTCCGCTGGTCATGGGCATTCTGGTATCCGTCATTGTGGGCGTGGCGCTGACCCTGCCCATTTCCTCTGCCGCCATCTGCGCCGCGCTGGGTCTGACCGGCCTTGCCGGCGGTGCCGCCGTGGCAGGCTGCTGCGCCCAGATGATCGGCTTTGCCGTGATGAGCTACAAGGAGAACGGCGTGGGCGGTCTGGTCAGTCAGGGCCTTGGCACCAGCATGCTGCAGATGGGCAACATCGTCAAGAACCCCCGTATCTGGATCGCGCCCACACTGGCCAGTGCCATCACCGGCCCGCTGGCCACCTGCGTGTTCCACTTTGAGATGAACGGTGCCGCCGTGTCCTCCGGCATGGGCACCTGCGGTCTGGTAGGCCAGATCGGCGTGTACACCGGCTGGGTCAGCGATATTGCCGCCGGTACTAAAGCCGCCATCACCCCGATGGACTGGGCTGCCATGGTGCTGCTGTGCTTTGTTCTGCCCGCCGTGCTGAGTGTGATCTTCTGCGAGATCGAGCGCAAGCTGGGCTGGATCAAAGAGGGCGATCTGAAGCTGAACTAACTTTTAGAATTGTCTCCGCTTCGCTCTGACAATATCAGCAGAAAAATATTTTTATATATAGCAACGCCGGAATGACTGCGGTCATTCCGGCGTTGCCTTTTCACGATAAGGGGCCGGGCGGTGAACAGCCTTTTGCTACCGTCAACCTGCAGCTGTCGCACAGCAGATGGAGCTCAAACGATTCGTTTCCCGTCCAGCACTGCCTGCGTGAGGGTGTCGCCTTCATACACCAGCTTGAGGGAGAAATAAGGCCGTTCCTCATTCAGCAGCCGGAAGAAGATTTTGTCGCCCTCCCAGATGGGCAGTTCAGCTGCCTTATCCTTCGGCACCCATTCCAGTACGCCTTCCCTGCAGGCATCGCCCTGCACCATCTCGCCCGTCCATTCATCAGCGGTGTACAGGTGGATGAACTCGGTCATGTTGCCCCAAATAAAGGTCAGCAGGCCCCGGGCGCGGAAGCGCTTCAGCGTCAGGCCGGTCTCCTCCTTCACTTCCCGCAGCAGGCAGTCCTCCGGGCTTTCAAACCGCTCAAACTTTCCGCCCACGCCGATCCATTTGTCGTGGTTGTAGTCGTCCTGCTTTTTGATGCGGTGCAGCATCAGGTAGGCATCGTCCCGTTCCAGATAACACAGCGTGGTGCTGAAAATGGGAAATTCCGGGTTCATGAAGGCTCCTAGATTCATTGAGTTCTCCTTTTGATCTTGTTTTTGTGGAAAATGCCGTTTTTCGCTGCGGCCTCTCCCGTGAAAAAACACCCCCGGCAAAGCCCGCAGGCTTTGCCGGGGGTGCAAACCAAAAATAACTTTTTCCTCTGAATATGCCAGAGCAACGCGGCGGCAATTTAAAATCATTGCCCCTTCCGGCTTGCTCTTCCCTTGCCCGCATTGTTCAGCTTGCGCACAAGGTCGTTCTGATGCTTGCGCTGGCTGGGCGTGGGCTGCGGGTCTTTGGCCTCCTCAGCGCGGCGGCCGCTCTGGGCGGTGTCCGGATCGATGCGTTCCAGCGTCCACTCCTGATTGCCGCCGGCCACAAAGTTCCAGATCTGGGCCTGTGCGCCGTTGGAGGTGTTCATACCCACAAGGTCGATGTATTTATCCGCCAGCACATTGCGGATGCGGGTGCGCCCGCTGCGGGTGGGCTCCAGCGCCCAGCACTGACTCAGCCCGCTGGTGCGGTCCCACTGGTGCAGCCATGTGCCCTCCACCACACCGCCAAGGGCCAGATCCATCATCTTGCCGGTAAAGCGGTTGCAGATGCGCCAGCGGCCCTCGCCTGCATCCACGAACTGCCACTGCTGCCACGGATGGCCTGCATAGCTCCACAGCTGGATGGCCGCGCCGTTCTCGGTGTTGAAGTTCTTTACTTCCAGTACCTTTCCATTGGGGGCTTTGATGATATAAAATTCATTTTCCAGAATGACTGCCTGTGATGCCTTTGCCATAGAGCACGACTCCTTTCCAGTTTGGTAGCCCTATTATAGCGTATTTGTCCTTTGGCAGCAAGAATGCTTTTCCATAATCTTTTTACGTTTTATTGTGCATTTTGACATGATTCCCGCAACGATAACGTTTACGCGCAACAAAACCGTCTCTGCAGGGAATTTCTTTACACTCCGGCCTGTCTTGTGATACAATAAAGGCACATGCTTTTAGGGAGGGATTTGGAATGACCAACGAAACCTTGGAAACCATTAAAAGCCGCCGCAGCTGCCGTGCCTATAAGCCGGAGCAGATCACCGACGAAGAGCTGAATGCCGTGCTGGAAGCCGGCACCTACGCTGCCAGCGCCATGGGCCGCCAGAGCGCAAAGATCGTGGTGGTGCAGGACGCTGCCACCCGCGCCCAGCTCACCCGCATGAACGCCGCTGTCATGGGCAAGGACACCGACCCTATGTACGGCGCTCCTACCATTCTGGTAGTGCTGGCCGATGCCGGTTCCAAAAATGCCGTGCAGGACGGCAGCCTTGTCATGGGCAATCTGATGCTGGCCGCGGCCTCGCTGGGGCTGGGCAGCTGCTGGATCAACCGCGCAAAGGAAGAGTTTGAATCCGACGAGGGCAAGGCCCTGCTCCGGCAGTGGGGCATCGAGGGCGATTGGGTCGGCGTCGGCCACTGCATTCTGGGCTATCCTGCTGCAGACCCCAAGCCCGCCGCCCCCCGCAAGCCGGATTATATCGTAAAAGTATAAGGAGAACTATGAAGCCTGATTACAAGCTGGTCGCCAAGGCCAAATATATCCACGCCACCGCCGACCTTGCCAGTGAACTCTGGCACGAGGTGTACAAGCGCTACTATCCCGCAAAGCAGCTGGACACCCTTGTGGAAGAGCTGCAGAGCGCAGACGCCATCGAAGCAGACATCGACAACGATGTGAACTATTTTCTGGTCGTTCTGGGCGGCAAAACCATCGGCTACTTTGCGTGGAAGATGGAGAACACCGCCCTGCACCTGATGCACCTGTACCTCAAGCCCGAATACCGCGGCAAGGCACTGGGCCGGGACATCGTGCTCTCCTGCGAGCGGCTGGCCCGCGGCGAGGGCAAGGGCCGTGTGTGGTGCACCGTGCACGCCAAGGCCCTGCCGGTGCAGCAGTTCTTCAAGGCCCTGCGCTACCGCAATTTAAAGCCCGCCGAGCAGGAAAACGGCACCGTCCCCCGGGACGAAGTGGTATTTGAGCACACGCTGGGCTAAAAAGCCGCAAATGCTATTGAAATTTCTCCCCGTTTGTACTACACTGGTGTAGTGTAATAAAGTGTCTGCCTGTGGGCGGCATCTGCAAAAAAGGAGAACAACATGGCAAAAGATCATCCTACCGGCCAGTCCGGTCTGTATCAGGCATTTTTGCAGCTCAAGACCCCGGAACAGTGCTACCGTTTTTTACAGGATGTGTGCAGCTATTCCGAGCTGAGCGCAATGGAGCAGCGCTACAACATTGCCGAAATGCTGGTGGACAAGCGCATCTACACCGAGATCATGGATAAGACCGGTGCATCCAGCGCCATCATCAGCCGGGTAAGCCGGGTGCTGAGTGCCAACGACAGCGTGTTACGCGCCTTGCTGGAAGCGGAAAAAGCTGCCGACGATCAAAACTGAACTTCCACACAAACCATGCCGCGTGCCGCCCGTGCGGTATGCGGCTTTTATCATTCAACCGGGAAGGCAGAAGTCCCCACGCCAGCGGGGTACTTCTATCGTTTTTCCTCATGCGGCGCAGATGCGCCGTCTTCATCAGAAATCAGGGAGGTTTGATTTTTATGAGCAAAGCTGTTGTATTTTTTGCCGAGGGCACCGAGGAATGTGAAGCCCTGCTGGTGGTCGATCTGCTGCGCCGCGCCAAGGTGGAGGTGACCGTGGCCAGCGCATCCGGCAGCCGTGAGATCGTGAGCAGCCACAAGGTGCATATCACCGCCGACGCACTGGCCGAAGAGGTGGATTATTCGGATGTGGACATAGTGGTGCTGCCCGGCGGCATCCCCGGCACCCCGAACCTTGCCGCCAACAAGACCGTTACCGACACCTGCGTTTCCTTTGCAAAGAGCGGCAAAAAGGTAGCTGCCATCTGCGCAGCACCCAGCGTGCTGGCATCTCTCGGCCTGCTGGAGGGCAGAAAAGCCACGGCGCATGCCGGCTTCCAAGACAAATTGGCCGGTGCCGAGGTGCTGGATACCGAAGTGGTAGTGGACGGCAATATCACCACCAGCTACGGTCTGGGCGGTGCCATCCCCTTTGCGCTGGAGCTGGTGCGCCAGCTGGCCGGGCAGGCTGAGGCCGACCGCATCCAGAACGCCATCGCCTACCGCCACTGAGGGAGGAAACTGAAATGCGTTTTGTCACCTGCCGCCTGCCGGACGGCGTGGAAGATCCGGCCATTCTTTCGCCGGACGGCACACAGATCTGGCCGCTGAGCTGGCTGGGCCTTTCCTATGAAACCTTGTCCGATGCCATCCCCTTTCTGACCCCGCAGGTGCGGGCAGGCCTGCAGCTTGCCATTGCGGGCATCCCGGCCCTGCCCGTGGATGCCGTGCAGCTGCAAAGCCCTATTCCCTGCCCGGCGCAGGATGTGGTGTGCCTTGGCATCAACTACATGGCCCACTCGGACGAAGCGGAGAAATACTCTGCCGATGCCTTTGCAACCAAACATCAGGATGCCATTTATTTTTCCAAGCGCGTTTCCCGCGCTGTGCCGGACGGCGGCTTTATTGAAGCTCACATCGACCTTGTGCAGAAGCTGGACTACGAATGCGAGCTGGCTGTGATTCTGGGCAAAGATGCCAGGGATGTGCCCGCCGGGCAGACAAAAGACTATGTGTTCGGCTACACCATCCTGAACGACGTTTCCGCCCGCGATGTGCAGACCGCCCACAAGCAGTGGTATTTCGGCAAAAGTCTGGACGGCTTCACGCCCATCGGCCCCTGCATCGTTACCGCAGACGAATTCGACACCTACCCGCCCAAGCTCGGCATCCGAAGCTTTGTCAACGGCGAAAAGCGGCAGGACTCCAACACCGGCCTGCAGATTTTTGACATCGACCATGTTATTCACGAGCTGACCCAGGGCATGACCCTGAAGGCCGGCACCATCATCGCCACCGGCACCCCGGCAGGTGTGGGCATGGGCATGGACCCGCCGCAGTTTTTGAAGCCCGGCGACACGGTGCGCTGCGAGATCGACGGCATTGGAAGCCTGACCAACACCGTGCGGTGAGCACTGGCATTTGTGCCAAATATCCACTGCGTTTTCCGTCTGTTTGCATGAAAATCCGCAGCGACACTGCTCTTTTGCGGGTAGGTGTGGTATACTGGAACACGCGAAATACTGCGGCCGCTGGCCGTCAAAAAGAGGTAAATGAAACATGAAAGAATACGCATTCGGCATCGATCTGGGCGGCACCACCGCTAAGATCGGCCTGTTCAAGACCACCGGCGAGCTGCTGGAAAAGTGGGAAGTTCCCACCGACACCTCCAACGCCGGTGAACACATTCTGGAAAATCTGGCCGCTGCCGTGCAGGGCAAGATGCAGGAAAAAGGCCTTGCCGCTGAGCAGGTAGAGGGCGTGGGCGTGGGCGTGCCCGGCCCTGTGCTGGACAGCCGCATCGTGCCCATCATCTGTGCAAACCTCGGCGGCTGGGGCAAGCATAATGTGGCCGAAGAGCTTGGCGGTATGCTGGGCGGCATCAAGGTTCTGGTGGGCAACGATGCCAACGTGGCCGCTCTGGGCGAGATCTGGATGGGTGCCGCCAAGGGCTGCCGCAGCGCGGTCATGGTCACGCTGGGCACCGGCGTGGGCGGTGGTGTCATCGTCAACGGCAAGGTCATTGATGGCACCCACGGTGCCGGCGGCGAGATCGGCCACATCACCGTGGACCGCCACGAGACCGCTACTTGCGGCTGCGGCAAGCACGGATGTCTGGAGCAGTATTCCAGTGCCACCGGCGTTGTGCGCTGCATGAAGAAGCTGCTGGACGAGAACCCGGATACTCCCTGCACCCTGCGCGGCACCGAGTTTGCCGCCAAGGACGTGTTTGATGCCGCCCGCAATGGCGATGCCCTTGCTGCCCGCGAGGTGGACGAGATGACCGACACCCTCGGCATGGCGCTGGCCAATGTGGCCAACACCGTGGACCCGGAAATGTTCATGATCGGCGGCGGCGTGTCCCGCGCCGGTGATGTGCTGTTTGCCCCGCTGCGGGAGCATTTCAAGGTCTATGCCTTCAAGTCCTGCCGTGAGACCCCCATCGTGCCCGCCATCCTTGGCAACGATGCCGGTATCTATGGTTCTGTGCGCCTGATCGTGGGTGAATAATTCAGCGGTATTTTTTCAGAAACTTAAAAACCCGGAAACGACGGTCGTTTCCGGGTTTTTCTTTGTACGTTCAATAAAATTTACAGCGTATCTTCCCCCGGCAGCTGATTCCACAGGCGGTAGTAGACGCCCTGCTTTGCCAGCAGCTGGTCGTGGGTGCCGGATTCCACGATGCCCTCTTCGCCCAGCACAAGGATTCGATCGTAATCCTTGATGGTGGTCAGGCGGTGGGCGATGGTGAGGGTGGTGCGGCCATGGGCCAGCTTTTCAAGGCTCTGGCCCACCAGGATCTCGCTTTCGTTGTCCAGTGCGCTGGTGGCCTCGTCCAGAATGAGGATGGGCGGGTTCTTCAGGAACACCCGCGCAATGGCGATGCGCTGCTTCTGTCCGCCGGAGAGCTTGACACCGCGCTCACCCACGTAGGTGTCAAAGCCATCCTTCAGGGCCAGAATGAACTTTTCCGCCCCGGCCAGACGCGCTGCTTCCATGATCTCTTCGCGGGTGGCACCGGGCTTGCCGTAGGCGATGTTCTGGGCCACCGTGCCGCTGAACAGGTACACGTCCTGCTGCACGATGCCGATATCCTGCCGCAGGCTCTTCAGGGTGACATGGCGGATGTCCTGCCCATCGATCAGGATGCGGCCGCTGGTCACCTCGTAGAAGCGTGGGATGAGATTGCACAGGGTGGTCTTGCCGCCGCCCGAAGGGCCGACCAGCGCCAGCCGTTCGCCCGGCCGGATATCCAGACTGACGTTATGCAGCACCTTGTTGTGGTCGTCCGGGTACTCAAAGCTGACGTTTTCAAACCGGATGTCACCGGGGCCGGGCTGCAGCGGTACCGCATCCGGGACATCGCCGATGGTCACAGGGGTGTCCATGATCTCGGCAAAGCGCTCGATGCCGGTCATGCCGCGCTGGAACTGCTCGGCAAACTCCACGATGCGGCGGATGGTGGCAATAAGGGTGGTGACGTACAGCATATAGGCCACCATGTCACCGGCGGTGATCCTGCCGTACACCAGCGAGAGGCCGCCTGCCAGAATGACCACCAGATACATCAGGCCGTCGAACAGGCGGGTGGAGGTGTTGAAGGCACCCATGGCGTAGTAGCCGAGGGTCTTGATCTGCTCAAAATCCCTGTTGCCCTTTGCAAACTTCTCGCGTTCCTCATCCTCGGCGGCAAAGGCCTTCACGACACCCTGCCCCAGCAGGCTGTCCTCGATGGTGGAGTTCAGCTCGCCGATCTGCACGCGCTGCTGGCGGAACCGTGCCCGCAGCCGTCCGTTCAGGTAAACGGACACCACGCCCATCAGCGGCACGCAGGCGAACACCGCCAGCGTCAGCGGCACACTGGCCCGGCACAGGATAATAAAGGACACCACGATCTTGATGGCCGCAATGAAAAATTCCTCCGGGCAGTGGTGGGCGAACTCGGTCACATCGAACAGGTCGTTGGTGATGCGGCCCATGATGGTGCCTACCTTGGTGTTGTTGTAGTAGGTGTGGTCCAGCTTGAGCAGGTGGTCAAAGGCATCGCGGCGCATATCCGTCTCGATGTGCACGCCCATGATATGACCGATGCTGGACATGTAATAGCTGGCTGCACCGTCGATGATGCGCAGCACAAAATAGAGTGCTGCCAGCCGCAGCACGATGCCCGCCGTCAGAGTGATGCCCACGCCCATGGCGGCGTTGGTGATAGTGCTCATGATCTTGGGCAGCACGATGTCACACAGGGTGGTCAGCGCCGCACAGAACAGGTCCAGAAACAGGGTCATTTTGTACTTTGCCAGATAGGGCAGAAACCGCCGGATCAGCGCACCGCTGCCTGCGTGGTGCGCCCCGGGGTCGTTGATCTTGGTTTTTGACATGGTTCCTCCGTTTTTTGGTTTCTTTAGGCCTTTACGATTCAGGATGTTTCAGATACTTTTCAGTGGGCTCGCCCTCTCAGTCAAATCCTTCGGATTTGCCAGCTCTCCCAAAGGGAGAGCCCTTGGCAAAGAGATGAAGTTTGCGTGGACTGCCAAAGGCTCCCACTTTGAGGAAAGACTTCCCCCGGCCGGGGGAAGATGTCACCGCAGGTGACAAAAAGGGGAATCTGGCATCGCGCAGCGATGACTGAGAGGGCGAGGCCGTTTTTATTTTTACACTTTTTTACTGTAATCCCGCTCGCCGTAGATGGCGGTGCCGATGCGCACAAGGGTGGCACCCTCCCGGATGGCGTTTTCAAAGTCGCCGCTCATGCCCATGGAGAGGGTCTCCATGGACACGTTGGAATAGCCGCGCTCTCCGGCCTGCACAAACAGCTTGTACACCTCGGCCAGATAGCGGCGGTTGCGGGCATCGTCGTCGTTCACGGGCGGAATGGCCATCAGCCCCTTGACCCGGATGTGCTCCTGTGCGGCAGCAGCATCCAGCAGCGGCCAGAGCGCTTCCGGTGCCACGCCGGTCTTGCTCTCCTCGCCGCCGATGTTCACCTCCAGCAGCACGTTCTGCACGATGTCGGCTTTGGCTGCTTCCTTCTCGATGGCGTTCAGCAGATGCTCACTGTCCACGCTTTGGATGAGGCTGGCACGGCCCAGCACTTTTTTAATTTTGTTCGTCTGCAGATGGCCGATAAAGTGGCTGGGCTTGCCGCAGTAAGCACCTGCGTCAAAGTTTGCGCACAGCTCCTGCACATGGTTCTCACCGAACACATCAATGGGCAGGGCTGCGCTTGCAGCCACGGTCTGCGCCGTGCGGGTCTTGCAGGCGGCGCACAGCTGCACCGCTGCCGGGTCGCGGCCTGCTTCACGGGCCGCGGCTGCCATCTTTTCCCGGATCTCTGCCACGGCCTCCTGCATCTGTTCCAGATTCTTTTCTGCCATGATGCTCAGTCCTCCTCGGTATACTTGGCGCGTTCGCCGCCGATGAGTTTCGGGCGGGTGCGGGCGCACAGAATGTTCGCTTCACCAATTTTGGAAAGGCTCAGCCGCACCGGCACAGCCACCCGCTTCAGGTGCATCCCGATCAGGGTGCCGCCGATATCAATGCCTGCATGGGCACGGATCTCTTCCACGGCCACCGGCTCCCGGAACTTCTTCCAGCAGGTAGTGGCCCAGCTGCCGCCTGCGTGGGGGCGCGGCACCACGCACACCTCTTCCCAGCCGTATTTTTCGGCGGCTTCGCGCTCGATGATAATAGCGCGGTTCAGATGCTCACAGCACTGCGCGGCCAGCCAGATGCCGTTTTCGGCCAGCACTGGGGCAATGCCCGCGTACACGGCCTGCGCGGCTTCCAGACTGGAATCCTTGCCAATGTGCCCGCCCACGATCTCGCTGGACGAGCAGCCCACCACGAACACATCGCCCTTTTTCAGTTTTGCTTCGGCCAGCAGTTCGGTCACTGCCTGCCGGGCCTGCATCTCGATCTGTTTTTTGAATTCTTCTGTCATAAAAAACACCTCGGTTTTTATCAAAAATCAAAGATTTGCACTGCGCACCTTTTCGCTGCCTGCAAGGCCGAGATACAGCCTGCTCTCCACCGGGCACAGAGCTGTCACACCGCCTGCACCCTTGCTGGAGACCGTCCGCTTCCAGCTGCCGTCTGCCGTATCTACAGCTTCCGCGCAGGGCGCATCGGCAGGCAGGCTGAATAGCTTTTCCTGCAGATTCCGGCCTGCACGCAGGGCAATGCCCCGCAGCAGGGTGCTGTCGGCGTTCTTTTCCAGCCAGCTGCTGCGCGCCCACCGGTAGCCGATGTACAGGGTGCCGTCTGCATCCATAGCAAGCGCACCGGGATACCCCGGCAGGCCGGAAACAAAGCTCTGGCAGTTTTTACCTCCCGCCGTCAGGTCGCGGGCATCGGCGGCAGCGCTCCACACACAGCGGTTCCCAAGGTCAGCCACGAACAGCGTGCTGCCGTCCCGGCTCAGGGCCAGCCCGGAAGCACCGGCCACACCGCCCAGCACCTTCTGCACCGTGCGTGCTGCCGGGTCGTATACATACACGCAGCCCGTGCCGGTGTGGGCCAGCAGTTCGGTGCGCAGAGTGCTCTCCAGTCCGTCCGCGGCACTGGCACTGGCAGCAACCGCAAAGTAGATCCTGCCGTCCGGCGCGGCTTCCACCGCTGAGACAGCCCCCAGCGGTGCACCGTCGATCTGGGTCACTACCTGCTCCACCGCCGTGCCCCAGCTGTCGTGGGCGGCGCGGCACAGGCTGCCGCCGCCGGGCGTGAGGATGCTCAGCCACAGGTCCCCGCTGCCGTCAAAGGCAAAACCGGTCAGCTCACCGTCCACGGAAAGGATGGCCGCATCGTGTCCGCCGTCGGTGCGTACAAGGTCGCTCGTGCGCTTTTTTAAGGCTGCGCCGTCGTATGCTGCGGCATACACAAGGCCGTCCTGTGTGCGGATGCAGTCCACACCCTGATATTCGCCCAGATCCAGCGTTCCCTTATGATCGGTGGCAAGGGCCGTCTGTGCTGCACCGGTATCCTGCCGGACATCTGGCGCGGTGTAGCCTTGCGGCGGTGTATCGATGGGCCGGAACACCAGTGCATACACCAGCGCCAGCAGGATGCACACGCCAAACACCGTGCTGGCCGTGCGGAACCGCTTGAGCAGCGCGTCCCGCTCCACCGCCATCTGGGCCGCATACTCGGCACGGCGGCGGGCAGCGCGGGCATTGGCGCGGTTTGCCCGGCGCATCCAGCGATCCACGAACAATGCCACCTGCGGCCCGATGGTGAGCGACGCAATGGCAAGGATGAGCAGAAATTCAATAAGTCCGATCCTCATAGGGCTTTTTCCTTTATCTTCAGAGCTTTTTCAGGGGGGTATCCCCTTATCGTTTCAGTATAGCATCTGTGGCGCGGCAGTTCAAGCACCCAACTCTGTCTCCCGGCTTTTGCCGCCGCCTGCCGCCTTTTTCTCCATCTTTCCTGCCAAAGCCTTTTTTGCCGTGCTGAAATATGCTATACTGATTATAAATATGGCATTCTGCACCGGAATGCCGCGTGTCAGTGTAAAAGAGGATAACATGGAAGCATTCAAATATAATGTGCAGCCGGGCCGCTACCGGCATTTCAAGGGCAACGAATACGAAGTGCTGGGCATGGCCCGCCACAGCGAGACCGAAGAGGAAATGGTGGTGTACCGCGCCCTGTACGGGGAACGCGGGCTTTGGGTGCGTCCTGCCGCCATGTGGTGCGAGACCGTGGAGCGGGACGGCAAAGTGCAGCCGCGCTTTGTGCGCATTGAGGAGTGAACCGGCAGTTTTTGCCGATGGGATAAAACGGAGGGTGATACTTTTGTACAGTGAACAGAAACAGGCGCTTGCCGCCGAACTGAGCTTCAAGCATCCGGCAGTGCTGGCTGTCAGCGGTTCCGCAGGCAGCGGCAAGACCGCTCTGCTGGCCGCGCTGCTGCCGGTGCTCAAGAGCCGCGGGCTGAAGGTGGGCGTGATCCGCGAGGCTGACGACCTGCCCGCCGAGACCGACCGCCTGCATGAGGCCGGTGCCGAGGGTGTGGCCGTGTTTACTGCCGGGCGCTATCTGCTTACCGAGCAGTTCCGCCTGAACGAGCAGGACCTGCTGGCTTTGTTCGAGCGCCACGGCTACGACCTTGTACTGCTGGAAGGCTTTGGCGACAGCGGCTGGGCCAAGATCGAGGTGGTGCGCAGCTCGGTCAGCCCGGTGGGCACCGCGTTCCAGCCCATGGCCATCGTGGGCGATGTGCCGGGCGCTGATTTCGCACTGGACGATCCTGCTGCTCTGGCAGACTGGATCGAGAACCAGATGCCGTCCCTGTAACGGAGGTTCTGCATGAAACTCATCCGTACCGAAGACGCTGTCGGGCAGGTGCTCTGCCACGACATCACACAGATCATTCCCGGCCAGTTCAAGGGAGCACGCTTCCGCAAAGGGCACATCGTCCAGCCGGAGGATATCCCCGTGTTGCTCTCCATTGGCAAAGAGAATCTCTATGTCTGGGAGAAGCGCCCCGGCATCCTGCACGAGGACGAAGCCGCTGCCCTTTTGTACAAGGCAGCGGCGGGCCGCAACATCCACGGCACTGAGCCGAAGGAAGGCAAGATCGAACTGGTTGCCGACTGCGACGGTCTTTTGAAGATCGACCGCGCCGCCCTGCTGGCCGTGAACCGCACACCCCAAATGATGATCGCTACCATCCACGGCGACCTGCCCGTGAAAAAGGGCCAGAAGCTGGCCGGCACCCGCATCATCCCGCTGGTGATCGAGCAGGAGAAGATGGATGCCATGCAGGCTGCGGCAGGCAGCGAGCCCATCCTGAACGTGCTGCCTTTCCACCCGAAAAAGTTTGCGGTCATCACCACCGGCAGCGAGGTATTCAAGGGACGCATCGAGGACAAATTCACCCCCATTCTGGTGGGCAAGCTGGCCGAATACGGCTGCGAGATGACCTATCACAAAACCTGCGACGATGACCCCGCCGGGATCACCGCCGCCATTCTGGAAGCAAAGGCCGCAGGCTGCGAGCTGATCTTTACCACCGGCGGCATGAGCGTAGACCCCGACGACCGCACGCCGCTTGCCATCAAGAACACCGGTGCCGAGATCATCACCTATGGCGCACCGGTGTTGCCGGGTGCCATGTTCCTTGTGAGCTATCTGGACGGTGTGCCGGTGTGCGGCCTGCCCGGCTGCGTGATGTACGCCAAGCGCACCATTTTTGACCTGCTGCTGCCGCGCCTGCTGGCCGACGACCCCATCACTGCCGAGGACATTGCCCGGCTGGGCGAGGGCGGGCTGTGCTTAGGCTGCGCCGAATGCCACTGGCCCAACTGCGGCTTCGGGCATTGCTGAAACCCTCTCAGTCAAAGCCTTACGGCTTTGCCAGCTCTCCCAAAGGGGAGAGCTTTATCAAGGTAAAAATTATGAGCGAAACAAAACTTTCTCATTTTGATGCGTCCGGCAGCGCCGTGATGGTGGATGTGAGCGAAAAGCCCGTCACTGCACGGCAGGCTGTGGCCCGCGGCATCATCACTATGAATGCGGCAGCCTTTGCCGCTGTTCGGGACGGCACCGCCCAGAAGGGCGACGTGCTTGGCGTGGCCCGCATTGCAGGCATCATGGCGGCCAAGCGCACCAGCGAGCTGATCCCCCTGTGCCATCCGCTGCCGCTGAGCAAGCTGACTGTGGATTTTCACCTTCTGCCCGAACAGCAGGCCGTAGAGGCCGTGTGCACCGTCAGGACCATCGGCGTGACCGGCGTGGAAATGGAAGCTCTGACCGGCGTTTCTGCCGCGCTGCTCACCATCTACGATATGTGCAAGGCCGTGGATAAGGGCATGGAGCTGGGCGAGATCCACTTGGTCGAGAAGACCGGCGGCAAGAGCGGGCACTATGTGCGGGCCGAGGGCGGCTATGTTTGATGCATACGGCCGCAATATCCACTATCTACGCCTTTCGGTCACCGACCTGTGCAACCTGCGCTGCCGCTACTGTATGCCGGACGGCGTGCCAAAGCTGGCCCACGAAGATATTCTGACCTATGAGGAATTTCTGCGGCTGGCTGCGCTGTTCGCCCAGTGCGGCATCGACACGGTGCGCATCACCGGCGGTGAACCGCTGGTGCGCCGGGGCGTGGAACAACTGACGGCGGGCCTGAAAGCCATTCCCGGCATCCGCCGCGTTGCCCTTACCACCAACGGCGTGCTGCTGGCCCAGAAGCTGCCCGCCCTGCTGGCGGCGGGCCTTGACAGCGTGAACATCAGCCTTGACACCTTGCACCCGGAGACCTTCCGGCGCATCACCGGCAAAGACGAGCTTGCCGCCGTGCAAAACGGCATCCGGGCGGCCCTTGCCAGCGGCATACCGGTCAAGCTGAACTGTGTGCCGCAGCCCGGCGTGAACGAGGGCGAGCTGGAAAGCCTTGCTGCCTTCGCACAGGAGCATCCGCTGCAGGTGCGCTTTATTGAGATGATGCCCATTGGCTTTGGTGCCGGGCTGCCCGGCCTTTCCGGCCTGGAACTGCTGGAGCGCTTTTACCGCCGCTGGCCGCAGCTGCAGCCGGTGACCCGTGCGGCCTTTGGCGATGGGCCGGCGGTGTATTATTCTGCGCCCGGCTGGCGCGGCAGCATCGGGTTGATTGCTGCCGTGCACGGCAAATTCTGCGCTTCCTGCAACCGGGTGCGGCTGACAAGTCAGGGCTTTCTGCGTCCATGCCTTGCCAGCGAATCCGGCACCGACCTGCGCGCTCTGCTGCGCAGCGGCGCGGACGACGCGGCCCTTTTGCAGGCCATTCAAAACACGATTCTGGCAAAACCCCGGGAACATCACTTCGGCCAAGGCTCTATGCCCGCCACACGAGGGATGTACCGGATCGGAGGATAACACAAATTTATGGGTAAAATTCTGGCTATCTGCACAAGCCCCCGGCGCGGCACCTTGAAAACGCCGGTGCCGTCCGCTGTTCTCACCCCGGAGTGGGGTATTGTGGGCGATGCCCACGGCGGCAGCTGGCACCGGCAGGTCAGCCTGCTGAGCGCGGAAAAAATTGAAGCTTTCCGTCAAAAGCTCTGGGTGGACTACGGTGCCTTTGGCGAAAATCTGGTGGTGGAAGGGTTCGATCTTGCCACCCTGCCGGTGCCCAGCTTTTTTGCCATTGGGGATGCCGTGCTGGAAATGACCCAGATCGGCAAGGAGTGCCACAGCGACTGCGCCATCCGCCAGCAGACCGGCGACTGCATTATGCCGCGGGAGGGCGTGTTCGCACGGGTGGTAAAAGGCGGCACCATCCATACCGGCGACGAGATGAAGCTGCTGCCCACCCCGGCAGATCTGCCCCTGCGCGCGGCGGTGATCACCCTTTCCGATAAGGGCAGCCGCGGCGAACGGGAGGACAAAAGCGGCCCGCTCATTGTGGAGATGCTCACCGCCACAGGCTACAAGGTGGAGGAAGCGCTGCTTCTGCCGGACGATGCCGCCCAGCTCAAAACCCAGCTGCTGCGCCTTGCGGATGCCCGTCAGGTGAACCTGATCCTCACCACCGGCGGCACCGGCTTTGCGCCCCGGGATATCACCCCGGAGGTGACTTTGAGCGTAGCCGAACGCAACGCGCCCGGCATTGCCGAGGCCATGCGGTACCATAGCCTTACCATCACACCGCGCGGGATGCTCAGCCGCGGTGTCAGCGTGCTGCGCGGCAAGACCCTGATCGTGAACCTGCCGGGCAGCCCTAAGGCCGTAAAAGAAAACCTCGAGTACATCCTGCCAAGCCTTGCGCACGGCATCCGCCTTGCCGCCGGGCTGGACGGCGAATGCGCCCGGAAGTAAAAAAGTATCCCGGTGGGCGGCACCGCATCCTGTACCGTATCAAATGCAAAGATTCATTTTAAAAACAGGAGCGCTTATCATGAACAACACTAAAATTTCCCGCCGCAGCTTTCTGGCTGCTGCCGGTATCGCCGGTGCCGCTGCGGCCCTGACCGCCTGCGGCTCCTCCGCTTCCAGCACTGCATCTTCCGTGGCAGGCTCTGCCGCTGCTTCTTCTGAAGCTGCCGGTAGATCCATGGAGCTGATCGTGTTTGCCGCCGCATCCCTCACCGAGACCCTCACCGCCATCGGCGAGATCTACTCTGCCGAGAACCCCGGCGTGACCTTCAGCTTCAACTTCGACTCCTCCGGCACCCTCAAGACCCAGATCCAGGAAGGCGCAGACTGCGACCTGTTCATCTCCGCCGGTCAGAAGCAGATGAACCAGCTGGACAGCACCGCTTCCGCCGATGTGAACACCGAAGGACTGGACTTCGTGGACAGCGATTCCCGCGTGGACCTGCTGGAGAACAAGGTCATTCTGTGCGTGCCCGAGAACGGCAATAAGGGCATCGACAGCTTCGATTCTCTGGCCGAGCACCTCAAGGCCGGGGACATTCTGTTCTGCATGGGCAACAGCGATGTGCCCGTGGGCCAGTACACCCAGAAGATCCTTGCCTACTACGCTCTGGACGAGGAAGCACTGGCCGCAGCCGGTGTCATCACCTACGGCTCCAACGTCAAGGAGGTCACCACCCAGATCACCGAAGCCAGCGTGGATGCCGGTGTCGTGTACTGCACCGATGCCTGCAGCGCAGGCCTGACCCCCGTGGATGAGGCCACCAAGGAGATGTGCGGTCAGGTCATCTATCCTGCCGCCGTGCTGAAGGCCGCCCCCAACGCCGAGGCTGCCAGGGAGTTTCTGGCCTATCTGCAGACCGACCGCGCCGCGACCGTGTTCGAGAGCGTGGGCTTCACCGCACTGTAAATCCGTTGTTTTTCAGAGCTTCCCCTCCGGGGGAAGCCTTTTTATTCGGAGGTATCATTTATGGACTGGTATCCCCTTTGGAACAGCCTGCGCATCGCCCTCGTCAGCTGCGCGGCGGTGTTCTTCCTTGGCATTTTTGCCGCCTACTATATTGCCAAGCTGCCGCGCACTGTCAAGGGCGCGCTGGACGTGGTGCTCACCCTGCCCATGGTGCTGCCGCCCACGGTGGTGGGCTATTTTCTGCTGCTTTTGTTCGGCGCAAAGCGGCCGCTGGGCATCTTTTTCATGGAGCATTTCGGCGTGAAGCTGGTCATGAACTGGTACAGTGCCATCTTTGCATCCATCGTGGTGGCCTTTCCGCTGATGTACCGCACGGCGCGCGGCGCGTTTGAAAGCTTTGACGAAACGCTGGCATGGTCGGCGCAAACGCTGGGCCAGTCGGACGTGTGGATCTTCTGGCGGGTGCGGATGCCCTGCTGCCGTCAAGGCATTCTGGCCGGCACGGTGCTGGCCTTTGCCCGCGCGCTGGGCGAGTACGGTGCCACCAGCATGATCGCAGGCTACACCCCCGGCAAGACCGCCACCATTGCCACCACCGTGTACCAGCTGTGGCGCACTAACGACGAAGCCGGTGCCATGCGCTGGGTGCTGGTGGATATCGTGATCTCGGCAGTGGTGCTGCTGGCCGTGAATCTGCTGGAGAAAAAACAGAAAGCAGGTGGCCGCGCATGAGTCTTGAAGTGAACATCACCAAAAAGCTGAATGGCTTTACCCTTCACGCCAACTTTGCCGCGCGCAGCACCGCCACGGCCATTCTGGGCGCGTCCGGCTGCGGCAAAAGCATGACCCTGCGCTGCATTGCCGGTATCGTAAAGCCGGATGCGGGCCGCATCGTACTGGACGGCCGGGTGCTGTTTGACAGCGCCCTGCACATCGATCTGCCGCCGCAGCAGCGCGGCGTGGGCCTGCTGTTCCAGAACTACGCACTGTTCCCCAACATGACCGTAGAGCAGAACGTGCTCTGCGGCCTGAAAGCCGAAAAAGACAAGGCCGCCCGCAAGGCCCGCTGCGCCGAAATGCTGCAGGCCATGCGGCTGGAATCCCTTGCCAAGCGCTACCCGGCCCAGCTTTCCGGCGGACAGCAGCAGCGCACCGCGCTGGCACGCATCCTTGTGGGCAGGCCCAAAATTCTGATGCTGGACGAGCCCTTCAGTGCGCTGGACAGCTACCTGCGCGAAGAAGTGGAGGGCGAAGTGGGCAGCCTGCTGGCCGGGTTTGGCGGCACGGCGCTGCTGGTCACCCACAACCGTGACGAAGCCTACCGCCTGTGCCGGGATATGATCGTGATGGATGGCGGGCAGGTGCTGCGCACCGGCGGCACCAAAGAGGTGTTTGCAGACCCGCAGAGCACCACCGCTGCACGGCTGACCGGCTGCAAGAACATTCTGTCCTGCACCCGCGTGGATGCCCACACCGTGCGCCTGACTGGCTGGGATGCGCCCCTTCACCTTGCCGCCGAGGTGCCGGAAACCTGCACCGCCGTGGGCATCCGCGCCCACGACTTTGCCCCCTGCGCACCAGCTGCGCCGAACGCTCTGCCGGTGCAGCTGAACTCCACCAGCGAGAATCCCTTTGACTGGAACCTGATCTTTACCGCGCCGGACGGCACCACCCGCCTGTGGTGGAAGGTGAGCAAGACGAACCTGACCGCTGCGTCGCCGGAGGCACCGGCGTTTCTGGGCACTGCACCGCAGAACATCATGCCGCTGGGGTGACGGACAGCACGCCGGGGATTTTCTTCAGCGCTTCCTGATCGACCTTGTTCAGGTCCTTGACCGCGAACCGCAGTCGGATCATGCAGTGTGCCACGCTGGAAATGTTCTCGGGGCCGCCCACCAGCTGAACCACTCCCGCAGCAGGTTCTGCTTGGCCTGCTCGGTGGGCGCGAAGTTGTATTTTGCCAGCACGCCCACCGCCTGCCGGTTGAGCTCCTCCGGATAGGGGGAATCCAGATCGTAGGTGCGCAGTCCGGCTTCCACATGGCCCACCGGGATGCGCAGGTAAAAGCAGGCCAGTGCTGCCGCACCTTATCCACAAGCTCACTATTATATGCGCCAAACTCGGAATTGTGCAGGTCGGAAAGCACCACCATCCGGCTGGGCCTGCGGTCTGCCCTGCAAACTCCGGCTGTGCAGGGCCGTTTTTCTGTGGTATACTGGTACTGGAAGCAGCCCGCCGCTGCGGGCACTTTTTTTGAAAAGCATTCACGCAAACTTCACAGCTTTTTTTTATTCTTGCTGTATGATATTCTGGTCAAGAAGTCTATTATTGAGGAAGGTGTCTGTATTATGGCTAAGATCCTGATCGTTGACGATGAGCCGCGTATCCGCGAGCTGATCCGCGAACATTTACAATATTCCGGTTATATCTGTGAAGAGGCCGCTGACGGCACAGCTGCGCTGACCCAGCTTTCCGGCGGGGCCTTCGATCTGGTCATTCTGGACCTGATGATGCCGTTCATGGACGGTATGACCTGCCTGCGGGAGATGCGCGCCCGCCACATCAACACGCCGGTCATCATCCTGACCGCCCGCGGCGAGGAATACGACAAGCTGGCCGGCCTGGAGAGCGGTGCCGACGACTACGTTGTCAAGCCCTTCTCTCCCCGTGAGCTGGTAGCCCGCGTCAAGGCCGTGCTGAACCGCACCATGCCCAAGCCCGCCGCTGCCTCCGACACCATGACCTTTGGTGAGCTGACCATCGACACGGCCAGCCACACGGTGCGCGTTTCCGGCGAGGAGGTGGCCCTGACCCCCAAGGAGTTCGACCTGCTGGTGTTCCTTGCTTCCAACAAGGGCATCGCCCTCAGTCGTGAAAAGATCCTGCAGAAGGTGTGGAACTACGACTACTTTGGCGAGGACCGCACCGTGGATACCCATGTCAAAATGCTGCGGGGCCATCTGGGCAAGTGCCGCAGCTACATTGCTACCGTGTGGGGCATCGGCTACAAATTCGACCCCGACGCAACGCGCTGATAAAGGAGCGGAGGATTCATGCGGCACCATCACTCCCCCGGCATCCGCGGCCAGCTGATGTGGTTTTTGTGTTGTATCTGTCTGTTCCTGCTGGCACTGGTGTGGTTTCTGTCCACCCAGCTGCTGGAACCGCTGTACACCAAGCACATTGAAAAACAGCTGACCACTCAGGCAGAAAGCATCACCGCCGAGCTGGACAAGGCTATTGCAAACGGCGAAGCCCTTTCGGCATGGTCTTTTGGCCATCTTACGGTCAACACCGCGTTTTTTGACCGGCTTGCCACCCAGCTGTACGCCAGCGGTTCGCTGAACAGCTTCTGTGTGGATATTTCCGATACCACCATGCGCACGATCTATAAGATCGAGAACCAGTCCTACTGCAACCTGCACGAAACGCTGCTCTCGGATTCCGCCAACAACGATATGATCGTTTCCACCGCTGTGGCCATGCGCAAGAAATGCCGCACCACCGGCGGCTTTGTGCAGACCCTGAATCCGCCGCGGCTCTCCGGCTCGGCACAGCTGCTGGTAGGGCGCAACACCTCCGGCGGCGAGTACACCGTTCTGGTCACTACCAGCCTTGTGCATGTGGCCGAAGCCGGCAAGGTGCTGAGCACCGTGCTGCCCATGGCGGCGGCGCTGATCTTTGCCTTTGCCATGACGGCGGCATGGCTGTTCAGTGAGTGGTTCACAAAGCCGCTGCGCCAGCTTTCCAGCGCTGCCCGCCAGATGGCCATGGGCAACTATGCCGTGCAGGTGGATACCCGCCGCAGCGATGAGCTGGGCGATCTGGCCCGGGACTTCAACCACATGGCAAGCGAGGTGCAGCATTCTTCGCAGATGCAGCGCGACCTGCTGGCCAACGTCTCCCACGACCTGCGCACCCCGCTGACCCTTATCAAGGGCTATGCCGAGACGGTGCGCGACATTACCGGCGACGACAAGGCCCACCGCGATGAGCAGATGAACATTATCGTGGACGAGACCGACCGCCTGACCGCACTGGTCTCCAGCGTGATGGAGCTGAGCAAGGTGACCAGCGGTGCCGACAAATGCGAGCGCGTGCACTTTGATATGGGCCAGCTGTGCGACGAGGTGAGCGAACGGTACGATGCCATCTGCGCCCAGAACGGATGGCAGCTCCAGCTGGAGCTGCCGGACGAGGAACTGCCCGTTTACGCAGACCCCAACATGATGCAGCGCGCACTGCATAACCTGCTGGGCAACGCCATGCACCATATCGGCAAAGACGGCGTCTTCATCCTGCGGGCCCAGCGCTGCACCGAGGGTGTGCGGATCGAGGTGGAGGACCACGGCCCCGGCATCTCTGCCGACGACCTGCCCTATATCTTTGATCGGTACTACCGCTCCCGTTCGGATGCCGGCAAGCAGGGCACCGGTCTGGGCCTTTCCATCACCAAGGCCATCTTCCAGCAGCACGGCTTCCGCTTTGGTGTGCAGAGTGCCATCGGCATGGGCACTACGTTCTGGTTCATCATGAACGACCTGCCCGCCAATGCAGCCGAGATGGCCGGGCAGGAATAATCAGGAATAATTTTAAAGCCGGGATGACCGTGTGGTCGTCCCGGCTTTTGCTTTTTCTATAGAGCATCGTTTCTGCCCGCAATGCTGCGGCCATTCCAAATGATTTACTGGCTGGAATCTGCTGTGCGATAAATTCCGAATGTATTATCCGGTGCGGGCATTTCCACCCGGGAGGCACGATCATTCACAGCCCACATCATCCAGCCCATTGCAGCCAGTGCCGCCAGAATGATGATCCATTTGACAAAATTCGGCAGTTTTTTCATAGAAGTATCTTATACACCTTTTTATATTTCATACGTTTATTCCGGTCTGCAAAGCTTCCGTGCACATCTGAGCAGCTCTTCGGCCTGCTGGCTGTCCAGCTGCTTCACCCATGCACCGCGCGCTGCTGCGCCCTCGCCGGTGCTGCCCGCTTCGGCAAAGCTGGCAAGGTCCGAGTCGGTGCGGCTCTGCCAGGGCGAAAAGCCTTCCGGTGCAATGTGGGCTCCCAGACGGCAGTCCAGCACAGCCGTTTTACCGGTGGGCCGCCACGGCCTGCCCAGAAACACCGTGCCCGCCGGGCAGTCGTCCGAAACAAAGTCGCAGTCCCAGAACACAAAGCCAAGGCCGTTCGCACCGCCGGACGGCGCTGTGACGTAGCTTGCAGGCAGGTGGTTGTTCACGGTGCGGATGGTGCACTGCTCAAACAGAGCGTCCGCGCCGCCAAAAATAAAATCGATATCTCCCGCGATCTCGCAGTGCCGGTAATACTGGGCCGTCGGGCGGCGGGGCGCAAAGCGGCCCGGGCCAAGGAAGCCATCCTTCTCCCGCTCCTTCTCCGGCAGAGGGGCGCAGAACAGCGTATCCTGATTGCCTAGCAGCCGCACATTCTCAAAGAGGGTGTGAGCGCAGTCCACATAAGCCGCCACGGCCTGCCCCACCTTTGCCCCGGGGCCGGCATCGTTTTCAATGGTCAGGTCCCGCACCCGCAGTTCTATCCCCCGGAAAAACGCGGTATAGCTGCGGAAGGTGTGGGTGGGCCTGCCGTCCGGGTGCGGCAGCTTGCCGCTGTCGCCCCACACGATGCGGGTGCTTTCCATGCCTGCGCCGATCAGGGTGATATCCTGTTTTTCGCACACCAGCTTTTCGCGGTAAACGCCCGGGCCAATGCGGATCTCTGCTGCGCAGGCATAAGGTACGGCCAGCACCGCTTCGGACACCGAAGCAAAATCGCCGCTGCCATCCTGCGCTACGGTTATGGTAAGCATGTTTCTGTCCTCCCGTTTTGTTTCTATGCTTCCATAGTATACCTTCTCCTCCGTCGAAAATCAACGAAGTTTATATGAACATCAAACGCATTTTTCCAGCCGCAGCACCGCCGCCGTAATGTCGTCCGGCCTGCCGGTCTTCTGGGCGCGCACGCGGGCCGTTTCCACCAGCGTTTTTGCAACTTTTTCCGGCGCTTCTCCTGCCGCAGCGGAAAGCTCCAGCTGCTTTGTCACCCAGCCCGGACCGTCCACCAGCAGCCCGTCCGAGACCAGCACCGCATAATCGCCCACCGTCAAATGCACCACCCGGCTCTGGCCGTTCACTCCGCCCAGAATGCCCACCGGCAGGCTGGTGTCGCCCACAGCACGCACCCGCCCGCCGTGCACAAGGAAGCCCGGTGCCGCACCGGCCTTGAACAGCCTTGCCGTGCCGGTGTAAAGATCCACGCTGATGAGGTCCAGCGTGGCACCGCTCTCATCCTCACTTTTCAGGGCAAGGGCCACGTTGACCAGCCTTGCCGCCAGCTCTGCGGTAAAGCCCGCCTTGAGTAGCCGGGCCGTCAGCTCGGCGGCAAGGTTGCCATCCACGGCTGCAGGCCTGCCGGTGCCCATGCCGTCGCACAGGATCATCTGCGCTGCCGCCGGGCTGCAGAACTGCTGCACCGCATCGCCGGAAATACTGCCCCGCGCCGCCGCGCCCGCCATGCCGAACACGGCCCGCAGCACAGGCTTTTCGCTGAACAGCAGGGTGGTCATTCCCTTGCAGGAAAGCACCTGCGGCACTTCCAGCGTGCGGCGGCAGATGCGGCCCACCTCCCCGGCCAGTGCAGACAGCTCCTGCGCGGAAAAACGGGTGCGCGGCAGCGTGACCGCCGCGTGGGTGCGGCCCAAGTCGTCCAGCGTGACGGCACACTCCTGCGGCGGAGTGCCAAGCTGCGCAAAAAAGTCCGCCACCCGGCCGGATTTATAGGGTTCCGGGTCGCCCGGACGGCCCAGCTGCTCTCCCAACACGCCCAGCGCTTCGGCCACGGCGCTGTACTGCTCGGTCAGGGCAGTGCGCATGGCTTCGGCATGAAGGCGGGCCTCCTTGCGGCTGCGGTACAGCGCAAAGGAGCGGTTTGCCGCTGCGCACAGTGCTGCCGGGTGGATGCACCGGGATAATTGTCCGGGCAATTGAGCCGTTTCCAGCCCGCCGCTGCTTTCCAGCAGAGGGCGCAGTGCTTCCATGCCCTCCAGCGTGGCGGCATACTCCTGCTTCCAGCAGGTATCCCGCCGTCCGCAGTTAAAACAAAGGGTATCATGTGTGTTATCAATTACCCAATGGAAATCCTCACACCGGTGCGGCAGCGTTTCGTAGACATCGTTCACGGTCTCTGCCAGCGATGCAAGGCTTTGGGACACCTGTTCCAGCCGGGTGGCCGCTGCACTGTACTGCTGCGGCTGGGCCTGCCCTGCCTGCGGCTTTTCTTCCGGCTCCGGCACAAGCCATGCTGCGGGCATGGCCGCTACGGCCGTGATGCCGATGCAGACGTTCAGCAGATATTGGAACGCGCTCCCGGGCGGCTGCACACAGAGTGCACCGGTCACGCAGCCGCCCGCGTAGGCGGCTACCGTTTCCATGCGCCGTCCAGGTGCCAGCACTGCCGCTGCCGCCGTGGCACAGGCAAGGCCGGATGCCGCAAAGCTGAGGGCCGGGTCTGCCGCGCACAGCGCAGCGCCCAGCACCGCGCAGGCCGCAAGCGCGGCTTTGGCCTGCCCTTTGCTGCATAAATACAGTTCCAGCGCCGCGCAGACGATCACGCCCGGCAGCAGCTGCCACAGCTGCACACTGCCCAGCGCCGCCGCTGCGGCCGCACCCACCAGAAGCATCCCGGCACCCGGCTTTTCGGGCGCAAACTGCCGCAGACAAAAGCCCATGGCTGCGGCCAGCAGGGCATCTGCCGCACTGTAAAGCACCAGCTCTGCCCCGCCGCCGCCAAAGGCAAAGCACAGCGCCACGCCCACCAGCGTGCCGCAGCCCGCCAGTGCCGCCGGGGTCAGTGTTCTGGCACCCATCCACCGCGCTGCCACTGCAGCACCCAGTGCGCACAGCATACAGACACTGCGCAGCGAGAGCGCGCCAAACCCGTGCAGCAGCACACCCAGCGCCGCACCCGCCGCACAGGGGGCAAAGCAGTCCTCTGCAAAGCCCAGCACAAAGCCCAGACCAAAAGGCATCAGTGCACCGTACAGAACGGCCCAGCCGCCCGCAAATCCCACTGCCACAGCCGCCAGCCTGCGCGCTGCCGGGCGCAGCTCCGCCCGCCGTGCCAGCGCTGCCCGCTGTCTGTTCTGCCGCCCGACCGCTGCCAGACCCATCCGCTCTGTCATAAAAACTCCCCGCTTTCCGGCGGGGCGTTGTGGTTCTGTTCCCCGCGCTTTCTGCATATACTGTAGCGCGGGCGCGCGGCGATTTTTGGCGCGGTGCAGTGTTCTGCCGCAAACCGGCCCAAAGACGCAAAAAAGCCCTGCAGCGTTCAAAAATGCTGCAGAGCTTTGTGGTTTTATGGCAAAAATCAGCCGTTCAGCTTTTCAATTGCCGCTTTTACGCGGGCAAGGGTGGTTTCGCGGCCCATCATGCAGGCAAGGTCGGTGCCGCCGCCGGGGGTGCGCTGCTTGCCAGAAAGGGCAATGCCCAGCGGGTACAGCAGCCAGCCGTTCTTCTTGCCCAGCTCCTCAGCCTTGGCCTTGCAGGCATCGAAGACGGCATCGCGATTGCCAAAATCCAGTGCTTCGTCGCTGAGCACAGGCAGCAGGGCTTCCAGTGCCTCCTTGGCGGTCTCCGGGGTGGTCTTCTGCTTCTTGTTGGCGTACATGCTCACATCGTACTCGGGCATCGCATCAAAGAAATCCAGCTGCTCCGGGATCTCGCCCAGCACTTCGCAGCGGGGCTGCAGGTTTGCGCACAGCAGCTTTTTGTCGATAGAGGTGTGCACGGCCTTGTCGATCCACGGCTCCGCCTTCTTCTGGAACTCTTCCGGGGACAGGCGGCGGATATATTCCGCGTTGATGGCCCGCAGCTTGAGGGGATCGAAGATGGCCGGAGACTTGGAGATGCCGTCCGGAGACCAGATCTTGACCAGCTCCGGCAGGGAGAAGATCTCCTGCTCGGCATACTCGCCCTTGGGGCTCCAGCCCAGCAGGCAGATGTAGTTCAGCACGGCCTCGGTCAGGTAGCCCTTTGCCACCAGATCCTGATAGCTGGCATCGCCGTTGCGCTTGGAAAGCTTATTCTGCGCATCCTTCATGACCGGCGGGCAGTGGATGTAGGTGGGGATCTCCCAGCCGAATGCCTGATACAGCAGGTTGTACTTGGGGGTAGAGGACAGATACTCGCTGCCGCGGATCACGTGGGTGATGCCCATGAGGTGATCGTCCACCACATTGGCAAAGTTGTAGGTGGGCATGCCGTCGGTCTTGATGAGGATCTGGTCGTCCATCTCGCTGTTGTTCACCTCGATGTGGCCGTACACCACATCGTCGAAGCCGGTCACGCCCTCGCGGGGGATCTTCTGGCGGATAACATAGGGTTCCCCGGCAGCAAGACGCTTTTCCACTTCGTCCTTGGGCAGGTCGCGGCAGCATCCGTCATAGTGGGTCATCTCACCGTTGGCGCGCTGCTCAGCATGCAGGGCCTCCAGACGCTCCTCGGTGCAGAAGCAATAGTATGCCTTGCCCTCTGCCACCAGCTGCTCGGCATACTGTTTGAACATGCCCATGCGCTCGCTCTGCACATAGGGGCCCACGGGGCCGCCGATGTCCGGGCCTTCGTCCCACAGCAGGCCGGTCTCCCGCAGGGTGTTGTAGATGACATCCACAGCGCCCTCCACATAGCGGCCCTGATCGGTATCCTCGATGCGCAGGATGAAGGTGCCGTCCTCGTGCTTTGCCATCAGGTAGGTGTACAGGGCAGTGCGCAGGTTGCCAACGTGCATATAACCCGTGGGCGACGGCGCAAAACGGGTGCGGACTTTATTGCTCGGCATAGAAAAACGCTCCTTTATTCTCATGCAAAAAATTTGCGGATAGCTATGTTTTATTGTACTGATTCTGCGCAGTTTTGTCAATGCGGGATAACATCATGCATTCACATCTAACCCTTTTCCTTTTGTTCGCAACATGCTATACTTGATTCAACAAATCGAAAGTTGACAAAGGAGTTGAGCTGATATGAAAAAGAAAATCATCATATTGCTGTCTGTTGTGATAATTCTTTTGATGGGCATTGTTGTATGGTTTAATATTCCACTCGACTTGATGGACTTAGACCCTAATGAGGTCATGGAAATAGTTGTTTTCAATGGCAATAGCGGAAACGCAACACATATTACCGACAAAGAGCAGATTCAGCATATTGTCGAAAATTTGAATGGCGTCGAATTAAAGCGGTCAAAGCCGTCTTTGGGATATATGGGATATAGTTTCAAAGTTACTATTTATTTGTCTGATGGCAACGAGGCAGGCGATTGGAATAATTTTATTATCAATTCAGATGATACAATTAGAAAAGATCCATTTTTCTATTCTGTTACAAAGGGAAATATTGATTGCAGCTATATTGAAGGTATCGTAGAATAACAAAAATTCCCGTTTGCCGTATTCGTTTCCAGCAGGGTCTGGGGCAGGCACGCCCCAACAAGAACACTTCAAAACGCGGGAGCGTTGCAGAAGTGCAGTCCCGGAAGGGCACAACATTTTCAAGAATTGAAAATTTGTGGCCACGGGACGGTTCTTGCTCTCACCTTTTTCGCTGCGTTTCGCAATTTTCACATTTCAATCTGCTCGCAGATTGTTGACAAGCTGCGCTTGACCCGATACTATAAAGGCAACCCGAACACGCTGCCAAGGAGGTGCAACCATGACCGCCGTAATCTACGCCCGCTATTCATCCGACAGCCAGCGCGAAGCGTCCATTGAGGGACAGCTGCGCGACTGTAAGGACTACGCCGAGAAGAACGGCATCACCGTGGTCGGCACCTACATTGACCGTGCCTACTCTGCCAAAACGGATGATCGCCCAGACTTTCAGCGGATGATCAAGGATAGCGGAAAGAAAATCTTCGATGTGGTTCTGGTCTGGAAACTGGATCGCTTTGCCCGGAACCGCTACGATGCCGTGAACTACAAGTACCAGCTGGAAAAGAACGGTGTCCATCTGGTGTCTGCCATGGAACCCATCTCGCAGGGACCTGAAGGAATTATGGTGGAAAGTATGCTGATTGGCATGGCGGAATACTATTCCGCCGAGCTCGCCCTGAAAGTGGCGCGCGGTGAGCGCGAAAACGCCCTCCAGTGCAAGTACAACGGCGGTATGGTGCCGCTGGGCTTCACCATTGGCAAGGAGGACAGGCTGTACCATATCGACCCGGAGACGGCTCCCATCGTGCAGGAGATCTTCAGACGGTATGCCGACGGCGAACCGGCCGAGAAGATTGCAGCATCCCTGAACGAGCGCGGTCTGCGTACCCGCACCGGGAAGCCGTTCGTGAAGAACAGCTTCTTCCAGATCTTCCGCAACCGCCGCTACATCGGCGAATACCGATACAAGGACATTGTGACGCCGGGCGGCATCCCGGCTATTGTTGATCAGGACTTGTTCGACCGGGTGCAGCAGCGTTTCGAGCAAAACAGGATCGCCCACGGTCGGCCTGCAAAAGAGGATGTGAGCTATCTGCTGACCACCAAGCTGTTCTGTGGCAAGTGCGGCACCCTGATGGGCGGCGAAAGCGGCACCAGCCACATGGGGAACACCTACTATTATTACAAGTGCGGCAACGCCAAACGCCACAGCAAGGCGCACTGCGACCTGAAAGCCATCCGCAAGGAGCCGCTGGAACGGTTCGTGGTGGATACCGCCATTAAGGTGATTTTCAGCGATGAAATCATCGAACGGCTGATAGATTTGGTCATGGAAGCCCAGCAGCAGGAGAACACCCGGCTGCCTGTTCTGAAAGAGCAGCTCCGGGATACGGAGAAACGGCTCGCAAACCTTCTGGAAGCCATTGAACAGGGCATCCTGACCCCGACTACCAAGCAGCGGTTGGACGAGCTGGAAGCCCGGAAAGAAGCCCTGAACACCAGCATTCTGGAAGAAGAGCTGAAAAAGCCCGTCCTGACCCGTGAGTGGATTCGGTTCTGGCTTGAAAAATTCCGCAAGGGTGACGTGGGCAGCACGGAGCACCAGCGGCAGATCATTGATACCTTTGTCAACTCGGTCTACGTCTTTGATGACCGGGTCGTACTCAACTTCAACTTCACGGACGATGCCAAGACGGTCACCCGTGAGGAAGTGTTGGGTTCGAGTGCTGTGGACAATGCTCCACCAAAACAAGAGCCTCTGACTTTGGTCAGGGGCTTTTTTGTTGCGTCATCCACTAACCCACGTCAGAGCCGGACGGTACAGAACTCGAACAGCACGGCACCGCCGCAGGCGGGGCAACAAACACCCCAGTGGGGTGTTTGTTAGTGCGCGGTTCCCAACGGCTAGGAATGTCTACCAAGAAAGATGCCGCCAGACCATTCGGTCTGGGGGCTTTTTTTCGTGGTGGGCGGTACAGGACTCGAACAGCAGCGGAGGCGACCGCCGCCTGCGGCGGAAACAGGGAGCCGAGGCTGGGACAGCGTTCTGATTTTTCAAAGCCCTGCCAAGGGGCTGCGGAAAAATCAGCAAACGCAACCCGTACAGGCGCCAGCCGTCAGATTCCGTCAAGGTTCCCAACGCCTAGGAATGTCTACCAAGAAAGATGCCGCCAGACCATTCGGTCTGGGGACTTTTTTCGTGGTGGATGGTACAGGACGAGAACCGGAACGAGCAAAGGCAGGGTATCACTATGGTAGTGGTATCCTGCCTTTTGCTTTGATATGTTTTATCAGTAGATCACAGCATCCGTTGCAGTATAGCCTTCGAGAGAATTCTCCTTGACCTGAATACAAATATAAGTGATCTCAGAATTGCTTGCAGCAAAGAACTGGCGCTTTGCCATGGGAGAAATCTTCAGCCAGTCGCCTGCTGCAAGGCTGATTTCTTCGCCATCGATAACGACCTTGCCTTTGCCGGAAAGAACACCGTAGATTTCCTCATTTGCCTTGTGGGAGTGAACAAATGGAACATTTGCTCCCGCAGGAAGCGTATTCAGGCTGATCTCCGCACCAGTCAGGGCGAGCTTTTCATGAAGCTCCGTCCGATTTTCTTTTCCAACTGTCATTTTTGTGTAGCTTGCCATTGTAAGCACCTCCAATTTGATTCGCAATCTTTCATTGCCTGAGCTAAGTATAGAAGCTCACACATTCAAAAACAAGTACGCACCTTTTTGTAACTGTACACTCAAAAATGAATGTGCTATACTATACACAGAGGTGACTGATATGCGTACAAAAGAAGAACTGCCGGAATGTCCGGTTGCAACAGCAGTATCCCTGATTGGCGGAAAATGGAAACTCTTGCTTCTGCGCAATCTGAAAGAGCGTCCATGGAGATTCAATGAGTTGCAAAGAAGCATCGACGGGATCTCGCAGAAAGTTTTGACCGAGAGCTTAAGACAGATGATTGATGATGGACTTGCCTACCGCCGTGATTATCACGAGAATCCTCCCAAAGTAGAATATGGGTTGACCGATCTCGGAACGGAAATGTTACCAATTGTCAATGCACTTGCAGACTTTGGCAATTACTATAAATCAGTCGTTGATCGGTCATGATCGATATTATGAAGCAGGGTTTGGGGGCTCCGCACGCCCCAACAAGAGCGCTTCGGAAACTCACAAGAGTTGAAGAGTTTTGGTGGGCGGTACAGGACTCGAACAGCACGGCACCGCCGCAGGCGGGGCAGCAGAACGGTCCTGCGCCAGCAAATAGCACAAAACCCGGAACCTTTTCAGGGCCAATGGCTCAAAAAGGGTTCCGGGTTTCTGATTTTGCGCTATTCCTTTGTGCAAGCTGCTATCGCATTTTTATTTTGCAACAGCCCCTCTTTTTTATTTCCGGAGATTTTATTTTCGGGTATAGGCTTCCATGCCGTGCTCGGCGGGGTCGTAATATTCCATCAGGGTGATGTAGTTTTCCGGGTAGTGGCAGAATGCCGCACGCAGAACGCTGTCTGCCGGGCTGTTCACGCTCATCAGGCTGAGGATGTAGTACACCAGCATCCGCAGCACATCGCTCTCCACCTCGTAGCACAGACCCACCGCCAGCACCGGCACCACCACCTGCTGCGCCCGCAGCGGCACGATGGCCCCCACCTGCTCCAGAATGGGTCGGCTCATGGCCGAAGCCGTCATCACGCAGCGCAGCACCTTCGTCCACGACATTTTACGGATGTTCTCCATGCTGCGCAGCCGTTCCATCACAGCTTCATCGTCCAGGATCACGCCCTCGGCCGCCTCTTTCTCCGAGAGGGTAAAGGCACACTGCAGCATATCCATAAAGGCAGCTTCATATTTTTCGTGGTAATTTGCGGCGCTTTTGCAGAACGCCAGAGCCGCCGCGATCACCGAATCCACATCTTCCTTTGTGGCCAGCTGGTCGAACCGCAGCGGCACGCCGCCCATCCGGCTCTCGATGATGCTCAGATCATCCAGCTCGTTCTGGTACGCCGTGGAGGGCAGAAAGCGGTCGTTTCCGTTGCGGTGGTAGCCCCACTCTTCCGGCATCACGCGGGCCACGATGTCGCCGCTGGAAATGATGTTGAAGATATTGCTTACATCCCAATCCGTTTTCAGTCCGCCGTCTGCAGTGTGGTCGTTGTCGTAGTCCGCCTGCAGATCCGGGCGGTCCACTGCCGTCAGTGCCGCCGGTGCGGCAAAGGTGTAAACAAAGGTATTTTCCTGCGCGATCTGCGGCAGCTGCTGCCGGATGCGCGCCGCCGTCAGGTTTGCCACAGCCGCGCCGCGGCTGTAGCCGCCCAGCCAGAGCTTGATGGTGCCCAGCGTTCCCGCTGCAGCCTCGGCTTTTTTCAGGTAGTCCTGCAGATCCTCAAAAAAATGCTCTGCTGCTGTCACAAAGCCATAGTGCCCGCCGCCTTCGCCCACATGCAGGTTGCTGGCCCACTCGGCACCATAGCCGACACCGCGCAGCATGGCTGCAATAATGGTGGTGCGCTGGCCATCCTGTACCAGTGTTTTCTGCGCAAAAGCACAGCCCGCGGTGTCCACCGGGGTGTTCAGGCTGCACTGGTAGCCCGCATAGACCGCATTGGCAAAGCCAAGCTTCTGGTAGGCATCCGCAATGCTGTCCTCACGGCCCGCTTCACCCTCCACCCAGTAAAGCGCATCGCTCTGGTAGGTGTTGCCGCTTGCCGCCACAAGGCCCAGCGTTGCCAGTGCCAGCTTGTGGCTGTACTGCAGCGCCGTGTTCTCAAAAAAGGCATCTGTATAATAAAAATCGTGGGAGAGATCTGTTTCGCTGTGGTCGCTGCGGAAAGCAAAGGAGTAGTAATCCTCCGGCACCGCACTGCCCACCACAGCCTGTGCGGCCTGCGGCAGCAAAGCCTCTGCCGCCGCGTGCGGGGCCAGCACGCCTGCCACGGCAGCTGCTGCCGCCTTGCAAAAGGCACGTCGTTTTATGGTCTTCATCTTTCTGCTCCAATCAAGGCTTCTGCATAAAACCAGCCTGTTTTTCTAAGTATAGCGGATTTTGCACGCTGATACAATCGCTCTTTCTTAATAAAAAAACAGTCCATGCTCCACACACAGACTGTTTTATGGTATAGTATAAAGGTGTCCGGCTCACCTCAGCTCGATCTGCCTGCAGTAGTCCACGATGTGGTGGAACATCTGTTCCACTGCCGGGGCCATTGCGGCGGGGCGCTGCACAGCCAGGCCCACCACACGGTCTTCCTCTGGCTCGATGGGATAGATTTTGATCGCAGCCTTGCAGTCGCGCAGCAGCATCTGCGGCATGATGGAAATGCCCAGACCTGCTTCCACCATGGCGATGTTGGACTGGTCGTCGATGACATGGCAGCGGCGCTCGGTGCCGATCTTATATTTTTTCAGGAACTGGCGCATTTCAGCATCGGTGGCATCGCACTGCACAACGAAGCTTTGGCCGTTCATCAGGGCGGGAGTCATCACGCCGTTTTCCGGTTCGGGCCAGTCCTGCGGCACGATGCACAGCAGCGGCTCGCGGAACAGCTCGGTGAGGTTGAACTCTTCACGGCAGGTGGAGGAAAGGAACGCGATATCCACCTGACCGGTTCGCAGCCATTCCTTCACATCGTCGTAGGTGCCCTGATACACCTCGATCTCGATCTGCGGGTAGTGGGTCATAAAGCTTTTGAGCAGGCCCGGCAGCAGCGAAGCACACACCGAGTTGAATACGCCCAGCTTCACCTTGCCCTTTTCCAGGCCGTTCAGGCGGGCGATGCTCTGCTTGAGGGCCTCGTCGCTGTTGAGCACATCGCGAATAGAGGGATACAGGGATGCGCCGTAGCTGGTCATGGATACGCCGTTCTTGCCGCGGTTGAACAGAGCAAAGCCCAGCTCCTCCTCCATTACGGCAATGGCGTGACTGATGGCCGATGGGGTCAGGTGCAGCTGCTGTGCCGCCTTGTTGAAGCTGCCCTGCCGGGCCACAGCATCAAAAATCTCGTAGGAAAAAAGCGTCATGCCCAAAGCCTCCTTCCGTTTTTACTGGTTCGGAGACGCCCGATTCTCTGTGAATCTTTTTCATCTTTCATTTGAGATAGTTCAATTATCTTCTTGATTGTACTATCCCGCGCCTTTTCTGTCAAGCATTTTTGCCCGATTTATGCGCCTTTCCGGCGTATTTGGTCAAGGATGACGCAGGAGCCTGCCAGCCTGCGCCGTATTATTAAAAAAGCACAAAAAGTAGATTTTTTATCAAGTGAGGGATTCCTTATGACCGAGACTGCCAAAGCCCCTGTCCGCTGTGGACTCAGCGGCACAGCGCTCAAATACATCGCCTGCATCACCATGCTCATTGATCACATCGGCGCTTCCTGCATCGAAGCCGGTGTCCTGCTGCCGGCCCTCGCCGCCGGTGCTGCCAGCTGCGGTGGCATCCCGGTCAGCACCCTGCTGGCGGCAGACCGTGTGCTGCGGTATATCGGGCGGCTGGCCTTTCCCATCTTCTGCTTTCTGGCCGTGGAGGGCTTTCTGCACACCCACGATGTAAAAAAATACGTCCGGCGGCTTCTGCTGTTCGGCCTTCTGAGCGAGGTGCCTTTTGACCTTGCCTTTTTCCGCACACCGTTCGCCCCGCAGCACCAGAACGTTTACTGGACGCTGGCGCTGGGCGTGCTGGCTATGGCAGGGCTCAAGCGCTTTGAAAAGGAAAACGGCCTGCCCGGCTGGCAGGGGCTTATGTGGGCGGGCGGCTGCGCCGCGCTGGCGCTGGCTGTCAACACCGACTACCACGCCATCGGCGTGCTCATCATCTGCACCCTGTACCTGACCCGCGCAGACCGCAAGCGGCAGTGCCTTGCAGGTGCGCTGCTGTTTTTGTTCGAGCTGACCGCGCCGCTGGCCTTTGTGCTGGTCTGGTTCTACAACGGGCAGCGCGGCGCGTGCAGTCTGCTGCAAAAAAAGGCCTTTTACTGGTTCTACCCGGTGCACCTGCTGGTGCTGGCAGGTATCACGAACCTTATGCTATAACAGCAGAAAGCCCGCCGTCCAAAGACAGCGGGCTTTTTTACAGCTTCTCACATCGGGAACATCGCACCGGTCAGCAGCAGCATGGCAGGCACTGTGACCAGCATACACACGGTGGAGTGGGCCACCGCCTGACTGGCAAGGGTCGCTTCGGTGCCGGTCTGCTTGGCCAGCACAGCGGCAAGGCTGCCGGCCGGGCAGCATGCAATGATGGACAGGCCGGTGCGCAGCACATTGTCCAGCGGCAGCAGCCACAGCAGCAGCATGAACAGCAGCGGGAACAGGATGCCGCGCAGCAGGGTGACCCGGTACAGGAAACCGGTGTGCAGCAGCGCACGGATGTCGCTGTCTGCCAGCAGCACACCTACGATCATGAGCGCCAGCGGGGTGGTGCAGCCGCCCACCGCACTGCAGAACTGCTGCACCGGTGCGGGCAGCCGCCAGCCGGTGGCCAGCAGCACCAGCATAGCCACTGTGGCAATGTTGGTGGGGGTGATGAAGGTCTTGAGCCGGATCTTCTCGCCGGGGCGGAACAGGCACACCACATAGGTAAAAAACCATACATTATAAGAGGCCATGGCCATGCCTGCAAACACAGTGCCGCGCGCGGTGCCCAGCAGGGCGCTGCACAGCGGCAGGCCGATGAAGCCGCAGTTGGGCATAGCCGCCGTGCCCACCAGCACCGCATACTTGCCCGGCGTGTCGTGGTGCAGCCAGCTGCTCAACCGGCACAGGCCGGTGGTCACCACAAACAGTGCCAGCAGCAGCACGAACAGTACCCCTGCCTGAGTGAGCAGCTCCGGCTCACCGTCCACGGCTGCACCAGCCAGCATGGTACAGGGCAGCAGAAGCTTCATGATAAAATCCGACAAAAACTTGCTGTCACGATCCTTGATGATGCCGCTGCGTGCACCTACATAGCCCAGCAGCACCTCCAGAAAGATCACCGTGATCTGACCCGCCAAAACGCCAAACGCCATTGGTTCCTCCTTTTTGTTCCACAAGCCGCATTTTTCCTTTACAAAGGAAAAAGCCCATTGATTTCAACGAATCAACGAGCTTTTTCTTGGCGGAGTAGGAGGGATTTGAACCCTCGCGCCGTTGTTTAGACGACCTACGCCCTTAGCAGGGGCGCCTCTTCGACCTCTTGAGTACTACTCCAGAGCAAAGTGTGTTACACTTATTCAATAAAAAATGGCGGAGAGAGTGGGATTCGAACCCACGGTACGTTGCCGTACGGCAGTTTTCAAGACTGCTTCCTTAAACCACTCGGACATCTCTCCTTGTGGACATCCGCCTTACGCCGTGTCGAATGCCTATTTAATTTACCAGATTTGCACGCCGGTGTCAAGCCTTTGGGGCAATTTTTTTCTTTCAGCCCTTAAAAACAAAATTTACCACAACCTTTTTGGGTCTTGGCCTGTTTCAGGTCTTTACAAGTACACCTTTTTGTTGTATAATAAACACAAGAAAATTTCCTCGCGGTGTAAAGGAGAAATATACCATGTCGTTTTCAGAACTTTTGAAGCAGTGCCGCAAAAAGCAGGGCATCAGCCAGGCTGAGCTGGCTTCCAAACTGGGCGTGACACAGCAGGCTGTCGGCAAATGGGAAAGCGGCAAGTCCTCTCCCGATCCGTCTACCGTGGCCCGCATTGCCGAGCTTTTGAACACCACAGCAGATTATCTGCTGGGCCTGTACCGCCCGGTAAGCAATGTTTCCGCCCCGGAAGAGCGGTTCTTTGGCAGCTATTCTGAAAGCCTGATCCCGGTGATCGGCACGGTAAAGGCCGGTTACGGTGCCCTCGCCTTTGAGGAGGACTACGGTCAGGAGTATGCCCGTGTGAAGGACCCCTCCAACTATTTTTATCTGGTGGTGCGCGGCGACAGCATGGAGCCCCGCATTCAGGACGGCGACCTTGCCCTTGTGCACAAGCAGGACACACTGGAAAACGGCGACCTTGGCGTGCTGATCTACGGCGATGAGGGCGAGGGCACCCTGAAGCGCTATATCCAGCGCGGCAACTGCGTGGTGCTGCAGCCCTTCAACCCGGCCTACAGCGAAATGGTCATCAAGGGCGAGGACCTGAACCATCTGCACATCGCCGGCCGCGTGGTGGAGACCAAGGCGAAGTGGTAATAACCCCTTCCGTCTGCTCACGCTGTTCGCAGCCACCTCCCTCATGGAGGGAGGCCTTGGCAAAACCGGAAACTTTCCCGTACTGCCAAAGGCTCCTCCTCCGGGGGAGCTGGCACGGCGGCAGCTGTGACTGAAGGAGTTCGGCACAAATTGATGTAAAGCCATCTGCATTTTGCGCATGGCTTTATTTTTTGACCCTTTTTCCCACTTTGGAGGTGTATTCTGCATGGAACAGACCCTGATGGACAAGCTTACCATTCTGGCCGACAGCGCCAAATATGATGTTGCCTGCACCTCCAGCGGCGCATCCCGCACCGCGCGGGCAGGCATTCTTGGCAGCTGCTATGCACCGGGCTGCTGCCACGCCTTTACCGCTGATGGCCGCTGTGTAAGCCTTTTAAAGGTGCTCATGACCAACTGCTGTGCCTTCGACTGCAGCTATTGTGTCAACCGCAAGTCCAACGATATCCCCCGTGCCACCTTCACGCCCCGGGAATTGGCTGAGCTGACTGTGGAGTTTTACCGCCGCAACTACATTGAAGGGTTGTTCCTTTCCAGCGCGGTGCTGGGCACGCCGGACTACACCACCGAACGGATGCTGGCCGCCCTGCGGCTGCTGCGGGGCGAATACCGCTTTGGGGGCTACATCCACGCCAAGGCCATCCCCGGCACCAGCCCGGAACTGCTGCAGCAGCTGGGATATCTGGCCGACCGCCTGAGCGTGAATGTGGAGCTGCCCAGTGAGCAGAGCCTGAACCTGCTGGCCCCGGACAAAGGGCGGCACTCCATTTTCCGGCCCATGAAGCAGATCGCAGTTTCCGGCGCGCAGAGCAAACAGGAGCTGACCGTCTACCGCCATGCGCCAAAGTTTGCACCCGCCGGGCAGAGCACCCAGATGATCGTAGGTGCTTCGCCGGAGACAGACTACCACATTTTAAAGCTCACTGAGGGCATGTACCAAAAGTACAGTCTGAAACGGGTGTTCTACTCCGCCTACATCCCGGTAGCCGAGGACACCCGCCTGCCTGCGCTGGACACCAAACCCCCGCTTTTGCGGGAGCACCGGCTGTATCAGGCTGACTGGCTGCTGCGGTTTTACCAGTTCAAGGCAGACGAAATTCTGGATGAAGCCAACCAGAGCTTCAATCCCTACCTCGACCCAAAATGCAACTGGGCCGTGCAGCACTACGGGCTTTTTCCGGTAGATGTGAACCGCGCGCCCTTTGAAATGTTGCTGCGTGTGCCGGGCATCGGCCCCAAAAGCGCCCGGCGCATCTGGCACGCGCGCAAGCTTTCCAGCCTTGGGTTGGACGAGCTGAAGCGCATGGGCGTGGTGCTCAAGCGGGCACAGTATTTCATCACCTGCAAGGGTTTTGCGGGTGCGCACCCGGGCCGCGGCACCGCCGGGCGGGAGCGCATCACGCAGGCGCTCATCGACCCCAACGTGTTCGGCGGCAGCTGCGAACAGCTCAGTCTGTTCACGCCGCCTGCGGTGGACGATTTGATCACGCAGGGCGTGGCACCGCGCGCAGCCATGCGCATGGTGCGGGAGGAGGCAGTGCAATGTCTGGCGAAGGCACTGTAAATGTTCAAGTTCAAAAAGCCCGCAGGCTCCACGATGCGGATGTGGTGTACCTCTACGACAGCAGCTTTGAAGGCTTTCTGTGCTGCGTGTTCGAGAGCTTTGCCCAGCACGAGATCCCCTTTGCGGTGTGGACACCCCAGCGGGAAACTTCCACCCTGTACCCGGTCAAGGACATCCCCACCGACCATGCCAAGGCTCAGCGGGTGTTTGCCAGCTTTGGCAGAAAGCTTGGTCCCGAGACAGAGTACCTCGTCAGCCGGGATTTCCTCTCCGGGCGGGAGAACAAAGAGCTGCTGCTCATCCGCTTTCTGCATCTGGCCTTCGCCCTCGGCCCCGGCACCGTGAAGCGCACCGGCCACCCGGACGTGGCCCCGCTGTATGAGATGAAGAAAAGCCTTGACTGGGAAGTGGACAAGTTTCAGGGCTTTGTGCGGTTTGAGGAGCACGACGGGATGCTGGGCACCGTCATCCACCCCAAAAACTACATCCTGCCGCTGCTGCGGCCCCACTTTTGCGGACGGTTCCCGGAAGAAAACTTTATGATCTACGATGCGGTTCATCAGGCTGTGCTGCTGCAGGAGGACCACAAGGCCCGGCTGCTGGAGCTGGCTGCACCGCTGGAGCTGCCGCCGCCCAGCGAGCGGGAGCAGCAGTTTCAGGCATTGTGGAAGCAGTTCTACCAGACGCTGGAGATCAAGGCCCGCCACAACGAAAAATGCCGCATGACCCACTGCCCCAAGCGCTTTTGGGCCGATATGGTGGAGATGAAAGATGAATTTTAACAAAAACGTTGCATCTGCGGCGTTGCAACCCCCAAAACCTATGGTATACTATAAGAGATATCCGGCAGGCCTTCTGCCGAACACTCCCGCACTGCTGCGGGGCAACACAAAAGGAGTATTGTAGCGTTATGGTTCGCATTACTATGGAAGACGGCGGCATCATCGATATCGAGCTGAACGAAGAAGCCGCTCCTATCACCTGTGAGAATTTTAAGAAGCTGGTCAGCGAGGGCTTTTACAACGGCCTGACCTTCCACCGCGTGATTCCCGGCTTTATGATCCAGGGCGGCTGCCCGCTGGGCAACGGCACCGGCGGCCCCGGCTGGAACATCAAGGGCGAGTTTGCTGCAAACGGCGTGAACAATCCGCTCAAGCACACCCGCGGCGTGATCAGCATGGCACGCGCCATGAACCCCAACAGCGCCGGCAGCCAGTTCTTCATCATGCATCAGGATGCACCTCATCTGGACGGCCAGTACGCTGCCTTTGGCAAGGTGGTTGCAGGCATGGATGTTGTGGATAAGATCGCAGCTGTCCGCACCGACTGGAACGATAAGCCCACCACCCCGGTCAAGATGAAGACCGTGGAGCTCATTGAGGGCTGAATTTCAAACCTAAAAAATCCCGACACCTTGCGGTGCCGGGATTTTTTGTTTTTGTTGATGCTTGTTTTTAGCAGCCTTCCTTTTCGGCCAGCTTGCGGCCCATGAGCACGCCCATGACCGAAGCCATCATCAGGCCGCGGGTCCAGCCGGAGGAGTCGCCCAGACAGTGCAGGCCCTTGATGTTGGTGTCAAGGTTCTCGTCCATCTTCACCTTGTTGGAGTAGAACTTCAGCTCCGGGCTGTACAGCAGGGTCTCGTTGGCGGCAAAGCCGGGCACCACCATATCCAGCATCTTGATGAACTCAATGATGTTGGTCATGGCGCGGTAGGGCATGGCGGCGGTAATGTCGCCTGCCACGGCATCCTTCAGGGTGGGCTTCACGTTGGACTGGGCCAGCTCCTTCTGCCATGTGCGCTTGCCGTCCAGAATGTCGCCGTAGCGCTGCACCATGATGTGGCCTGCGCCCAGCATGTTGGTCAGCTCGCCCACCTTCTGTGCGTAGGCAATGGGCTGGTTGAATGGCTCGGTAAAGTTGTGGGAGACCAGAATCGCAAGGTTGGTGTTCTCGCTCTTTTTCTCCTTGAAGCTGTGGCCGTTGACCACGGCAAGGTCGTTGTCGTAGTTTTCCTGCGCCACAAAGCCGCCGGGGTTCTGGCAGAAGGTGCGCACCTTGTTCTTCCAGGGCTTGGGGTAGCCAATGAGCTTGGACTCATACAGCACCTTGTTCACCTTTTCCATGACCTCGTTGCGGCACTCCACGCGCACACCGATGTCCACGGTGCCGGGCTTGTGGGCAATGTGGTGCTCGGCGCAGATCTTTTCCAGCCAGTCTGCGCCGCGGCGGCCGGTGCCAATGACCACGGTATCCGCATACACAGGCCGGACCTGATCGCCGTCCTTCAGCAGTACGCCCTTGCACTCCTCATTCTCAAGGATGATGTTCTCGCACTCGGTATTGAACAGCATCTCCACGCCGTTGTCGGCCAGATAGTTCTGGATGGCCAGATACAGCTGCTGTGCCTTCTCTGTGCCCAGATGGCGGATCGGGCAGTCCACCAGCTTCAGGCCGGCATGGATGGCGTTCTTGCGGATTTCCTTGATCTCCTCGCCGGTGTAGATGCCCTCCACATGGGGGTCTGCGCCGAACTCAAGATAGATCTTGTCGGTGTAGTCGATCAGCTTCTGTGCAAACTCCTCTCCGATCAGGGTGGGCAGGTCGCCGCCCACCTCATAGGAGAGGCTCAGCTTGCCATCCGAGAAGGCACCTGCACCGGAAAAGCCGGTGGTGATGGCGCAGGTGGGGCGGCAGTTGACGCAGTGGCCCACTTCGGCTTTGGGGCAGTGGCGCTTTTCCACGGGCTTGCCCTTTTCCACCAGCAGCATCTTCTTTTTGCTGCCGTGGCGCAGCAGCTCCACAGCGGTAAAAATGCCAGCCGGGCCGGCACCGACAATGATCAGATCATACTTTTCCATTTCTCTTTTTCCTTTATATGATTTTTATTTGCTCAAGCTTGGCTCAAGCTTGCATGATAAGACTGACGGCCTCGCCCTCTCCGTCACGGCTTACGCCGTTCCACCTCTCCCAAAGGGAGAGGCCTTGGCAAAGAGATGAACCTTGCGTGGACTGCCAAGGGCTCCCACTTTGGGGGAGCTGGCGAGCAGAGCGAGACTGAGAGGGCAAGCCCGTTAATCTTTCTCGTTCTCCTGTTCCACAGTGGCGCTCTCGTCCACCTCATCCAGCTCCACAGCGCTGGCCTCGGCATCGGTGCGGGTCACATCCGGGGCGACTACGCCGTCGCCGTTCAGGTCTTCACCGGTCAGGGACTCCAGCATGGACTGAGTCTCCGGGTGCAGCTTGGCAAAACGGCGCACGGCCAGCACCGTGTACAGGGCGCTGAGCAGGTTGATGGAACCCTCCACGATCAGGATGATGCCAATGGCCATGACCAGCGTTTCCATGGTGCCGAAGGGGTTCAGGATCATGATAACGCCCAGCACCACGCTGAGCACCGGCAGCAGCAGAAAGCTCTTCCAGCTGGAATAGCCGCAGCGGCGCAGGTCCAGTGCGTTCTGCACACGACTGATGCTGTCAAAGATCACGAACAGGCCGAACACGATGGGCAGGATACTCACCACGATGTCGCTGCGCAGGATCAGGAACGCACCCAATGCCAGACAGATGATGCCGGAGATCAGGGTGAGCTGGCTCTGGAACACACCGCGTTCCACCACAAAATAGCGGATGAGCTGCACCGCCGCGCAGGCCAGCACCACAGCGCCCAGCGCATAGCACACGATGTTCAGGGCCGTGGTGGGCTTCATGAGCAGAAAAACGCCCAGACCCAGATACAGCGCACTCATGAGCACCAGATTCCATTTGAGCTTTTTTACCATAGAGATCACGTTCCTTTCCTTTGCAGGGACAGTTTTTCACGCCCCTCATTCGGCAGGGGAATACATGGGGGCAATGATGTTTTTGTTGATGCGGGCGTAGAAGCCAAGGCTCAGCAGGACACTGACGATCTCAGCGATGAGGAAGGCCCACCAGACATTGTTGACATTGCCGGTCTGTGCCAGCAGCCATGCGGCCGGCAGCAGCACGAACAGCTGACGGCAAACCGAAACGATCAGGCTGAACACACCGTTGCCCAGTGCCTGAAACACCGAGCTGAGCACGATGCTGGCACCCGCCAGCAGGAAATGCAGGCAGATGATGCGCATGGCCGGGATGCCAATGGCCAGCATGGCATCACTGGCCGCAAAGATGCCCAGCACCTTATCCGGCGCGAACTGGAAGATGCAGAAACCAATGAGCATGATGCACTCGGCATAGCAGACTGCCAGCTTGATGGTTTTTTTCACGCGGTCCGGTCTGCGGGCACCGTAGTTGTAGCTGATGATGGGCACCATGCCGTTGTTCAAGCCAAAGATGGGCATGAACACGAAGCTCTGCAGCTTGAAGTACACACCGAACACCGCCACCGCCGTGGCCGAGAAGCTCATGAGGATCAGGTTCATGCCAAAGGTCATCAGGCTGCCCACGCACTGCATGGCAATGCTGGGCAGGCCCACCGTGTAGATGCGGCCAATGGTCTCTGCACTGGGGCGGAAGCCCTTGAAGCTGATCTGGATATCTGGGTTTTTGTTCAGGTTGAAGAACAGGGTCATGCCTGCGCCGCAGAACTGACCGATGACCGTTGCCACAGCCGCACCGGTGGTACCACTGAGGGCCTCACCGCAGTAGCCAAAGATGAAAATGGGGTCCAGAATGATGTTCACCACTGCACCCACCAGCTGGCTGATCATGCTCAGCTGGGTGCGGCCGGTCGCGGCCAGCAGCTTTTCACCCATGGTCTGGGTGAAAAGGCCCAGACTGAAGATGCAGCACACCGAAAGATACTGGATGCCCTGCTGCGCAATAGCCGCATCACTGGTCTGTGCATAGAAATAGGGCTTCATGCAGGTAAGGCCAATGACGAGGAACACCACGAAGCTGCACAGCGAAAGAAAGATGCCGTTTTTCGCCGTGGCATTGGCGCGGCTCTGGTTCTTTTCGCCCAGACTTTTGGACAGCATGGCGTTCACGCCTACGCCGGTGCCCACGCCCACAGCGATCATCACATTCTGCAGCGAGAAGGCGAGGGACACAGCGGTGAGGGCACTTTCACTCACATGGGACACGAACACCGAGTCCACCACGTTGTAAAGCGCCTGCACCAGCATGGAGATCATCATGGGCACGCTCAGTTTGACCAGCAGAGGGTTGATCTCCATGGTGCCCATAATGTTTTCCCGCGTTTGGGCGGGAGAGGTTTGGGGTTGCTTTGTTTCCACGTTTGCTCCTTTTTTACATTGGGATGGGTTTGCTAGAGACAGATTGCCGCACTTGTGCAGCTGGCAGGGCTTCTGAAAACCGGAAACGGCATCAGCGCCCGGGTTGCGGCTCCCAGCGTCCACTTCGTGACCGCCCATGCGGCACTCGTGTCCTGCTGGCCGCTGCCCCAACGGCTCCTCCCTGTTTCGGCCGCAGGCCGCGGTCGTCGCCGTTGCCCGAAACGTGGGCAGGGTGCCAAAGCACCCTACCCACGAATCATCGTTGTTTTATTTTGAAGTGCCCGGGCGGTCAGCCAAGGTTTTTCTCCTTGGCGGCGGCTGCGTCCAGGATCATCTTCACGCAGGTCTCGCGGCCCAGAGCAGCGTTGATGGCCAGATCATAGTTGTGGGCATCACCCCAGCGGTTCTGGGTGTAGTAGTTGTAGTAGGCAGAACGGTTGCGGTCGGTTTTTTCCACCTCGTCCTTGATGCCCTTTTCGTCCTTGGCCTTGACCAGAGGATTGGTCTTTGCGTATTCCAGCCGCCACTCCTTGGGGGCGTACACGAACACGCGCAGCACATCCTTGCGCTCACGCAGCACATAGTCGCCGCAGCGGCCCAGGATCACGCAGGGGCCTTCCTCGGCCAGCTGCTTGATGATGCGGCTCTGAAGAATGAACACCTGATCGCCCAGCGGCAGCTCATTGCCCATGGTGTACAGACTGTACAGCAGGCTGTGAGTATGCCGTTTTTCACTGGCGGCAACAGCTTCTTCCGAAAGACCGGAGTGCTTTGCTGCCATGGTGATCAGCTCTTTGTCGTAAAGCTTGATGCCCAGCGCATTTGCCACATCTTCAGCGATGTAGCGGCCGCCCGTGCAGTATTCACGTCCCAAAGTGATGATCGTCTTTGCCATAATGTGTTCCTCCTATGTCTTGATCTATAGCCCAAAGGCTTTGGGTCGGGCCGGTCATTCCGCCGGCTTTTCCTGTGCCTGGGAAACAGGTTGCTCCGGCGTGGGGCGCGGCTTTGGCAGCCGCACCTCCGCCACGCGCATGGCACCGGTCTGGTCCACTGCATACACGCTGCAGCGGCAGCCTGCGGCCATGATCTTTTCCGGGAAGCGGATGCCTCCCTCCGGCGTGCGCTCCATCCGGCAGAAGCTGCGGTGGGCGGTGGTGGCGTGGGCCACACCGTCGTGGCACGCACAGGCCACCCAGCCGGAAAAGCCTTCCGGCAGCGGGTCCTTCACGCCGCGCTGCTCAAAATAGTAAACGTCTGCCGTCTCGCCGGGCACCAGCTCGCAGCGCATCCGCAGCGGACGGTTGGCGGCAACATCGCGGGGTTTTGCCCGCAGGGCGATGGCGCGCCCGGTAAAGTAACGCATAAAGTCCACCAGTGCCATGGTGCAGTTCACTGCGCCGTTGGAATCTGCGGTGGGGTCGTTCAGCAGCACATAATCTGCCATTACGGCATCGTCGTGGCCAAAGCCGCGCAGGCCCATCCAGACCCGCACCGGGTCCCGCTGGCCGCGGATGCGCCGCTCCACCTGCACTGCCACACAGCAGTCATCGTGGATCTGGGCACGCAGGTCGGCAAGGTCCATCCATGCCTGCCAGCAGGGGTAGCCGCAGCAGCCGGCAGCTGCAGCCGCAAAGGCCGCATTGGCGGTGGTGCTGTGGGCCATGTCCTCCATCACATAGGCCACTTCTTCGGGCAGGACATCCTCGCCCCAGCAGTTCATCAGTGCCGCCATGACCAGCGGCAGATCCATGGTGCGCCCAAAGCTGGGATCGTGGGCGGAAAGGCAGTATTCCGGCAGATAGAGCTGCCGGTTCAGCGGGTGGCCGTTGTGCTTCTCCCACGCCAGCGGCCGCACTGCCGCAGCCAGCAGGCGCACTGCGGGCGAGACCTTGTCATCGTTGGTGGAAAGGTTCACCTGCAGCTGCACACCGGTGCCGCCGCCGGGCGTTGCCACGGTCACGGTATCGCCCATGAGGAAGATCATGCCATCGTCACTCTGGGAATTGCAGCTGCAGCGGGGGTAGCCCGGTGCCCACTTGCCAAAGCTCATCCAGCCGGTCCAGTTTCCTCCGGCATATACCCGGCAGCGCACCTCCACCATGGTGTTGTGGGGCGCAAAGGCGTTCCAGCTGACATTCAGGTTGCAGAAGGCCGGCATGGCAAATTCCGGCGTGGTGTAGCTGCCGTATTGCAGGCAGCGGCCCGCCACGCTGTCCAGCACCAGTGCACCGCCGTCCAGTGCCACATTGTCCAGCTGCCCGCGGGAGAAGGTCTCGGTGCCCTGCAAAACCAGATTATTCCGTTGTTCCATGGAGCACCCCTCCTTTGCGGAAGTTCAAATTTACTCTTCGGTGTCATCGGTTCTTTCGCCGTAGTCCTCTTGGAGGGCGGCTTCCAGCTCGGCATCCTTCATTTTGCGGATGCTCTCCTCAATGTGGAACACCTTTTCAATATCGCCGTAGATGATCTGGCAGGATACTTCGGTCACGAACCAGAAGCCGAAGATCAGCATGAGCAGCAGGCCCAGCGGCATGCACAGGATCACCACGCCCCAGAACAGGATCTGCACGATGGCCGCCGCCAGTGCGTGGGGCAGGAACGCGATCATGCAGTTGATGCTGTTTTTCACGGTCAGGCTGAAGGGCTGATCCAGCAGCACCACCTGCGGCCACATGTAGGCGAACAGCATCTGGAAGATGAGCAGGTTCAGCACCGTGGCCACCCACAGCGGCACGCCCACATTGGTGCCCTTGCTCAGCATATTGAAGCAGAAATACACAAGGAAGATCTGCGCCGTGACCACCACACAGTAGAAGATGCCCGGCGCAATGCTGGCCTTGAAGTTGCGCTTGAAGGCACGGCGATAGGTCACCCACCAGTAACCGGCTTCGTCACGCAGGGCACGCAGCACGGTATCGTACATGCCAGCCAGCGCAGGCCCGGCCAGAATGCCGCCTACCACCGCGCTTGCCAGCATGACAGGCAGGCTGTTTGCCAGAAAGCCGATGTACACCAGACAGATCACCGGCAGAAAGCCGATGCAGGCCAGCAGGTTTGCAAGGAACATGCCGTTCATATCACGGCCCACAAGCTCAAAAAAACGGCCCACGCCGGTCTTGCGGGGAGCATCCTTTTCAACGCCCTTACCGGCCTTGAAGTCATTTGCGGAAGGAAATAAACCCATGTTCGTATGGTACCTCTCTCTTCATCCATTGGGCCGGCAGAAAGCATTTCGTGCAGAAAGTGCCATTGTGCTGGCTTTACAACTATAAATATACCCGCATTTTGTCAATTTTGCAAGACCGCAGATCCTCCGATTTGTAAAAAAAGTGTTATTTCTCCCCTTTTTACAAAAAGTGTGATACAATGACAATGGCATATTTTGCCGGAGGGAGGAAAACGCAATGAGCATTTTTCGCACGATTGCGATGTTTATTTACTTATTTGGTTATATGATCGTCCATTATGGCGTGCTGCGCCGGGCGGAACGCGCTCTGGCTGCAGGCGACATGCAGCTGGTGGAAGAGCTTGTCAACAAGCATATCCCGCACTGGAGCCGGGGCATTTTAAAGGTGACCGGCGTTTTCCTGAGCGTGGAGGGCCTTGAGAATATCCCTAAAGATACGGCCTGCGTGTTCGTGGGCAACCACCGCAGCTACTACGACATCCCGCTTTTGCTGGCCAGTCTGGATAAGCCCCACGGCATCCTTGCCAAGGAAGAGCTGGAAAAGATCCCGCTGCTGAACCGCTGGATGAAGCTGCTGGGCTGCGTGTTCGTGCAGCGCGACGACCTGCGGGCATCCGTGCGCGCCCTGAACGACGCCACTGCCATTGTGGAGAGCGGCAAGAGCTTCGTCATTTTCCCGGAGGGCACCCGCTACAAAGGGGAAGAGGGCGGTGCCGGTGAGTTCAAGGCCGGTGCATTCCGCATTGCCGTCAAGACCGGCGCACCGGTGGTTCCGGTGGCCATTACCGGTGCACGTGCCCTGTTCGAGAACAATGGCAACCTGTGCCATCCGGGCAGCGTGCATATCAAGGTGCTGCCGCCCATCCGGACTGCAGGCATGAGCAAGGCCGAGCAGAAGCAGCTGCCGGATGCTGTGCGTCAGGCCATTCTGGCACAGCTGTAAATCAGAACTTGGAGGGAACTGCCCCATGGCAAGCTACCGTTACGAACGCGATATCGACCCCAAAGACCTCCAGCCCCGCAAACAGCGCCAGTACACCCGCAAGGAACGCTGGGCCAACTGGTGGGATTATAACCTCAAGTGGGTCATCATCATCGGCATCATCGTGGTGTTCTTCGGCTACAACTTCATCGGGCAGTATTTCTTTACCGTCCATGCAGACTATAACGTAGCGGTAGTGGCCCCCCACTACCTACCGGAAGCCACCCAGACCGCCCTGCAGGATGCCCTTGCCGCCTACGGCGAAGACCGGAACGGCGACGGCAAGGTGGTGGTAAAGCTGAACCTCTACACCATGGACTTTGGCAACGAGGACTCGGACGTCTACCTTGACATGGCAGGCACCACCAAGCTTTCCACCGACATTCAGGGCGCGCTGAGCTCCATCTTCATCCTGTACGACCCAGCCGGGTTCCAGCAGACCACCGGCACCCTGCGCTACCTCGACGGCAGCCTGCCGCAGTCCGACGAAGACAGTGACTGGTGGAACATGGTCTACCGCTGGACCGACTGCCCGGTGCTGGCGGGCCTTGATCTGGGCGATTACGCTTCTGATGCTGTGCAGAGCGAAAGCGGCTCCAGTCAGGAGCTGATGAGCCGGTACTATATCGGCATCCGCGGCGCATGGAACAAGGACTCCGCCGGCCTGCTTGAGGGCGGCGAAGAACTGTGGAACAAGCTGACCGCCGGGGCTGTTTCTACCGCCACTGCAGAGGGCTGAGCCATGCGGTTCCGGGTAAAGCGCGGCGGGCCTGCCGCCGGGTTCACATTTGACCGCACAGCAAAGCCGGTGCAAAGGCCAGAGCCGGAAAAGCCGGTCTCCCTTGCACAGGCGCTGGATAATCCCTATGGGAGATATTACGGCAAAGCCCGCAGCAGGGAAGAGCTGCTGAAAAACAGATAATATGCAAATAGAACTCCCCCAGTCGCCTTCGGCGACAGCCCCCTCGGGGATGGGGCCCTTGGCAGAACCGGAAACTTTTCCGCTTTGTCAAAGGCTCCCTCTTTGAGGGAGCTGTCAAACCCGCAAGGGTTTGACTGAGGGAGTTCGTTTTCTATTTTGTTCTTTTTACACATATCTGATTTGAAATATTCTCCCCTTTGAAACGCCGGAGGTTTTGTTGTTTCTCCGTCCCAGTTATGGTATACTTACTGGGTATCTATTATCTTGATGGTATTTATCATACATACAAAAGGATGTGAACCCATGGACGCACTGGAACAGGCGCGCGCCGAGATCGACACGGTGGATGCCCAGCTGGCTGCGCTGTTTGAGCGGCGGATGGCTGCTGTGCTGCAGGTGGCCGAATACAAAAGAGCCCATGGCCTGCCCGTTTACGATGCCGCCCGCGAGACGGCAGTGCTGGAAAAGGCTGCGGCCCGCATTCAGGACCCGGCCCTGCGGCCCTACTATAAAGACCACGTGCAGAACCTGATGGACGTGGCAAAGCAGTACGAAGCCGTGGTGCTGGGCCAAAACCGCGCCGCCTATCAGGGCGTGGAGGGCGCTTTTGCCCACATTGCCCTCCGGGCGCTGTTCCCCCACGCCGAGGCTGTGAGCTATCCCACCTGGGACGAGGTGTTTGACGCGGTGGAACGCGGCGATGCTGCCCGGGGCGTCGTTCCCTTTGAGAACAGCCATGCGGGCGATGTTTCCGCCGTGCTGGATCTGTGCTATAACCATCCGGCGCTGTGGGTGGTGGATGTGTACGATCTGCCCATCTCCCAGAATCTTCTGGTGCTGCCGGGCACAAAGCTCGACCAGATCAAAAGCGTCTACAGCCACCAGCAGGCCATCGCCCAGAGCGAGACCTTTTTAAGGCAGTTCGGCCTGCCCGCCACCGCCATGGCCAACACCGCCATGGCCGCAAAGTTCGTGGCCGAAAGCGGCGACTCCTCCAAAGCGGCCATTGCAAGCGTGGAGACGGCGGCACTGTACGGGCTGGAGGTGCTGGTGCCCAGCATCAACACCGACGGCGACAACACCACCCGCTTTATCGTGCTCAGCCGCGAAAAGCCTACCGGCGGCAACCGGTTCTCGCTGCTGTTCACGGTGGACAACAAACCCGGCAAGCTGGGCGAGGTGATCCAGATCATCGGTGCCAGCGGCTTCAATATGGAGTCCATCAAGAGCCGGCCCATGCCTCATGTGCCGTTTGAATATTATTTTTACGTGGAGCTGGTGGGCGACCCCACCGCCGACGAGACCGCCGCGCTGCTGCGTGAGCTTGACCGCACCTGCCGTACCGTGCGGCTGTTAGGAGTGTATACCAAATGAGTGAATTTATCGGAACCAAGCTGACCATGAATCTGGGCGATCGCAGCTATGACATCATCGTCAAGAGCGGCTCGCTGGAAAACCTGTACCAGTTCGCCCGGCTGGACCGCCGTGTGGCCGTTGTGACCGACAGTGGTGTGCCCGCACAGTACGCCCAGATGGTGGCCGACCAGTGCAAGGATGCCCACATCATCACGGTGCCGCAGGGCGAAGCCAGCAAGAGCTTTAAAATTCTGGAATCCGTCCTCAAGCAGATGCTGGAATTCGGCATGGGCCGCGGCGATCTGGTGATCGCCGTGGGCGGCGGCGTGGTGGGCGATCTGGCCGGTTTTGCCGCTTCCATCTACATGCGGGGCATCGACTTCATCAACTGCCCCACCACCACCCTTTCCATGATCGATTCCTCCATCGGCGGCAAGACCGCCGTGGATCTGGGCGATACCAAAAACATCGTGGGCGCTTTCTGGCAGCCCAAGCTCGTCATCGTGGACCCGGACACCCTTGCCACCCTGCCCCGCCGCCACTTCATCAACGGTCTGGCAGAAGCCGTCAAGGCAAGCCTGCTGGCAGACCCCGAGCTGTTCGCGATCTTTGAAAATGGCGACGTGGATGCCCAGATCGGCGAGATCATCTGCCGCAGCCTGCGGTTCAAGAAGAATATCGTGGAACAGGACGAGACTGAGCAGGGCATGCGCAAGGCGCTCAACTTCGGCCACACCATCGGCCACGGCATCGAGGCCGTCAAGGGCATCAAGGGCCGCCGCACCGTGGGCCTTTACCACGGCGAGTGCGTGGCGCTGGGCATGCTGCCCATGATCGAATCCAAGGCACTGCAAAAGCGGGTGCGCGCGGTGTACCGCCGCCTCGGCCTGCCCACCCGCACTACTTACGATAAGGAAAAGGTGCTGGCAGAGATGCTGCACGACAAAAAGGCACAGAGCGGCCAGATCACCATTATCAAGGTGCCGGGTCTGGGCTGCTGGCGCGCCGAGACCATCCCGGTGGAGGGCCTGCGTCCCCTGCTGGGCATTGAGGAGTAAGCCATGAAAAATACATTCGGCAGCGACCTTTCGCTGACCATTTTCGGCGAGAGCCATGGCCGCGCCATCGGCGCGGTGTTGGACGGCATGGCCGCAGGCCTGCCGGTGGACGAGGCATTTCTCGCCGCCTGCATGGACAAGCGCCGTGCCCGGGGCGACGGCCTGTCCACCCCCCGGGTGGAGGCAGATGCCGTGCAGCTGCTGTCCGGCGTGGTGAACGGCCGCACCACCGGCACCGCCATTGCCCTGATGATCGAAAATACCAACACCCGCAGCGGCGATTACGCCAAAACCGCAGACCTTCTGCGCCCCGGCCATGCAGACTACACCGCCTACGCCAAGTACCACGGCTTTCAGGATGCGCGCGGCGGCGGGCACTTCTCCGGCCGGGTGACGGCCGCCCTTGTGGCGGGCGGTGCCATTGTGCTGGGCGCACTGCACCGTGCGGGCATCGACATCACCACCCATATCGCAGAGTGCGCTGGCATTGCGGACACCCGCTTTGCACAGGATGATGCCGCACAGCTCTCTGCTCAGGTGGAAGCCCTTGCCAGCAAGCCCGAGGGCTTTGCGGTGCTGGATGAAACCGTAGAAGAACCCATGAAAGCCGCCATCCGTGCCGCCGGAGCCGAGGGCGACAGCGTGGGCGGGATGCTGGAAACCGCCATCCTCGGCCTGCCGGCAGGCATCGGTGAGCCCTATTTTGACAGCGTGGAAAGCGAGATCGCACATCTGGTGTTCTCCGTCCCCGCCGTCAAGGGCATCGAGTTCGGCACCGGCTTCGGCTTTGCCGGGATGCGCGGCTCCGAAGCAAACGACGCTTTCCGCATGACGCCGGAGGGTGCGGTGGTGACCGCCACCAACCACAATGCGGGCATCAACGGCGGCATCGCCAACGGGATGCCGGTGGTGTTCCGCACCGTGGTCAAACCCACACCCAGCATCTACAAGCAGCAGGATACAGTAGACTATCTTGCCAAAAAGGACGCGCAGCTGTCCATTCAGGGCCGTCACGATCCCTGCATCGTGCCCAGAGCCGCCATCGTGCAGACCTGCGCCGCCGCACTGGCTGTGGGCGACCTGCTCACGGCACGCTACGGCGCGGCATGGATGACCCACCCCACCAGCTTCCGGAAGGAGGACGAGTAAAATGGAATACGGACTCATCGGCGCAAAACTCGGCCACTCCTACTCCAAGATCATCCACGAGATGCTCTGCGGCTACCACTACGACCTGTGCCCTCTGCCCACCGAGGAAGAGGCCCGGGCCTTTCTGGCAAAGCGGCAGTTCAAGGCCATCAATGTGACCATCCCCTATAAAAAGCTGGTGATGGAATACTGCTCCTACATCGACCCGCGGGCCAAGGCCATCGGGGCGGTGAACACGGTGGTGAACAAAAACGGCCTGCTCTACGGCTATAACACCGATTATATGGGCTTTGCCCACCTGTGCGACGCCCACGGCGTGAGCTTTGCAGGCAAAACGGTGGTTATTCTGGGCACCGGCGGCACCCACAACACCACCAGCGCTGTGGCCCGGGACAAGGGCGCGGCAAAGGTGCTCACCGTCAGCCGCCATCCGGACCCGGAAAAGGGCGAACTGAGCTATGCCGAGGCCGTTTCCAGCGGGGCACAGATCGTGATCAACACCACCCCGGCGGGCATGTACCCCAATGTAGGCGTGTGCAATCTGGACGTTGCCGCCATGCCGGGCCTTGAAGCTGTGGTGGATGTGGTGTACAACCCCGACAAAACCGAACTCATCCTCCGCGCCGAGGAAGCGGGCGTGCCGGTGGCTGTGGGCGGCCTTGAAATGCTGGTGGCGCAGGCAGTGTATGCCGCAGAATATTTTCTGGACCGCAAGTTCGAGGATGCGCCGGTTGAAATTCGGCGCATCACTGCCGCACTGCGCCGGGATATGCTGAACATTGCCCTGATCGGGATGCCCTCTTCCGGCAAGACCACCCTCGGCAGGATGCTGGCAAAGAGCCTTGGCCGTACCTTTGTGGATCTGGATGAGGAGATCGTAAAGGCCGACGGCCGCAGCATCCCGGATATCTTTGCAGCCGAGGGCGAGGACGGCTTCCGCACAAAGGAAACTGCCGAAGCACAGCGCTTTGGCAAAGAGGGCCGACAGCTCATTTCCTGCGGCGGCGGCATTGTAAAAAAGCCGGAGAATCTGCGTGCTCTGCACCAGAACGGTGTCATTCTGTTCATCGACCGGCCGGTGGATGCCCTGGCCGTGGGCGGCGGCAGGCCGCTTTCTTCCAGCATGGACGCACTGCGCCAGATGGAAGCACAGCGCCGTCCGCTGTATCTGGCAGCGGCAGATGCCGTCATTCCCAACAACGGCACGCTGGACGATGCCCTGCATGCCGCCATGGAGGCACTGGATGAAATTTTTGATTCTTAACGGCCCGAACCTCAACATCATGCGCTGGTCAGAGCCGGGCGTGCCCGGTGAGCTGGATTATAACGCCATCATGGACTATGTGCAGGCAGGCTGCGAACAGCTGGGCATCGAGACCGACTGCTGCCAGTCCAACCACGAGGGCGACCTCGTGGACGAAATTCAGGCCGCAGCGGGCCGGGTGGACGGCATCGTGCTGAACCCTGGTGCCTACGCCCACTACAGCGTGGCCATTCTGGATGCGCTGCGCCTGTGCGGCGTACCCGCCGTGGAAGTGATGCTGCACGCCCCGGACGAGCGGGAGCCTTTCCGCAAAACGGACGTGGTGTCCTTTGGCTGTCAGGGCCACTTCATCGGGGAAGGCCCGCAGGGCTACCTGCACGCCTGCATCTATCTGGCCCAGCTGCTGCGCACCGACGGCTCCAGCAAGGCGCATATCGTGATGTAAAAGGATGAACACGGGCAGCGGGCTAGCCCTCTCCGTCATCGCTACGCGATGCCACCTCTCCCAAAGGGAGAGGCCTTGGCAGTACGGCAAAGTTTCCGGTTTTGCCAAGGGCTCCCCCTTTGGGGGAGCTGGCGCGTTAGCGCCTGAGAGGGCGAGGCCGCTGCCGTAGAGGAAGCCGTCCATGAAACATGCAACTGTAAATAAAAACAATAAAATGCTTGGCACAGCGCGCACATTACGCCGTAATCTGACCCCACAGGAGCACAAGCTCTGGTATGTGTTTCTGCGTGATTATCCTATAAAAATCTACAAGCAGCGGATCATTGAATCCTTTGTCGTTGACTTTTACTGCGCACAGGCACGGCTTGTGATCGAACTGGACGGTTCCCAGCACTATACCGAGCAGGGCAGGGCTTACGATGCAGAACGAAGTACGGTCCTTGAACAGTATGGACTGCTGGTTCTCCGTTTTGCAAACAATGATGTAGACAATCATTTTGATGCCGTCTGTGCGCAGATTCACAGCACCATTCAGCACAGGCTTCCATCTTAAAACAAACAGGAAAGGAACAAACTCCCATGATCATCTCCACCAAAAAAGGGACTCCGAAGGACGAACTGGAAAAGATCGTTGACAAATTCGAGAAACAGGGTTTGGACGTGACCCTGATCACCGGCAAGGACTACAACGTGTTCGGTCTGGTGGGCGACACCACCAAGATTGACGAACGGGATGTGCTGGCAAACCCGTGGATCGACAATGTCACCCGCGTGTCCGCGCCCTATAAGCGTGCAAACCGCCTGTTCCACCCGGCAGATTCCGTGATCGACTGCGGCGGCGTGAAGATCGGCGGCAAGGAAAAGATCGCCGTCATGGCAGGCCCCTGCAGCATCGAGAGCGCAGAGCAGGCTCTGCGCATTGCACAGGGCGTGAAGGCCGGCGGTGCCACCCTGTTCCGCGGCGGTGCCTACAAGCCCCGCACCTCTCCCTACTCCTTCCAGGGCCTTGAGACCGAGGGCATTCTGGATATGGTAAAGGCCCGCGAGGCCACCGGCATGCCCATCGTCTCCGAGCTGATGAGCGAGGACCGTATCCCGGAGTTTGAGGAGTACGTGGACGTGGTGCAGATCGGTGCCCGCAACATGCAGAACTTCCAGCTGCTCAAGGCCGTTGGCAAGATGCACAAGCCGGTGCTGCTCAAGCGCGGCCTGTGCAACACCATTGAGGAGTGGATCATGAGCGCCGAGTATATCATGGCCGGCGGCAACGAGCAGGTCATCCTGTGCGAGCGCGGCATCCGTACCTTCGAGAAGTACACCCGCAACACCCTCGATCTCTCTGCAGTGCCCATCATCCACGAAAAGACCCACCTGCCCATCATCGTGGACCCCAGCCACGCCACCGGCAAGGCCAATCTGGTCGAGCCTATGATGATCGCTGCCGTGGCCGCCGGTGCCGACGGTCTGGAAGTGGAGGTCCACTACGACCCGCAGCACGCATGGAGCGATGGCGCCCAGTGCCTGACCCCGGATTCCTTCGCACAGGCCATGGCAAAGTGCCGTCAGGTGGCATGGGCCATTGGCCGGGATATGTAACGGCCTATGCTGGTAACGATTCAGAACGCGCGTCCCGTGGGCGGCACCATCACTGCCCCGCCCAGCAAGAGCATGGCCCACCGTGCTGTGCTCTGCGCGGCACTGGCCGAGGGCCGCAGCCACATCACCAATCTGGAGTTCAGCAAGGACATCTCTGCCACGCTGGGCGCAGCGGCACAGCTGTGCGCCCGTGTGCGCACCGGCGCAGACGATGCTGTGGTGGAAGGGCTGGGGCATTTTGTGCCCCTTGCCGCGCCGGTGGACTGCTGCGAGAGCGGCAGCACCCTGCGCTTTCTCATCCCCATCGCCAGCCTGACCGGACAAGCAGTTTCCTTCACCGGCCGCGGGCGGCTGATGGAGCGGCCTCAGTCGGTGTATGAAGTTCTGTACCGGGAGCAGGGCCTGCGGTTTGAGCAGAGCGCTGCCGGGCTGACCGTGGAAGGGGCACTGGCCCCCGGCGAATACCGCCTTGCAGGCAATGTATCCAGCCAGTTCATCAGCGGGCTGCTGTTTGCTCTGCCGCTGCTTTCCGGCAACAGCACGCTGCACCTCATCCCGCCGGTGGAGAGCCGCAGCTACATCGATATGACCCGCTCTGTGCAGGCAGCCTTCGGTGTGCAGAGCCATTGGCTGGACGAAAACACTCTTGCCATCCCGGGCGGGCAGCACTATCACCCCTGCGATTACACCGTGGAGGGCGATTACAGTCAGGCCGCGTTCCCGGCGGTGCTGGGTGCAGTGTGCGGCGGCGTGACCATCACCGGCCTTGCCCCGGACACGCTGCAGGGCGATGCCGCCATTCTGGACATCCTGCGCCGGTGCGGCGCAAAGTTCACCCAAACAGAAGCGGGCATCTCTTTTGAAAAGGCCCCCCTGCACGGGGTGGACATCGACCTTGCGGACTGCCCGGACCTTGGCCCTGTGCTCATGGTGCTGGGCCTGCTGTGCGAAGGCACCACAGTCATCCGCAACGCAGAGCGTTTACGCCTGAAGGAGAGTGACCGCATCGCTGCCATGGAGGCCGAGCTGCGTGCCTGCGGCGGCGTGCTGGAAAGCGAGGGCGGCACCATTACGGTGCACGGCTGCGCGGACAGGCTGCACGCTCCGGCGGGTGTTCTGCATGGGCACAATGACCACCGTGTGGTCATGAGCCTTGCGGTGCTGGCCCTGAGTACGGGCATTCCCCTGACCGTGGACGATGCCGAAGCCATTACAAAAAGCTGGCCGAATTTCTTTGAAGCCATCAAGCCCTTGGGCGCGGAGGTGGAATATGCTTGATAAAACAAAACGTTATCTCGTGGTGGGCCTTGGCCTGCTGGGCGGCAAATACGCGCTGGAACTGACGAAAGCCGGTTTCCATGTGGACGGCATCAACCGCAGCGAGGGGCATTTGCAGTACGCGCTAGAGCACGGCTATATCGCCAGCGGCAAGACCCACGATTTTGAGGACCTTGTGAGCAGCGCCGACCACATCATCTTTGGTCTGTACCCCACGGCCCTCATCGAGTGGTTCCGCACCTACGGCCATCTGCTCAAGCCCGGCTGCATCTTTACCGATGTTTCCGGCGTAAAGACCGGCCTTGTGGAGCCGGTGCAGGCCATGTGCCCGGCAGGCGTGGAGTTCATTGCCAGCCACCCGATGGCAGGCCGTGAGACTTCCAGCGTGGAGCACGCCGCCGAGGTGAACTTTGCCCCGGCCAACTTCATCATCACCCCCACGGAAAAGAACACGCCCGAAGCCATCCAGTGGGCAAAGGACCTGGCCGAAGTGCTGGGCTTCCACCACATCTGCACCCTGACGGTGCAGGAGCACGACAAGATGATCGGCTATGTGAGCCAGCTGTGCCATGCCATCGCCGTGAGCCTGATGTGCGCCAACGATAACTCTTCGCTGTGCGAGTACACCGGCGACTCCTTCCGTGATCTGACCCGCATTGCACGCATCAACGATAAAATGTGGGCAGAGCTGTTTTTGTGGAACAAACAGAACTTGATCAGCGAGATCGACCAGTTCGATGCTGCGCTGCAGCAGATGCGCGCTGCCCTTGTGGCCGACGACCGGAACAAGCTGGAACAGATGTTCCGTCTTTCCACCCAGCGCCGCGCGGCGTTCGACAAAAAACTGCCCGAATAAACCGGAGGTGCTCCCATGCCCAAGCAGGAAGGCCAGAAATCCAAGCTTTTGACCCTTTTGCGCATTCTGGAACAAAAGACCGACGAAGAACACCTGCTCAATGTACCGCAGCTGGTAGAGCTGCTGGAACATCAGGACATTCTTGCCGAGCGCAAAAGCATCTACAGCGATATCGACACCCTGCGCAGTCTGGGGTATGACATCCAGCTGCGGCGCGGGCGCGGCGGCGGCTACTGGCTGGCCAGCCGCACCTTTGAGCTTTCTGAGCTGAAGCTGCTGGTGGATGCCGTACAGGCCAGCAAGGTTGTGTCGGCACGCACCAGCAGTAAACTCATCCATAAACTGGAAGCCCTCTGCTCCGACTACGAGGGCACCCAGCTGCAGCGTCAGGTGTACGTGGATGGCCGCCCCAAAAGCGACAGCCACACCCTGCTTTACAGCATCGATGCGCTGCACAGCGCCATCAATGCGGGCAGAATGGTGCGGTTCCGCTACAAGGACGGCGGCACCCGCACCGTCAGCCCGTGGCAGCTGGCATGGGAAAACGGCTGCTACTACCTTATCGCTTATCAGGACGAGAAAGAGCCTGCGGGCATCCGCAACTACCGCGTGGACCGCATGTCTTCCGTGACGGTGCTGGGCGATGCCCGCCGGGGCAAGGCCGAGTTCCGCCAGTTCGACCTGCCCGCCTATCTGCGCAAGCACTTCAACATGTTCGGCGGGCCGGAGTACCGGGTCACCCTGCGCTGCACCGCCGACCTGGAAAGCGCCATGCGCGACCGCTTTGGCAGAACGCCGCTGTTCGTGCCGGAGAAAGACGGTGCATATTTTCACTTTGATGTGCCGGTATGCGTCAGCCCCCAGTTCTACGGCTGGGTGTGCGGCTTTGGCGGCAAGGTAGAAGTAACGGCTCCCGCCGAGGTGCGGCAGGGCCTGCGGGAAATAGCCAAAACGCTGGCGAAACTGCATAAATAAAACAAGGGGCTACTGCTATTCCGCGCAGTGGTCCCTTGTTTTTAACTTCCTCGCCCTCTCAGTCACCTTCGGTGACAGCTCCCCCAGAGTGGGAGCCTTTGGCAGTCCACGCAGACTTCATCTTTATGCCAAGGCCTCTCCCTTTGGGAGAGGTGGCATTGCGTAAGCAATGACGGAGAGGGCGAGGTTGCTTTTCTTTTTACTGATTTTTTATTCTTCAAATTCCAGATCGCTGGGCAAAATCAGGTCCAGCTCGGCGGCAGGTTCTGCCACAAGGCGGCGGCTCTGGTGGAAGATGGCCTTTTCCAGCGTGTTGCGGGCAAGACGGCCGTTGCCGGCGGTGCGGCTGTCCAGCGCCTGACGGCGCTTGTAGTAGCCCAAAAGCGGGAAGGTACAGCCCTCGGCAAGGCGGTAGCCCTTGCCCTTTGCCAGCACGTTGGTGATGTCCAGCAGCTCGTCTGCCGTGTAGTCCGGGAACTCGATCTTGTTGGGGAAGCGGCTGGCAAGACCGCTGTTGGCGGTAAGGAACACCTCCATCTCCCGGGTGTAGCCCGCCAGAACGACCACCAGCTCGTCCCGGTGATCCTCCATGCCCTTCACAAGGGTGTCGATGGCTTCGAGACCAAAGCTGTCCTGTTCGCCGCGGTAGAGGCTGTAGGCTTCATCGATAAACAGCACACCGCCGAGGGCACTCTCGATGACGCTATTGGTCAGCGGGGCGGTGTGGCCGGTGTAGCGGCCCACAAGGTCAGCGCGGGTCACTTCCACCAGCTGGCCGCCCTTCAGCGCGCCGATGGCCTTGAGGTACTTTGCCACCAGCCGGGCAATGGTGGTCTTGCCGGTGCCCGGGTTGCCGGTGAAGATCATGTGCATGGAAAGGCTGGCGGTCTTGAAGCCTGCCGCCGCGCGGCGCTGCTGCACCTGCAGGTTATCCGCCAGACCGAACACATACTCCTTGACCGCCCCAAGGCCCACAAGGCCGTTGAGTTCGGCGCGGATTTCATCTACAGCGCCCGTGTACTCGGCAGGCAGCAGGGCAGACAGCTCCTGCTCGGGCTGGTCGTTCAGGCAAAACCATACGCCCTCCGGCTTTGCGGTCAGGGTGACGGTGCTGGTAAGCTTTGCATCGGTCTGCAGGCAGTATTCACTCAGGGCGCGGAACATTTTATCGCAGCATTCCGCAAGGCCCGCCGCACCCTTTTCTTTAGAGCACTGGGCGGCTACATAGTCCCGCACATCGGCCCCGGCAGAGAGGGTCAGGCCAAGGCGTGCGCTCACCTTCTGGGCCAGCGCATTCAGCTGCTGCGCCGCCAGCGCTGCAAGGTCCTCGCGGGCAAAGGCGCTGGTGGCGCACACATCGCCCACCGCCGCCACAAAGGGCGCACCGAACTTATCTGCCAGCGCGTCCCGGCCCTTGCGGGAAAAGAAGATGAGGTACTTGCCGCAGGGCGTGATACTGCTCACAGCGCCCGGTGCCAGCGCCGTGCCTGCATCCACAAGGATGCCCTCCTTGTTCACCAGATACCGGCTGGAAAGCGGTGCGCTGCCCTTCACAGCAAGGTCTGCAAGAGTCTTGAGGAAGGCCGCATGGCAGCTCTCGTAATGCTCAAAGATCACGATCTCCCCGGGGGCGTGCAGGGCCGCATACAGATCCTGCAAAAACAGCTTTTCCGCACCGGAATTGGGGTAGAGGGCAAGGTCCACCACCGCGGTTTTGTCGCTCTGCAAAAGGCCCCGCGCCGCCATGATGCGGGCGGTCTCTGCCAGCGCAAAGTGCCGCCCCGTACCGGCTCCGCCGCACAGCAGGATCACATTGCGTGCTGCCGGGCGCTCGGTGCCCAGCACAAAGGGCCGGCGCATGGCGCGCACCACGCTGTCCACAAAGGCATCCTGCCCGAGAACGGTCTTTTTCACCTCGGCGGCAAGGCCCTCAAAGCTGCCAAGGTGCTCTGCGGTCACATCGGCAGTGCCCTTGGCAAGCAGGCCGTCCGCTTCCATATCCCGCAGCATCTGGCGGCTGTCCTCCAGAGCAGACTGCACCGCAGTGTCCTGCGTTTTCAGCTGGGCGTTCTGTTTTTTGAGCAGGGCATCCAGCTGCTTCTGGTTTTCCAGCAGGGCAGCATTCAGGTCCGGCATTGCGGGCGCTTTGGCCTTTGGCGTTTTGCTTTCCGGCTGAGCGGTGCCGCCAAAGCGCGGCCTGCCCCCTGCACCGAACACACCGTTCATAAGGTTTTCCCAATCGTCGGTATATGCCATGGTTTGCCCTCCGTTTTTGTCGTTTTCTTCCAGTATAGTGTACCCGGACAGGTTTTGCAATTCCCTCTTGCAAAAAAGACCGCCGGTGTTTACACTTATATCTGATAGGAAATCTGCAAGAAGGAATGAAGAAACTATGACCGTCAAAACGCCCGCCGAACTGAAAACGCTGTACGAGAGCATCTCCTTTGACCTTCAAACCACCTACACCGGCCCGCTGGGGCAGGAATATGCTGTTTCCGGCACCCCTCTGCGCCTGTGGGCACCCACGGCGCAGAGGGTGGAGGTCAGCCTTTACCGCAAAGGCAGCGGCGGTGAGCCCATAGGCACTCTGCCGCTGGAGCGGGGGCAGCAGGGGGTGTGGAGCATCTATCTGCCCGGCGACCAGCACGGACGATACTATACCTATACGGTCACAGTGGATGGCATTTCGCGCCAGACCGGCGACCCTTACGCCCGCGCTGCCGGTGTGAACGGCACCCGCAGCATGATCGTAGATCTTGCCCGCACCGCCCCCTCCGGGTGGGAGCGGGATGTGCGTCCGGTCATCCCGCCGGAGCAGCGCGCGGTGTGGGAGGTGAGCGTGCGCGACTTCTCGCAGGACGCTGCCAGCGGCGTGCGCCCGGCATGGCGGGGCAAGTTCATGGCCTTTACCCAGCAGGGCACCACCCTGCACGGGGACGGCATCCACCCCACCTGCCTGAACTACCTCCGGCGTCTGGGCGTGAAGTATGTGCAGCTGATGCCCATTTTTGACTTTGGCAGCGTGGACGAGGCAAAGCCGCTGCTGCGGCAGTACAACTGGGGCTATGACCCCACCAACTACAATGTGCCCGAAGGCAGCTATTCCACCGACCCCACCCGCGGCGAGGTGCGCATCCGGGAGTGCAGGGAAATGATCGCAGCCCTGCACGCGGCGGGCATCGGTGTGGTGATGGATGTGGTGTATAACCACATGTACCGCAATGAGAACCCGCTGAACGACACCGTGCCCTGCTACTTTTTCCGCCAGAACGAGGACGGCAGCTTTTCCAACGGCAGCGGCTGCGGCAACGAATTTGCCAGCGAGCGGCCCATGGCCCGGCGGTATATGATCGATTCCATCCTCTACTGGGCGCAGGAATACCACATCGACGGCTTCCGGTTCGACCTGATGGGTCTGTACGACGTGGAGACCATCAACGCGGTGCGCGCCGCGCTGGATACGCTGCCCGGCGGGCGGGATATCCTGATGTACGGCGAGCCGTGGCAGGGCGGCGACAGCCAGCTGCACCGGTACGAGGCCAACAAGGCGAATCTTGCCATGCTGAACGATCGCATCGGCATCTTCTGCGACGACACCCGCGACACCATCAAGGGCGGATGCTTCAACGCCCGGGAGCCGGGCTATGTGGAGGGCAGGCCCGGCAGCTTCTGGGACATCGGCGGTGCGGTAGCGGCATGGTGCCGCAGTGACCGTCTGCCGCCCCACGCGCCCAACCAGATCGTGAGCTATGTTTCCGCCCACGACAACTTCACCCTGTGGGACAAGCTTCTGCTGGTGCGGTACGAAAAGCCGGAGTTCACGGCGGCAGACGGCACAGCCCTTGCCCAGAACCGGCTGGCGGCGGGCATTTACCTGACCAGCTTCGGCCTGCCTTTCCTGCAGGCGGGCGAGGAGTTTGCCCGCACCAAAAAAGGGAAGGGCAACAGCTACCGCTCTTCGCCTGCGCTGAACCGGCTGGACTGGGAGCGGGCCGAAAAATACCATGCACTGGTGGACTACTACCGCGGCCTGCTGGCGCTGCGGGCAAGGTTTCCGCGGCTTTCCAGCACCGACCCCCACGCGCCGGATGCCCTGTACTTTTTCTCACTGGAGCAGCCGCTGGTGGGCTGGCAGCTGCCCGCCCAGTGGGGCGACGGCGCAGCATGGCAGGCGCTATGCGTGTTCTATAACCCCACCGAAACCAGCAAGGCCGTGCCGCTGCCGGTTGGGCGCTGGCAGATGCTGAGCGACGGCATCTCGTCCAGCCTGTGGCGCGGCCCGGCAAGGGTGTACGAGCACGAGGCCGTACTGATGCCTTACAGCGCTACTATCTTCGGACAGATATAAAAAAACAGGAGCGGATGGAAAACTCTCATCCGCTCCTGTTTTCTATTTTGTTCAGCTGTTGGAAGCCGTCTTTTCGCCCAGTGTCACATTGACCGTCTGCATCTGGCCGTCGCGTGCAATGGTGATGGAGAGGGTGTCGCCTGCTGCGTGCTTCTGCATCAGGGTGCCAAGGTCGTCCTTGGAGGCGATCTCGGTGCCGTCCACGCTCACGATGCGGTCACCGGCCTGCAGGCCTGCCTTTTCGGCAGGGCCGCCCTTGACCACCTCCACAACGTAAACGCCGTAGGCATTCACGCCCAGTTGAGAAGCAGTCTGTGCGTCGGTCACGGCCAGATAGGTGATGCCCAAATAAGGCCGTCCGGTCACATAGCCGTTCTCCAGCAGTTCCTGTGCCACCTTGATGGCATCGTTGATGGGGATGGCAAAGCCCAGACCCTCTGCATCGCTGGAAGAGGATTTTGCATTCACAATGCCGACCAGCTCGCCGTTCATATTGAACAGGCCGCCGCCGGAGTTGCCGGGGCTGACCGAAGCATCCATCTGGATCAGGGACATGGTGTTCACAGAGCTGCTGCCCTGAATGGTGACGCTGCGGTTCAAAGCGCTGATCATGCCGCCGGTCACGGTGCCGCCCAGCTCACCCAGCGGGTTGCCCACAGCCATCACGCTCTGGCCCACCTTCAGGCTGTCGCTGTTGCCCACGGTGGCGGGGGTCAGGCCGTCAGCATCGATCTTGATGACCGCGATATCGCTGGTGGTATCTTCGCCCACGAGGGTGGCGGTGTAGTCCTTGTCACCAATGGTAACGGTGATGGTGGAAGCGCCGTCCACCACATGTGCACAGGTGAGGATGTAGCCGTCCGAGCTGATGATCACGCCGCTGCCGGCACCGCTCTCCACCTGATTCTGGCCGTACCACGACCACTGAGAGTAGACCACCTGCTCCGTAGTGATGACCACCACGCTGGGGCTGACCAGATCAGCCACCTGTTCAGTGGTCAGGCTGCTGCCGCTGCTGGATGCTGCGGTGATGGAACTATCCGAACCGGATGCACTGTCGGCCGTAGAGGAAGGTGCCACCTGCTGAATGACCACCTTGCCGCTGCCGCCAAACTTTGCCCCCACAAAGCCGCCCGCAAAGCCCATGGCTGCGGCCAGCACCAGCGCCACAGCGCTGCGTGCAACGCGCTTGCCGTTGAACTTTTTCTTCTTTTTAGGGGGCTGCGCGTCCTGCGGCTGTACCGGATGTACCGGCGGCGTTGCACCGCCTGCGCCGTTGTCTGTCTGCGGGGCGGTGTAAGCGGTCTCCGGTTCCGGCTGCGGGTCGTTGTACTGGTTGGCGGTGTTCATGCCGCTGCTGCCCACATTGGGATAACCGGTATCTCCGCTTTCGTTTTTATCCTGAGAGGAATAATCATATTCCCATTTGTTCTCATTGTCCATGCTGATACTTCCTTTCCGTAAGGGATACGTCCACAGGAGCCCTGTTCCTTTGAACTGCTCCTATTGTAACCGTCAATTGTGAAAATCAATCGCGCGCGCCGTGAAGAAACTGTGAAATAAAGACGCACTTTCCGCCCTTGACAGCGGCCTTTGCGCTTGCTATTGTAAAAGCGTAAATTCAGGAGGAACACACCATGGAACTGCACCGCACAGACGAGGGCTTTGCCCTCTATAAGGAAAAAACACAGATCGGCTTCTGCGCGCTCACGCCCGCCGCAAAGGGGGCTGCCATCACCGCGTTTGGCATCGAACCGCAGTGGCGGCGCAAAGGCTACGGCTCCTATCTATTAAAAGAAGCCTTGCGCGCCTACGCCGGATACGACCGCGAAAAGGCTACCGTATTTACCGCCCCGCTGCCCGCCGATGCCGCAGAGCTTGCGTTCTGGGCAAAGTTCGGCTTTGCGGCAGAAGGCAGGCAGCTGGTGCGCCGCCGCACGCCGGACCTGACCGCCGTCAAGTTCGTGCAGGACTTTCTGGCCGCGCGGCTGGCACAGCCGCGCCTTTGCATCGATGCTACCTGCGGCAACGGCGGCGACACGGCCTTCCTGTGCGGCATCACCGCGCCGGAAGGAAAGGTAGTCGGCTTTGACGTGCAGGAAGCTGCCATTGCATCCACCCGGAAGCACCTGGAGCAGCTGGGCGTGCCTGCCGCCCGGTATGAGCTGCACTGCCAAAGCCACGCAGACCTTTTACAGGTTGTGCAGCCCGGCACGGCAGATGCGGTGATGTTCAACTTTGGCTGGCTGCCCGGGGCCGACCACGCAGTGTTCTCCACCGCGCAGAGCAGCATCCCCGCCCTGCAGGCGGCTTTGGAAGCCGTGCGCCCCGGCGGCGTGGTGAGCGCCATCCTCTACAGCGGGCAGGTCATCGGCACGGATGAAAAGCAGACGGTGCTGGAATATCTCCGGGCACTTCCGCTCAAAAGTTTTACCGTTCTGGTGTGTGATTTTGCCAACTGGGCCGAAACCGCCCCTCTGCCCTGCATCATCCTGAAAAAATAACGAAAACACTTGCATTATGGAGCGTTTTCGGATAAAATAGGGGACGTATGTGTAAAAATATACTCCTTCCGTCATCGCTGCGCGATGCCACCTCCCTCTGAGAGGGAGGCTTTGGCAGGGCGAGAAGCTTTTCCTTTTCGCCAGAGGCTCCCTCATTGAGGGAGCTGTCACGGCATCAGCCGTGACTGAAGGAGTTCCATCCATTTCAGGAGAAATACTAGTTTATGACAAATCGTGAAGAAATCGAGCGCCGCCGGACGTTTGCGATCATCAGCCATCCCGACGCCGGTAAGACCACTCTGACCGAAAAGCTGCTGCTGTACGGCGGAGCCATCAATCAGGCAGGCTCCGTCAAGGGCAAGCAGAGCGCAAAGCACGCCGTGTCCGACTGGATGGACATTGAGAAGCAGCGCGGTATTTCCGTCACCTCTTCTGTCCTGCAGTTCAACTACGCGGGCAAGTGCGTGAACATTCTGGACACCCCGGGCCATCAGGACTTCTCGGAGGACACCTACCGCACCCTGATGGCGGCAGACTCTGCCGTCATGGTCATCGATGCCGCAAAGGGCGTTGAGGCCCAGACCATCAAGCTGTTCAAAGTGTGCACCCTGCGCCACATCCCCATCTTCACCTTCATCAACAAGATGGACCGCGAAGCCCGCGACCCCTTTGAGCTGATGGAGAACATTGAGGAGATTTTGGGCATCAAGACCTACCCCATGAACTGGCCCATCGGCTGCGGCAAGGAGTTCAAGGGCGTGTTCGACCGCAACACCCGCAAGGTGCTGGCATTTTCCAGCGACGGCCGCGCCAACGGCGTGAAGAAGGTGGATGAGACCGAGGCCGAGCTGGGCGATCCCGCACTGGACGAGCTGCTCACCCCGTATCTGCACCAGCAGCTGGTGGATGAAATCGAGCTGTTGGACGGCGCTGCCGAGGAATTTGACCTCGACAAAGTGCTGCGCGGCGAGCTGAGCCCTGTGTTCTTTGGTTCCGCTCTGACCAACTTCGGCGTGGAGCCCTTTCTGGAGAACTTCCTGCGGCTCACCCCCACCCCGCTGGCCCGCGTGGACAGCCTGACCGGCGAGACCGTGGACCCCTGCCGCGACGAGTTCTCTGCCTTCATCTTTAAAATTCAGGCCAACATGAACAAGGCCCACCGCGACCGCATCGCCTTTATGCGCATCTGCTCCGGCAAGTTCGAGCGCGGCATGGAGGCCTTCCATGTGCAGGAGGGCAAGAACATCAAGCTGGCCACCGGCACCCAGCTGATGGCGCAGGACCGCGCCATCGTGGACGAAGCCTACGCCGGCGATATCATCGGCCTGTTCGACCCGGGCATCTTCTCCATCGGCGACACGTTGTGCACCGGCAAAAAGAAGGTTCAGTTCGCAGGCATCCCCACCTTCTCGCCGGAGCACTTTGCCCGCATTGAGCAGAAGGACACCATGAAGCGCAAGCAGTTCGTGAAGGGCATGGAGCAGATCGCGCAGGAGGGTGCCATCCAGATCTTCCGCGAAGTGGGCGGCGGCATGGAAGAAGTGGTAGTCGGCGTGGTCGGCGTGCTGCAGCTGGAAGTGCTGGAGTACCGCCTGAACACCGAGTACAACGTGGAGATCCGGATGCAGCAGCTGCCCTTTGAACAGCTGCGCTGGGTGCAGAACGACCCCGACACCTACAACCTGCGGGATCTGGACCTGACCAGCGACACCAAGGCTGTGGAGGATATGAAGGGCAACCGCCTGCTGCTGTTCACCTCTGACTGGGCGGTGCGCTGGGCTGAGACCCACAACGAAACGCTGAAACTGAGCGAGTTCGGTAATATCTGAGTTGAAAGAGAGCTGCGGTGCGGGAATGTCCCGCGGCTGCGGCTCTTTTTTATAAAACACAAAAAATACAACGAAAAATGCCAGCTATTGAATGAGAGGTTCCCATTGCGGGGAACACTGCTGGCATGGAGGGTAAAGTATATGCAGAACATCAATATTGGCAAAAGCGGCATTCAGGTGCCATTTCTCGGCATGGGCACCTGGGCCATCGGCGGCGGTGCATGGTGGGGCGATAACGACGACAGCCTTTCCGTCAAGGCCATCCAGACTGCTGTGGAGCAGGGCATCCAGTGGATCGACACCGCTCCCATCTACGGCCTGTACCACAGCGAGACCGTGGTGGGCGAGGCCATGAAGCACATCGACCGCGACAAGGTGGTGCTTTCCACCAAGTGCGGTCTGGAGTGGCGGCATGAAACACCGGTGCTGCACAAGGTCGTGGACGGCACCACCGTTTACCGCGACCTTTCTGCAAAGAGCATCATCGAGGATGTGGAGGACAGCCTGCGCCGCCTGCACACCGATCATCTGGATGTGCTGTACACCCACTGGCAGACCCCCGATTTCGGCATCTACCCGCTGGAAGAGACGGTGGAAGCCATGATGAAGCTGAAGGAGCAGGGCAAGATCCGTGCCATCGGTGCATCCAACGTCACTGCAGACATCATCCGCGGCTACTGCAAGTACGGCCAGCTGGATGTCATTCAGGAAAAGTACAGTCTGCTGACCCGCCGTGTGGAAAAGCAGCTGCTGCCCACCTGCAGGGAGCTGGGCGTTTCGGTGCAGGCATACTCTCCGCTGGAGCAGGGCCTGCTGACCGGCAAGGTGACCATGGAAACCACCTATCCCGAGGGCAGCACCCGCAACTCCAACCCCAGCTTCCAGCCCGCCCGCCGGGCACAGGCGCTGGACATGCTGGCAAAGTGGGGCGACCTGACCGAGAAATACGACTGCTCTCTGGCACAGCTGGTGATCGCCCTGACCGCCCGCATGATCCCCGGCCTGCATGTGCTGTGCGGTGCCCGCACTCCGCAGCAGGTGATGGACAACGCCGGTGCGCTGAACATCAAACTGGACGGTGCCGATGCCGTCCGCATGAAGTGGGACGTGGATGCCATTTCCTGATGGTTTGACCATTTGAATGGCCTCCGCTTCGCTCTGGCCGTATTTAGAGGAATTCTTCTTTTATGTTTGGGTCCTGAAAAGCCTGCGGGCTTTTCAGGACCCTTTTTTCACGCAAAAGATCGAAACCGGCAGATGATGCCGGTTTTCTTTATGACTCTTTCTGTGAAAATGCAATGCCGGACAGCCCGCAGGCCGTCCGGCATTGCTCTTATAAAAATAAAAATTCCGCTGTTTATGGCCAGCGCAAAGCGGAGGCCATTTAAAATCGTCAGCTGTTCTCCTTCCAGAACAATCCGCCGCTGGTCTGGAACAGCATCCACGGGTTCACGCTCTTGCTGCCAAGCTTGAAGTCCATGGTCAGCTCCTCACCCAGCACACCCACAGCCTGCCCCTTTTCCACCGTCTGCCCGGCAGAGACGGAAAGAGTCTGCAGCCCGTACAGGTAGCTGCGCATCCCGCAGCCATGGTCGATGACCACCGTGTTGCCGGTAAGGGCCAGCTCTGCGGCCAGCACCACCACGCCGTTTGCCGGGGCGCGGCAGGGCTCGCCGGGAATGGTATAAAGCTTTGTGGAGTTGGAACGACTGCCCTGCCTGCCGTTGACCACCCTGACCTGACCGTAATCCACAAGGGTGGTGTAGCTTTCCACCGGGTTCACAAAGCCGCCCTGCCACATTTTTTCCCGCGCGGGCGCTTCGTACAGGCCCCAGACTGCATTGCGGAACTGGGTGTTTGCCGCATCCGATGCATCCGGTTCCGGCTCCGCATCCGCCGTGCCAAAATCCTTGGGCAGCACGATGATGCTGCGGGTGATGGTCTCGCCGTTCACGGTAATGTTCACCTCATGCCCGCCGGAGGAAGCGTTGTATGCCGCCGGGATGTAGGCCCTCCAGCCATCGGCTGCACGCACGCACTGCACATTGCCAAGGTCGGTCTCCACAGTGGGTGCTGCATCGCCGGTCATGCCGGAGATGCGCAGGCCCACAATGCCGCCCTGCTCCACCCGCTCGGCGGAAAGTTCCACCTCCGCGCTGGCCTGCAGGGTGAACCGGAAGGCATAACGATACCAGCCGGTGGGCTTTGCGGGCTTTTCCAGCCCCAGATTTTTGCGCACTGAGCCGGTGCTGCCGCCCTCAAATTGGGTGGCCATGCCGCCCTCCGGCACCCGCCAGACTGATAGCTCTGCCTTATATTCGCCGTTAGCCGGGAACAAAAAGCTTTGATAATCGCTCACACTGCCCACAAATACAATGCTGCCATAGGCGTTCTGGATGGTGAGGGTGGTGTAGCTGGCCCAGTCCGGCAGGCTGAGGGCCGGGTGGGCCGTGTACAGCGTGCCCAGCTTCTGCACCGTAAGGGTGGCGGGGCTGGCAAACACCTTATCGAGCTTTCCGCCGATGAGCGGCACCTGCCAGCACCAGCCGTTGGGTTCCAGCGCTTCGGTGCCAAACTGCGCGGTGCTGTCCGGGCAGCCGCCCTCGGTGGTAAAGGCATAGCTCACGCCCATCACCGCGCCCAGAAAGATGCCTACGCCCAGCACCACACCCACGAGCCAGAGCAGAAAACGCTTCATGATACACTCCTTCTATGTAGCAAAAAGGGCGCACCGGCACAGCCTTTTGCAGACTGCCGGTGCGCCCGAAGGTTTACGGTTCGTGTTTTTTATTCTGCAGCATCCTCTGCAGGGGCAGCCTCTTCGGCAGCAGCCTCCGGCTCTACCGTTGCAGCATCGTCCTCGCCGAACAGCAGACGCTCGTACTCGTCCAGCTCCTTCTCACGGCGGTGCAGGTAAACAGCAACAGCAGCAAGGGCACCGGCAACAGCGGCCAGAACAGTGATCACAGCGACCAGACAAGATTTCTTCATAGGTTCAATACACTCCTTTTTTCGTTGAAACGATGTTTCAGCTTTCATTCCAGTGCTTGTTGGCTTTTATTATACCCGTTCCTGTCAAAAATTACAACCATTCAGGTCAAAAAGGCCAAAATTTCATACCATAAGCTTCTTATATGACTTAAACGCACCGGGCAGGGTATACTCGGCCTGCAAAGCTTCCCGGCTTGCCCACACGCAGCCTGCCGGGGCATCTTGGGCAGGCACATGCAGCAGGATGCCGTTCATATGCCACTCGATGTGGCTGAAGATGTGCTTTGCAGCGGGCAGCGCTTCCGGCGCGGCGGTGCCGGTATCCACTCCCATGGCCTGCAGGCGGGCAAGGACCTCTCCGGCTGCAAGGGCTTCACCCTCCCACAGTACCGGCTGCCACAGCCCGGCAAGCAGGCCCTTTTGGGGCCGCTGCTGCAAAAGGAAGCCTGCCGGGCTTTCCAGCAGGGCCAGCGTCACAGGCTGCAGTCTGCGGGGCTTGGGCGCTGCTTTGCGGGGCAGCTCCAATGCAGTGCCCGCAGCACGGGCGGCGCACAGGTGGGCGAGCGGGCATTTTTCGCACAGGGGCGCACCGTTCGGCACGCAGACCAGCGCTCCCAGCTCCATAAGGGCCTGATTGTAGTCGCCGGGCGCATCCGGCGGCTGGTGCTCCATCACGCGGGCGGTGAACGCTTTTTTCACTGCCGGTTCCGTGACGGCAGCGGGGTCATTGTACAAACGGGAGAACACCCGCAGCACATTGCCGTCCACGGCGGGCACCGGGATGCCGAAGCTGATGGACGCAACGGCTCCCGCCGTGTAGTCCCCGATGCCGGGCAGGGCCCGCAGGGCATCATAGTCGGCGGGCAGCTGTCCGCCGTACTGCTCGCAGACGATGCGTGCAGCCTTTTGCAGGTTGCGCACCCGGCTGTAGTAGCCAAGACCCTCCCAGAGTTTGTGCAGCTTTTCCTCTTCGCAGGCGGCAAGGGCCGGAATGTCCGGCAGGGCGGCGAGAAAGCGTTCGTAGTAGGGCAGTGCCGCCGAGACCCGGGTCTGCTGCAGCATGATCTCGCTGAGCCACACATGGTAGGGGCTGGGGTCGGTGCGGAAGGGCAGGATGCGGTGGTTTTTGTAAAACCAGTCCAGCAGGGCAGAGGAAATGTTTTCCACTTCTTTTGTGCTCCTTGTTGAAAGTTAAGGGCGGGTCACTATTTATAATGCCCTCCGCGATGCTCTGGGCATAAATAGCGGAACTATATTTTATAGTCGTGTTTGTCGCGGCCTGCGGGCCGCTCCAAACACCTTTTCACAGATGGAGTCCCAACCGGCAGCAACTGCGCTATAGCAAAACCTGCCGCTAGCCGCACCGACCTTTCCCGTGAAAATGCAATCCCGGAAAGTCCGCAGACTTTCCGGGATTGCGCTATTTAAAATAATTCTTCCGCTGTCATTGCCAGAGCAACGCGGAGGCAATTCCCAATCGTTCTCAGAATCAGAAACCGTAAGCGGTGCGGGGGAAGGGCAGCACGTCACGGATGTTCTGGATGCCCGTGAGGTACATGATCATGCGCTCGAAGCCCAAGCCGTAGCCGGCGTGCTCCACGCCGCCGAACTTGCGCAGGTTCAGGTACCAGTCGTAGTTGGTCTTGTCCATGCCCAGCTCGTCCATGCGGGCCACCAGCTTGTCGTAGTTCTCTTCACGCTGGCTGCCGCCGATCAGCTCGCCGATGCCGGGCACCAGCATATCTGCGGCTGCCACGGTCTTGCCGTCCGGGTTCTGCTTCATGTAGAAGCTCTTGATCTCCTTCGGGTAGTCGGTGACGAACACAGGCTTCTTGAACACCGCCTCGGTCAGGTAGCGCTCGTGCTCGGTCTGGATGTCCACGCCCCACTCCACAGGGAACTGGAACTTCTTGTTGTTCTTCTTCAGGATCTCGATGGCCTCGGTGTAGCTGATGCGGCCAAACTCGCTGTTTGCCACCAGCTCCAGACGCTCGATGAGGCCCTTGTCGATGAACTGGTTGAAGAAGGCCATTTCATCCGGGCAGTTGTCCAGCACGTAGCGGATGACGTACTTGGTCATGGCCTCGGCGGTGTCCATGTAGCCGGACAGATCGCAGAATGCCATCTCCGGCTCGATCATCCAGAACTCGGCGGCGTGACGGGTGGTAAAGCTCTTCTCGGCACGGAAGGTGGGGCCGAAGGTGTACACCTTGCCGAATGCCATAGCCATGGCCTCGGCTTCCAGCTGGCCGGAAACGGTCAGATTGACCGGCTTCTCGAAAAAGTCCTGGGTGTAATCCACAGTGCCGTCCTCGTTCTTGGGCACATTCTCAAGGTCGAGGGTGGTCACGCGGAACATCTCGCCTGCGCCCTCACAGTCGGAAGAGGTGAGCAGCGGAGAGTGAGAGTAAACGAAGCCGTTCTCCTGGAAGAACTTGTGGATGGCGTAGGCAGCGGCGCTGCGCACGCGGAAAGCGGCGTTGAAGGTGTTGGTGCGGGGGCGCAGGGTGGGCATGGTGCGCAGATATTCCATGCTCATCTTCTTTTTCTGCAGCGGATACTCGTCCGCCGGGCAGTCGCCCAGGATCTCCACACTGTCGGCATTCAGCTCAAAGGGCTGCTTTGCCTGCGGGGTAAGCACCAGCTTGCCCTTGACGCGCAGGCTGCTGTACAAACCGGTGTGGATCACCTCATCGTAGTTTGCCAGCTTGCCTGCTTCCAGCACGACCTGCAGGGTCTTGAAGCAGCCGCCGTCCGACAGGGCGATGAAGCCGATGTTCTTGGAGTCGCGGATGTTCTTTGCCCAGCCGCAGACGGTGATCTCGGTGCCGTCAGCGGGGGTGTTTTTGAACAGCGAAACGATCTCAGTGCGTTCCATAGTGTTTGTTCTCCCTTTCGATATAAAATGAAAAAGACAGCTTTGTTCTCCCTGAAAGTTCAGGGCGAACAAGCTGTCTTGTAATGTCCGCGGTGCCACCTGAATTACCGGAAGTGTCCGGTCGCTCACGCGCTCAATAAAAGCGCTGCCCCTGTAACGCAGGGCCTGCGGCGCACCTACTAATGGCAGCTGCCATGTTCAGTTTGCTGCTCCCGGGTGTTCATTCACGCGGCGTGCGGGCGCGGCTCTCAGCTGTGCCGCACTCTCTGGGCCGGACGGCCCGCGCTACTTTTCCCGATCTTTGCATTTGACCTTTAAAAAATAGCACTTTGGCGGCGTTTTGTCAAGCACCGCCCAGCAATGCGGCAGCAAGGCCCTTTGCCGCCAGCTGCCCGGCATAAAGAGCCTCGTTCAGGTTATTGCCGTGCCCGCCGATCTCAATGAGCAGGCTGCCGGTGGTCAGATCCTGATTGTAGAACCGGTAGCTGAACAGCACCGGCCGGGTAAAACCGGGGTACATTCCTTCCATGCTGCGCTCCCACGCAGCGGCAAAGCGCAGATTCTGCCGCCAGCCCGGCAGCTGAACGGTGGTGCCGTTGTCGCACCCGCAGATGATCATGACCTGTGCGGCCTGCCGCCCGTCCACCGTGCACACCGGGGCATAGCGGCTGCCGCTTTCCGTCTCGATGGCATCCCGGTGGACATCCAGCACCACCTTGATGCTGGGATACCGGGCCAGATACTGCTGCACCACGGCCCGGCTGTTGGCATAGCTGCCGGTGTAGCTGGGGTAGTCGTTCAGGGTCTCGTCGTGCAGGGTGTTGATGCCTGCCGCATTGAGGGTATCGGCCACCACACGGCCCACCGCGCACATGTTCACGCTGCAGTCGGTGCTGCGGGCACCATCGCCGGGGGCAAACCACAGCCCGGCCGAAAGGCGGTAGTCCTCGGTGGCGTGAGTGTGCATCACCAGCACCTGCGGGTCGGGACTGTTCGGCTCAATGGCAAAGGGCAGCGGATTCTCGATCTCCGCCGCAATGTCTGCCGCCGTCTGCCGGGTATTGTTTTTGATGCTGCCCGCCCCGCAGGGAATGTACTTTTCGCCGCTGCCCTGCGGATAATTTTTTTCAATGACAGTACCCGCATCCGCCGGGCGGGCTTCCTCGCCCAGCAGCGGCACAAGGTAGTCCTCAATGTTCCCGGTCAGCGCCTGCACGGCCTGCGGCAGAGAGGATGCCGCCGCTTCCGGTGTGCTGTCCGGTGCGGCTTCCACCTGCACAGATGATGCGGGCTGCTCCTGTGCGGACTGCCGCCCCAGCCAGAAAAGAGTTTCGGCCATGGGCAGCGGTGCAGTAATGGCCGCAGCCAGCATCAGTGCCGCCGTGCGGGCAAAGATACACAGTGCGGCAAACAGAGCAGCCGCTTCCAGAAACGGCACGATATGCCCCTGCGCCCGGGCGGGCGGCAGTGCTTTGCTGCGCATAAAATAACCTCCCTTCCGGCCCACCGGTGTTACCCCGCCAGCCAGAACAGCTGCGCCACGCTGAGCCTTGGCTGCAAGGCCCGGTTGATGGCACCGGCCAGAAGAGCCGAGCCGTGGGCGATCACGCTGTCCAGCGCCCGGGGCGTGACCACAAGATCTGCTCCTTCGTCCGAATCCATCAAGGTGGGGATGCCCGCCGCGATCACCGGCACGCCCAGCGCTGCCGCGTCCAGATGCTTTGCATGATCCGCCTGCGCCGGGTACAGCCCGGTGTCGGAGAACTGCACGCTGCGGCCCAGCCGCGCGCCCTCGGCACTGCAAAGGCTGTCCACGCAGATCAGGGCCGCCGGCCGCACCGCTTCCACCATGGCCCCGGCCAGCTGGCGCAGAGTCAGCCCGGTGGAGGCCGACACCCCCGGCGCAATGGCGGCCACCGGCCGGATGCCTTTTACCGGCAGCGTGTGCTGCGGCCCCATGGTGACTAAAATCTTCTGCGCCGTGCGCGGGCCGAGGGCATCCGCCGTGACACGCCGGTTCCCGATGCCCAGCACCAACACCGGCCCTTCCGGCGGCAGCAGGGCGCGCAGTTCTGCCGCACAGGTCTCGATCACCGCAGCGTCCCGCTCGTCCAGCACGCTGACACTGGGCATTTCCAGCGTGACATACCGTCCGCGGGGCTTCGCCAGCCCTTCGCGCGCGATCTCCACCCGCGTTATTGTGACCCCGCCGCGCTTTGCTGTGGCAAGCCTTACCCCGGCAGGCAGCGCCCCCTGTGCCGCGCCAAACATCTCGTCTGCCATATCGGTAAAACGCATTTTTCTGCTCCTCCTGCCTGTTTTGGGGCCAAATGCCCCCTCTGCACGCAGAAAGTATGGAAAAAATAAAACTTTTCTAAACAAAAATCAAAAAAACGCTTGCGCTGGTACGCGAAATATGGTATCATAGGGTGCGCTGTTATAGGTAGCCAAGGAGGTGGAACGAATGCCTAACATCAAATCTCAGAAGGACCGCGTCGTGCAGGCTGCTGCAGAGCAGGCTCACAACAAGGCCATTAAGACCAACCTGAAAACAGTCGTCAAGAAGGCAGACGCTGCCATCGATGCGAATGCCGCTGACAAGGACGCAACCGTCCTGGCTGCTGTTTCCGCGATCGACAAGGCTCGCGCTAAGGGTGTCATCAAAAAGAACACCGCCAGCCGCAAGATCAGCCGTATGGCAAAGCGTGCTAACAAGAACGCTTGATCGCTTTCTGATTGACGAACAAAACCTCTGTACCGGGTTCCCGGCACAGGGGTTTTTGTTTTGCCCGCTTTTCAGGGCACGGCAGCAGGCCGCTCAAAATCGCACAGGGTAGCAAAATCGAACCCCGGTGCCTGCTCCAGAAGCTGCTCCGGCGGCAGGCCGTCGGGCGGCTCAGCCAGCAGCGCCCACGCAGCCCATGCCGTGGGCACCGCCGCCGCAAGGGCCAGCCCCGGCAGCGCCAGTGCCGGGCATGTATGGAACGCACTGCCCGGCGGCAGGGCTGCCACCGCGCACAAGGCCTGTGCAGCCCAAAGCTCCCATAAAAGGGTCGTCCAGCGGTGCTTCATCCGCATCACCTCCTGTTTTGCACAGTTTACCGCAGTGCGGTGGAAAAACAGGGCGAAGGGTGGCGGACAACGTGACAATGTTCTGGTGTATTTCTTCTTCAGTTCTGGTCGTGACTTTTGCCCACCCAGCTGCACACCACGCCGCACACAAGGCTGGTGGTAACACCGGCCGCAGCGGCGGTCAGCCCGCCGGTGAGGATGCCCACAGCACCTTCTTCCTGCAGCGCGGTGCGCACGCCCTTTGCCAGCAGATGGCCGAAGCCCAGCAGGGGAACCGTGGCCCCGCACCCGGCAAACTCGGCCAGCGGGGCATACCACCCAATGGCCGAAAGCACTACGCCCGCCACCACATATCCGGTCAGGATGCGGGCCGGGGTCAGGCCGGTCAGGTCGATGAGCAGCTGTCCCGCCACGCAGATGGCCCCGCCCACACAGAAATCCCAGAAATAGTTCATCTTACTTCTCCTTTTCCGGCGCACGCAGCTCCACCAGATGCGCCACCGCCGGGATGCTCTCCTTCTGCAAAAAGGTGGTCTGGCTCATCAGGGCCCCGGTGGCTGTGAACAGTACCCGCTTCTGGCTGCCCCGGCGCAGGCGCGGCAGGATGTGCCCGCACAGTACCGCCGCGCAGCAGCCCGGGCCTGAGCCGCCGCTCTTTACGCTCTGCTCGTTTGCGTCGAACAGGATGCACCCGCAGTCCACATGGTTTTTGATCAGCAAGCCTTCTGCGGCCAGCAGCTCCCGCAGCAGCTGACTGCCCACCTGCCCAAGGTCGCCGGTATAGATGCAGTCGAACTCCTGCGGTTCGGTGCCGGTATCCTTAAAATAGTGCAGCAGGGTGGAAGCCGCTGCCGGGGCCATGGCAGCCCCCATATTGTTGATGTCCTTTACCTGATAATCCTGCACACGGCCAAAGGTGGCAGCGGCAATGCCAACGCCTTCGCCCTGCGGCTGCAAAAGGCAGCATCCGGCAGCGGTGGCAGTCCACTGGGCCGTGGGCGTGCGCACCGCGCCGTAGCTCAGCGGCGTGCGGAACTGCCGCTCTGCCGCGCAGAAGTGGCTGGAAGCCATGGCCAGCAGATTGCGCGCAGCACCGCCCTCGCACAGAGCAGCGCCCAGCGCAAGGCCCTCGGCCATGGTGCTGCAGGCCCCGAACAGCCCGGCAAAGGGCACGCCCAGCTCCCGCATGGCATAGCTGGATGCCGTGCACTGGGCCTGCAGATCCCCGGCAAGGGCCAGCTGCACCTTTTCTTGCGGAAGCGCCGCCTTTTGCAGGCACAGCCGCGCGGCGCGCAGCTGCAGGTATTTTTCCGCAGCTTCCCAGCTGGACTGGCCAAAGCGGTTGTCTGCGCTCAGCTCGTCGAACTCTGCCGCCAGCGGGCCTTCGCTCTCTTTTTTGCCGCCCACCGCTGCACCCGCAGCGATCACCGGCAGTGTCTGGAACAGCAGGGTATCCCCGCACCGGACCGTCATAGGCAAAATTTCTCCTTCGTGGAAAATAGATGAAAAACGTTCCATAAAATATTGTATAATAACATCATGCTGCAATCTTATGGCACACTTGCCCGTGTTTATGACAGCACAGGCACACCCGCCATGCCCAGCACCCACAGCACCGCGCCGTACACCACCGCCGCCAGCGTGCCGTACACGATCACCGGCCCGGCAATGGTGAACATCTTGGCCCCGGTACCCAGCACCCGGCCCTCGGCCTTGAACTCGATGGCCGCGCTGACCACCGCATTGGCAAAGCCTGTGATGGGCACCAGCGACCCGGCCCCGGCCTTTGCGGCCAGCTTCTGGTACCAGCCCAGCGTGGTAAGCACCGCCGAGAGCACGATCAGGCTGCAGCTGGTCAGGGTGCCGGCAAGGTCGGCTTCCACGCCCATGGCAAGATAGCTCTGGCGCAGCACTTCGCCCAGCAGGCAGATGCCGCCGCCCACGCCAAAAGCCCACAGGCAGTCCAGCCCCAAGGGCGAGTGCGGCCCGATGCGCCGCACCCGGCGCGCATATTCCTGTGCTGTCATTTTCATATTGTTTCCCCTCCGGGCATAGCTTGCCCATAGGAAGCAAACTCTATGCACATCCACCGGAAAGAAGGTATTCCAGATGAACCTGTCTGTCCATCCTCATCACCGCCGCCATCTGCGGCCCGCCGTGCGGCGCGTGCTCACCGTTACCGTCGTGGCCTGCATTGCCGTGGGCGGGGCCTCGTTCGTGCTGCACAGCCGTTCCGCTGTGCCTGCCGCCTCGGCAACTTCCACGTCCAGCGCCTCGGCAGCATCAGAGGCAGAAAGCAGTCTGCTGACCGCCCGGCAGGCGCAGGCCATTCTGGATGATCCCCGCATGGTGCTGGTGAACCACACGAACAAAATGCCGGACGATCATACCTTTACCACCAAGGCGTGCGGCTCGGCCACCGCTGTGAATAAGACCCTGCAGACCGAAGCCGCCGATGCGTTCCTCGCCATGCAGGCCGCCGCCGCAAAGGACGGCGTGACCATCTGGATGCAGAGCGGCTACCGCAGCGTGGACTACCAGAAGAACCTCTACGACCAAAAGACCCAGTATTTCCGCAATAAGGGCCTGAGCGAAGCCGAAGCGAAAAAGCAGGCGGCAAATATCGTGAACCCGCCGGGCTACTCGGAGCACAACTGCGGCCTTGCTGCCGACCTGAACAGCCCGGAGCACACCGACCTGACCGAGGGCTTTGAAAACACCGAGGCCTTCCGCTGGCTGAGCGCCCATGCCGTGGAATACGGCTTCATCCTGCGGTACCCCAAAAACGCAGAAGCCGTTACCGAGATCACCTACGAGCCGTGGCACTGGCGCTATGTGGGGCCGGAAAATGCGGCCCTGATCCAGCAGAGCGGCCTGTGCTTTGAGGATGCCGTTGCCGTGCTGCAGAAGCTTGCTGCAGGGGAAAAGATCACCGGTTAAAAATCCGTAAAACCGAGGGGCTTTTCGTTGCATTTTGCACACAGTTATGGTAAGATAACAATAGTCTGCCCTGATGCAGGACCGCTTTGGGCAGCTGCAAAAATGTTTTGAACAAAAGAAGGAATATTTTATGATAAATCGCACAAAAATCTTTACAATTGCTCTCACCGGCGCGCTGGCTGCTGTCGCTCTTACCGGCTGCGGCGGTTCCGCCAGCTCTTCGGCCGCTCCCTCCTCCGTTTCCACCGCTGCTGCGGAATCTCCCGCTTCCAGCGCCGCCGCATCCGCTGTTGTGGACAATGCTGCCGAGAACGGCTCTGATGCACTGGACGGTGTTTTCAATGCTCTGCTGGAAGCCGACCCCATCTCCAACCAGTTCGAGATCGCAGCTATGAACATTGAGTACGATTTCGGCCTGAAGGCTGAGGACGTGGTGAGCTACAAGGGCGTGAAGAGCAACGACAACGGCGATGCCGGTCTGGTGCTGGTGCTCGAAGCTGCCGACGGCAAGGCCGAGGACGTAGCCAACCAGCTGGCTTCCTACCAGCAGGATCAGGTGGCCTTCTACGGCAACTACGCCGAGTTTGCTCAGGCGCAGGATAACGTGGAGAACGCTGTTATCGCCTTCAAGGGCAACACCATTGTCATGGTGATCGCATCCAACGAGTGCACTGCCGATCTGGACAGCGCCGTGGACAGCGCACTGGCAGACTGAATCTGGATCCACCCAAGGCCGGTGCCATTTGCGGCATCGGCTTTTTTCGGCTAAAAGGAGGCTGACGCTTTGGTTTTCAGCACCATCATCTTTCTGTTCCGGTTTCTGCCCATCACGCTGGCGCTGTATTACCTTGCGCCCGCAAAGCTCAAGAACACCGTGCTGTTCCTCTGCAGTCTGGTGTTCTACTGCTGGGGCGAGGTACGGTTTTTCCCGGTCATGGTGGCCCTCATCCTCATCAACTACATCAGCGGCCTGTGCATCGAGCACTTCGACCAAAAGCCGGCCCTGCGCAGGACATTTCTGCTGGTGGCCCTCATTGGCAGCCTTGGGATGCTGTTCTACTTCAAATACGCAAACTTTGTGCTGCGCAGCGCAAACGCCCTGCTGGGCACCGCCTTTGCCGAGATCCAGGGCATTGGCACTCTGCCGCTGGGCATCAGCTTTTACACCTTCCAGACCCTTTCCTACTCCATCGATGTTTACCGCCGGGATGTAAAGGCAGAGCGTAATATCATCGACTTTGGTGCCTATGTGGTCATGTTCCCTCAGCTGATCGCCGGCCCCATCGTGAAATACCGCGATGTCTCGAACCAGCTGCACGTATACCGGCACCGCTACAGCCTGCAGCAGATCGAAGAGGGCATGACCCTGTTCACCTTTGGCCTTGCCAAAAAGGTGCTGCTGGCGGATGCCATCGGTGCTTTGTGGACAGACATCATCGGCGTTGCGGACAGCCCTTCCACCACCTTTGTGGGCCTTGCCAATGCATCCACCCCGCTGGTGTGGCTGGGCATCATCGCCTATAGCCTGCAGCTCTACTTTGACTTTTCCGGCTACTCCATGATGGGCATTGGCATGGGCAAGATGCTGGGCTTCGACTTCCCCGCAAACTTCAACTACCCTTATATCTCCGCATCCATCACCGAGTTCTGGCGGCGCTGGCACATGACCCTTTCCGGCTGGTTCCGGGAGTATGTGTATATCCCTCTCGGCGGCAACCGCAAGGGCCTGAAGCGCCAGATCTTCAACCTGTTCGTGGTGGAGCTGCTCACCGGCATCTGGCACGGCGCGAACTGGAACTTTATCTGCTGGGGCCTGTACTACTTTGTGCTGCTGGCTGTAGAAAAGCTGTTCCTGCTGCCCCACCTGCAAAAGGGCAGAGTGTGGCCCCACATCTACACCCTGTTCCTCGTGGTGGTGGGCTGGGCCATGTTCGTGGGCAACGATACGGGCGTAAGCTTCGGTCTGCTGTTCCACAAGCTGTTCGTTCCTTCCGGCGGTGTTTCGCCGCTGTACTTCCTGCGCAACTACGGTGTGCTGCTGGTGGTCAGCATCCTCTGCTGCACCCCGCTCATTGAAAAGATTTGGAACCTGCTCAAAAAGAATGCCGTCACCCGCTGTGCCGCCATTCTGGCGCTGCTGGTGGTCTCCACCGCCTATGTGGTGGGCAGTACCAACAGCCCGTTCCTCTATTTCAACTTTTAAGGAGGCGTGAAGATGGACAAGCATTCCAAAAAATCTTCCTCGCTCCTGCACTACCCGGTGCTGGTGGTGTTCAGCCTGTTCTTTATTGGTCTGTTCGCACTGGACCTTATTACACCGGACCGCGCCTACAGCGAGATGGAAAACACCACCCTTTCCCAGCGCCCGGCGCTGACCCAGCTTTCCGCCAAGGGGCTGAACAGCTACTTTACCGCCTACACAAAGTACGTGAAGGATCAGGTGTTCGGCCGCGATGAGTGGATCAGCCTGCAGAGCGTAGTGGAGACCACCCTGCTGCAGAAGGAGCAGAACGGCGGCATCCTGCTGGGCAAAGAGCACATGATGTTCCCCCGCACCTTCAGCCTGCTGGACAGCGAGAACCGCACCCTGCCCAAGAACACCGCCGCCGTGGAAGCACTGTGCCAGCGCCACCCGGGCAAGGTGGATGTGCTGCTGGCCCCGGCAGCATCGGTCATTTACCCGGAAAACGTGCCTGCAAACGCGCCGCTGCTGGACGAGGATGCCTATCTTGACCAGCTTTCCGCCGCCGTACAGGCCGCCGGAGGGCGCTTTGTGGATGTGCGGCAGACCCTTGCCGAACACAAGGACGAATATATCTACTACCGCACCGACCATCACTGGACGAGCCTTGGCGCATACTACGCCTACCAGCAGCTGTGCGGTACGCTGGGCCTGGCCCCCTTCGACCCCGCCGCGCACACGGCTCTGACCGCCGAAAATTTCTACGGCACCCACTACTCCAAGGCCCGCACATGGAATGCCGTGCCGGATACTATCACCTACTACGACCTGCCGAACAGCCTGACCATCTATAATGTCACCGCTGCAGGTCAGCCGACGGACGGCCAGACCACCGGCCTGTACGACACGGACAAGCTGAATGTATACGACAAGTACGCCATGTTCCTGCATGGCAACAACGGCCTGAGCCGCATCGAGGGCGACGGCATCGGGCGCATTCTGGTCATCAAGGACAGCTACGCCAACTGCTTTGCACCGTATCTGACGGCAAACTACGCCCAGATCGATGTGGTGGACTTCCGCAACTACAACTACGGTCTGGATCAGCTGATCGCGGATAACGATTATGACCAGATCCTGGTGCTGTACAGCTTTGACAGCTTCAAGAGCGACCCGTACCTCTACCGTGCCGGTGTGGCCGGGTAAACATGGCAGCGCCTTTTCCGCAAAGGAAAGGGCGCTGTTGTTTTATGTCAAATTATTGCAGTCTTTTTTCACAAATTTTTCTAGTTCTTTTCGGAAGTCTCTCCAGTTTTTGCGCACTCTGCCCATTCACCCCTTGCAAAAAATCAACGGGTGTTGTACAATGGCGATATAGAGCAGTTGCTCTTCATCGATGGTTCGATCTGGTGTGAACAGTGCATAGAATGTGCTGATACGATCTTTGATTCAAAGGAGTGTTATTATGGAAAACAAGATCATGATGCCTGCTTCCTACAACGTTCTTTCCTGCGAAGAGATGACCTACACCGAGGGCGGTGCTACCTTTACGGAAGCTCTGCTGAACTGGATTCCGCCCATTGGCTGGTACATGGGTGTTACCGCCATGCGCAACTACCGCAAGAGCCACCCCAACGACTGGCTGGATACCGGTCTGGATGCTCTGAGCCGCGATATGGATTCCAGTGTGCAGAACATGCTGCGTGATCTGGGACGCATCGTCTGGGTCACCGCGACCAGCGCTACCGGCGTTGGTTTTCTGGTCAATGCTGCCATCGTCCTGCTCTGACCCTGCTCATAAGATCCGTCCGGAGAGACCAAAGACCCCTTTACCCGCGGCCTTTTCCGCCAGAGAGGGCCGCGGGCTTTTCATCAAGCAGAAATAAGAAATCGGCTGCCTGAGCACTGTATACCGTCTGAACGGTCTTTTGCCTGCAGAGAACAGCACTGCTTTCCTTTTCCTGCAAGCAACTACTCGCGTCATGCGGCGGCGCGCCCTGCTTTATGAGAACGATCTCCAAGCGCATATCCCGGTTTATTTTTGGGTTTTAAACAGTGCGATCTTGCACTGTCTGGATAGCTTTGATTCAAAGGAGTGTTATTATGGAAAACAAAATCATGATGCCTGCTTCCTACAACGTTCTGTCCTGCGAAGAAATGACCTACACCGAAGGCGGTGCTACCGTCGGTCAGGCTGTCGCTGCATGGCTGTGGCCCGGCTACGCTACGGTTATCGGCATCAACACCTGCCGTGAAGCACGCAAGAAGGATCACGACAACTGGGCATCCAACGTCTGGAGCGATATCAAAGCCGACTGCAAGGGCAATGTGACCAACACCTTCTACCATGCCGGCATGATCTTCTGGAATGCTGCATCGACCATCAGCAGCTTTGGCCTTTCTGCCGTTATGTCTCTGGGCATCATCTACTTCTAATTTTCAGGAGTACACCAAAGGGCTTTTTGCGGCGGCTCTTCAACGGAAGAGCCGCCGCTTTTTTTATCAAACCTAAAAAAGGAGTTTTGCTTTATGACGAACGCCATTACTTATCCTGCTGCATACAATGTTTTGTCCTGCGAAGAAATGACCTACACCGAGGGCGGCGTAGGTGTTGTGGAAGCCGCCATGGCATGGTTCCCGCTGTACGGCTGGTACAAGGCTGTTTCTGCCATCCACGATTACCGCAAGGCAAATATCAACTCCAACTGGGTGGAAAACGGCATGAACGCTCTGGTTGCCCATGCTGAAAAAAGCCCTACGAACACCATCCATGACATCGGCTGCAGCTTCTGGTTCATTGGTTCCTGCGCAACCATCATCGGCCTTGTGCCCAACGCCCTGTTGATCTTCGGCAACTAAGTCCCGGGTCTCTGTTCTGAAAAAGCAAAAGCGGCGGCACCTCCCGTTTGGGAAGTGCCGCCGCTTTTTATGTTATGCGGTTTTCAGTCTCAGTTGTTGAACATGTCCTTCAGCTTTTTGAAGAAGCCCTTGCGCTTTTCGTAGTTTTCTTCTTTCAGGGTGCCCTCGAACTTCTTCAGGGCCTCCCGCTGGGTCTTGTTCAGCTTCTTGGGGATCTCCACCTCGCACTTGACGTACATATCACCGCGGCCGCGGCCATTCAGGTACTGGATGCCCTTGCCGCGCAGGCGGAAGGTGGTGCCGCTCTGGGTGCCCTCGGGCACGGTGTACTCCACCTTGCCGTCAATGGAGGGCACCTGCACGGTGTCGCCCAGCACAGCCTGACTGTAAGTGATGGGCACGGTTACCCACACATCGTAGCCGTCGCGCTGGAACACCTCGCTGGGGCGCACCGTGACCATGACGATCACATCACCGGAAGGACCGCCGTTTGCACCGGCATCGCCCATGCCGCGCAGTGCAAAGCTCTGGTCGTCGTCGATGCCCATGGGGATGGACACCTCCAGCGTCTTTTTAGCAGCCACCTTGCCGCTGCCATGGCAGACCTTGCAGGGATTCTTGACCAGCTTGCCCTTGCCGCCACAGCGGGAGCAGGGCTGCTGGGTCTGCATCACGCCAAAGGGGGTGCGCTGCTGACGGATCACGAAGCCGCGGCCGCCGCAGTCCGGGCAGGTCTCGGGGCTGGAACCGGCGGCACAGCCGCTGCCGTGGCACTCGGTGCACTCCTGCTGGCGGGTGATGGTGATGTTCTTCTTGCAGCCGTGCACGGCCTCGTCAAAGCTCAGGGTGATGCGCACGCGGATATCCTGACCCTTGCGCGGTGCGTTGGGGTTCGCCTGACGGGACGAACCGCCAAAGCCGCCGAAGCCGCCGCCAAAGATATCGCCGAAAATGTCGCCCAGATCCACGCCGTCGCCGCCAAAACCGCCAAAGCCGCCCGCACCGGGGCCGCCGCCGTTCTGTGCTGCATAGGCAGGGTCAACACCTGCAAAGCCGTACTGGTCGTACAGCTGGCGCTTCTTCGGGTCCGAAAGCACCTCGTTTGCTTCGTTTACTTCCTTGAACTTTTCCTCGGCATCCTTATCGCCGGGGTTATAGTCCGGGTGGTATTTCATTGCAAGCTTGCGGTATGCCTTTTTGATCTCGGCATCGGTCGCAGTCTTGGATACCCCCAGCACTTCGTAGTAATCACGCTTTTCCTGTGCCATATCCACTCACCTCTCCGGGAACGTTTGATCCGGGAAACGCCCCGGTTGGTTCCTCGCTCTATAACCAGCAAGAGCCGCTCCGGCAAAACCGGAGCGGCTTTTGCTATTCCACGCGTGCGTCCGCCGGTTTGGCCGGGCACACACTGCTGTGTTTTTTATCAGACTTCCTTGAAGTCGGCATCCACAACGCCGTCATCACCCGGCTTCTGCTGGTTGTTTGCACCTGCGTCGGGGCCGGGCTGTGCACCGGCGGCCTGCTGTGCGGCAGCGGCTGCCTGATACATCTTCTCGAACACCTGGCTCAGGGCTTCCTGCTTTGCCTTGATGTCGTCCACGTTGCCGGACTGAACAGCGGTCTTCAGGTCGGCCAGCTTGCTCTCAGCCTCGGTCTTGACGTCGGCGGGCAGCTTGTCGCCGTTCTCCTTCAGCATCTTCTCGGTCTGGAACACCATCTGGTCGGCACCGTTGCGGATATCGACCTCTTCACGCTTCTTCTTATCGTCGGCAGCAAACTGCTCAGCTTCCTTCACAGCCTTGTCGATGTCCTCCTTGGACATGTTGGTGGAAGCGGTAATGGTGATGTTCTGCTCCTTGCCGGTGCCCAGATCCTTTGCGCTGACCTTCACGATGCCGTTTGCATCGATATCGAAGGTAACTTCGATCTGAGGCACACCACGGGGAGCCGGAGCGATGCCGTCCAGATGGAAGACACCCAGGCTCTTGTTGTCGCGTGCGAACTCACGCTCGCCCTGCAGAACGTTGACCTCAACAGAGGGCTGGTTGTCTGCAGCGGTGGAGAACACCTGACTCTTGTGGGTGGGGATGGTGGTATTGCGGTCGATGATCTTGGTGCACACGCCGCCCAGAGTTTCAATGCCCAGGCTCAGCGGGGTGACATCCAGCAGCAGCAGACCCTTCACATCGCCCTGCAGCACGCCGCCCTGAATGGCAGCGCCCACAGCCACGCACTCATCGGGGTTGATGCCCTTGAAGGGCTCGCAGTTCAGTTCCTTCTTGACTGCATCGTAGACAGCGGGGATACGGGTGGAACCACCGACCATCAGGACCTTCTTCAGGTCAGAGGGACGCAGGCCTGCATCCTGCAGAGCCTTGCGGACGGGGCCCATGGTGCGATCGACCAGATCAGCGGTCAGCTCGTTGAACTTTGCGCGGGTCAGGGTCATATCCAAGTGCTTGGGGCCGGTAGCATCGGCAGTGATGAAGGGCAGGTTGATCTGGCTGCTCATTGCGCTGGACAGCTCGATCTTTGCCTTCTCGGCAGCTTCCTTCAAACGCTGCGCAGCCATCTTGTCCTTGCGCAGGTCGATGCCGTTCTCGGTCTGGAAGGCATCTGCCATCCAGTTGATGATGCGCTCATCGAAGTCATCGCCGCCCAGATGGGTATCACCGTTGGTGGCCAGAACCTCGGTAACGCCGTCGCCCATCTCGATGATGGACACATCGAAGGTGCCGCCGCCCAGATCGTAGACCATGATCTTCTGGTCTTCTTCCTTATCGATGCCGTATGCCAGAGAAGCGGCAGTAGGCTCGTTGATGATACGCTTGACGTTCAGGCCTGCAATGGTACCTGCGTCCTTGGTAGCCTGACGCTGGCTGTCGTTGAAGTATGCAGGAACGGTAATAACAGCCTCGGTAACAGGCTCGCCCAGATAAGCCTCGGCATCAGCCTTCAGCTTCTGCAGGATCATAGCGCTGACCTGCTGGGGAGTGTACTCCTTGCCGTTCAGGGTCACCTTGTGGTCGGTGCCCATGAAGCGCTTGATGGAAGCGACGGTGTTCTCGGGGTTGGTGATGGCCTGACGCTTTGCGACCTGACCCACCAGACGGTCGCCGGTCTTGGTGAAGCCCACCACAGACGGGGTGGTGCGTGCACCCTCAGAGTTTGCGATAACAACGGGCTCGCCGCCCTCCATGACAGCCACGCAGCTGTTGGTAGTACCAAGGTCGATACCAATGATCTTACTCATAATGAAAACTCCTCTCGAAAGAACAAATCTTATTGTTTATGTGATGCTCAAATGTTTGTAAGCGGATGTTATATTCAAAACCCTTTCGGGTTTCTGCTTTGTTATTCGGCCACTACAACGGTCGCATGGCGGACGATCTTATCGCCCAGCTTGTAGCCCTTCTGGTAGACCGTGATGACGGTGCCGCTCTCCTGTCCGTCCGGGGCGGGGATCTGCTGCACCGCGTTCATGAAGTTGGGGTCAAAGGGCTTGCCCAGCGCCTCGATCTCCTCCACATGGAGGGCATCCAGCGCCTTGGCGGCCTTGTCCAGCGTCATGGTCACGCCCTTTTTGTAGTTCTCGTCGGTGGTGGGGGCGTTGGCCGCCATCTCCAGCGTATCCAGAATGGGAATGATCTGGTTCACCGCAAAGGAAATGCCATCGTTGAACTTCTGGTCGGCTTCGCGGGTGGAGCGCTTGCGGTAGTTCTCGTACTCCGCCGCCATGCGCAGCAGCTGGTCTTTGGCCTGTGCAGCGTTGGCTTCGGCAGCGTCCAGCTTTGCCTTTACGGCTTCCAGCTCACGGGCCTTCTTGTTGAACCAGCCGCCATCCTTCTTCTTGTCATCCTTCGGGTCGGCAGCTTCGGCAGCAGGTTCCTGTTCGGGTGCTGCCTGCTGGGCCTTCTCCTCGGGAGCCGTTTCGGGCTGCTCAGCTTCCTGAGCCGGAGCCGTCTTTTTTGCTTCTTCGCTCATTCCAGATCCTCCTTATAGATCACAGTCCGCCGCGGTACGGCAGCCTGCGGGGTGTCTTTTCGTTTGCCGCTCATGCCCTCGCCCAGCTGGTCTGCAAAGTAATGCAGCAGCGGCATCAGTTTCTGGAAGGGCATCCGGGTGGGACCGATCAATGCAATGGAGCCCCACAGGCCTCCGCCCACCAGATACCGGTCGCTCACGATGCACAGGCCCGGGATCTGCGGTTCCAGATCCTCGCCCAGCAGCACGCTCTCACTGCGTTCTGCCGGAGGTGCGATCAGGCCAGCGGCCTGCTCCTCGTCGTTCAGCAGTGTGAGGATGTCGCCCACCTTGCCGTCCAGCTGAGGCCAGTCCAGCAGGTACTGCTCGCCGCCCAGAAATACGTGGGGCTTGACGGAATCCTGCAGGATGGCAGCCGCTGCACTGATAACGGGCACCAGCTCCGGGTCGATCTGGCTGCACAGCTCTGCCAGCAGCCGGGTGGAAAGATCCACCGGCGCTACAAAGGTAAGGTTGCGGTTGAGCAGTGCGGCAAGTGCTGCCGCATTCTCGCGGGAAAGGCCGGTGCGCACCCGTGCCACACGGGTACGAACGTAACCGGCCGTGGTAACGGCCAGCACAGCCGCTGCGCTGCGGCCCACCTGAACCACTTCATAGTGGGCGATGCACAGATCCTCGGCACATGGGGTGCTGATGGCGGCGGTGCAGCCGCTGATGGCGGCCAGCGCCTTGGCGGCACCTGCGGCCAGCTTTTCCGGCTCGTGGTCAAGGCTTGCGAACACCGCATCCACCCGGGCGCGGCTCACACGATCCAGCGGCTGATCGTCGGTCAGCAGATTATCAAGGTAGTAACGGTAGCCCTTGGCACTGGGCACACGGCCCGCGCTGGTGTGGGGCTGCTCCAGCAGACCCAGCTTTGTCAGCGCCGCCATCTCATTGCGAAGCGTTGCGCTGGAAACTGCCATGTCAAAGTAGTTTGCCAGCACGCTGCTGCCAACGGGCTCGCCTTCGAGACCATACAGCGCCACGATCGCCTGCAAGACTCGCTGCTTGCGTGCATCCATCGTCATAGCGCCTGCCTCCTTTTTGCGTTCGCTTTGTTTGTTTAGCACTCCTTGTTCCTGAGTGCTAAGACCATTATAGCCAATTTTCCGGTGCTGTCAAGCCCCTTGGAAAAATGTTTTAAAAGATTCATAATTCTGTCATAAAGGGGTGTGAACTCCCTCAGTCAAAGCCTGCGGCTTTGCCAGCTCCCTCTGGGAGGGAGCCTTTGGCATGGTGGCACAGTTTCCGGCTCAAGCGCAAAGTTTGCGGGCGTGCCCGCTCCCCCTTGGGGGAGCTGTCGCGCAGCGACTGAGGGGCTTCAAATCGGCGGAGCCGGAAAAAACGGTTAAAAGATCTTCACGCCGAACAGGCGTGAATCTTCAGTTTTTTCCGGTGCAGCCCACCCCTTTGGGGTTAAAAGGGGCGAGCAGCCCCTTTTTTCGTGGCTCCAGCGCGTCGAAATCGCTGGCACTTTTCTGGTTCTCTTTTGGTGTCAAAAGAGAACATCCCCGGGCAGCAGTGTTTTAGTTTTCCCTCTTTTTCAGCCATTCGCGCAGTTTCGACCCCCATTCGTGCAGAATTTCTTTTGTTTTTGCCCAGTTTATGGTATATTTATAGTAACGAGACCCCCGTATAAAAACCACACGAAAGGAGCGAACCCCTATGAAAGCCAAACGCATTGTAAGCATCCTGCTGACCGGCAGTATGCTGCTGTCCCTGCTGCCGGTGTCTGCACTGGCAGCCGCCCCGGTGTTCGATGCACCCGCCCAGACCACGGCCAAAAAGGCTGCACCCCTTGTACAGGAGGCCGACGCCTCCCGCAGCACCGAGGAGGAAGCCGCCACCCGCAGCAGCCGTGATCTGGACGCAGAAAACGGCACCGCCGATAGCATTACCATCCAGCTGAACGCCGAAGGCAAGCCCGCAGACAGCGACGACCTTGAGCATTGGGTACATAGCGGTGTAACAAGCTATGACCTGAAATTGTATCAAGGCATCTTCACCCTGCAGCCCTCCTCGGAGGCCGGGGCGGAAAGCGCATTGCAGGACACTCTCTATATTTATAAAGATGCCGAATTTAACAGCGGCACCGTCGGCAGCACAACCTTCAACAACGGCACTATCTCCGGTGGCACCTTCCAAAAAGCGGTGCACAACGACGCCACCCCCAACAATCAGGGGTTCATCCTTGACGGCATCTTCAAAGAACAGGTGCACAACTGGGGCACCATCTCCGGTGGCATCTTCCAAGGGGAGGTGCACAACTGGGGCACCATCTCCGGCGGCACCTTTAAGGAAGCTGTTGAGGTATACGCCGACTCCAAGCCGGCTGGGATCGAGGGCGGGACCTTTGAAAAGGGTATGAAGCTCGAGAATTTTGGCTCTTCCATCACCATCAAAGACGGCCTGTTTGACGGCGAGGTTTCTGCCGCAGAAGGTTACTCCGGCATGCTTAGCATCAACGGCGGCTACTTTGTGAACAAACCCTCTCTGCCGGTAGGCAGCGACACCCGCTTTACCACGGTGAGCGATCAGGATGGCAGAGCCTTCCAAGTGCCTGTAAACAAAGGCTGGTCTGAAGGCTACGAAACGCTTTATGTGCCCAGCGGATCACCTGCGCAGCCCAACACCATTACCGTAAAGACCGCTGCCCCACTGACCGACTGCCTTGCAGGCGACGTATCCATTATGGGAACCGATAAAGTACAGCTAAATAATGACGGCAGTTACACCATTGAGGTATACCAGCCGACGTCCATCGTGCTGGTGACCGCGGAGCCCGCGCCGGGCGAACCCGGCGGCGAGCTTGACCCGGAGTTCTCCTCCGGCGCAGCCGCGCTCGGCATCGTGCTGGGCACTGCAGGTCTGGGTTATGTCACCTATGTCTGCGGTTCTTCCCTGTACCTGCACTATGTTTTGCCGGACGGCTTTATCCCCTCCACCCGGCAGGAGCTGGCCACCGTCCTGTGGACGACTGCCGGTAAGCCCGACCCCGTAAGCACCGCCCTGTATACCGATATCCCCGCTGACGCTATCGAGCAGCAGAAAGCCGCCCGCTGGTGCGCAGAGCAGGGTCTGCTCTCCGACCACGGCGAAACCTTTGGCCCGGACACCAAGGTGACCAATGCACGCATCATCCGCGCATGGAACAGCCTGAAAAAAGTGCCCGTGACCATCAAATAATCATCCTCACATTCATCCTTTCATGTACACCGCCGCCCGGCTTGCTTCCACAGGCCGGGCGGCGGTGTTTTCACTCTTCCATCTGCCTTGCCAGAAATGCCGCTGCCACATTCACGGCCTTGAGCTGGGCAGCATCCGGCGTGGCCGTGCGGTCTTCGGTCAGCAGGGCCACCACGCCGGTCACATCGCCCGCCGCAATGATGGGTGCGGCGCACAGCACTGCCCGGGGCGAGCCCTCGCAGGGCAGGATGCACTTTTCGGCAATGCCCTCGCTCTGGTACAGCCTGCGGCCATCCATCAGCTTTTCCAGCGGCTGGCTGATGCTGCGGTCGGCCAGCTCCCGCCGGCCGGAGCCGCTCACCGTAAGGATGCGGTCACGGTCGGCCACCAGTGCGGTCAGCGCAAAGCTTTTGCTGAGCACCTCGGTATACTGGGCCGCTACTGCGTTCATCTCGCCAATGGGCGAATACTTTTTAAAGATCACCTCGCCGTCGCCCGTGGTGAAGATCTCCAGCGGGTCGCCGCGGCGGATGCGCTGGGTGCGGCGGATCTCCTTGGGGATCACCACCCGGCCCAGCTCGTCGATGCGGCGCACGATTCCTGTTGCTTTCATGTTTTTGCTCCTCCGTTTCCTTAAAAATGCCTGCAGCACTAGTATCTGTCAGGCCGGGCCATTTATACCTGCTGCCCCCGCGCAAAAAGACCTGCACGGAAAGCTGCCTCTTCGTTGCGTTTCCGGCAGGGTTCTGCTACAATGATACAAAAAGCCATTTTCATAAGCACAGCACCCCGCTTATGAAGACAGATCCTAAAATTCTACTGAGAAAGGCAGGTGTCCGGATGCCGAACATCCTCATTCTGGGCGGCGGTGCCGCCGGTCTTGCAGCCGCGCTGGCGGCGGCACAAAGTGCCCCCGCTGCACAGGTCATTGTGCTGGAGCGCAACCCGAAGCCGGGCAAAAAGCTGCTTGCCACCGGCAATGGCCGCTGCAATCTGGATAACACCGGCATTGCACCGGAGCTGTATTTCACTGCCGACCCGGCAGCACTTCGTCCGCTGCTGGATGCCGTAAATACCGCCGACCCGCTGCGCTGGTTCCGTGCGCTGGGGCTTTATACCCGCACCGACGAGGCGGGCCGGGTGTATCCGTACTCCAATCAGGCGGCGGACGTGCTGGCCCTGCTGGAGCACCACCTTGCGCAGCACCATGTGCAGCTGCGCACCGGCTGCACCGTGCGCACCCTGAACCAGAGCCGCAGCGGCTACGCCGTGCAGTTCGAGACGGCAGAGGGCAGCATCGAAACGCTGCGCGCCGATGCCGTCATCTGCGCCATGGGCGGCGAGGCAGGGCCGCAGTTTGGCACCGACGGCTTTGGCACCCGGTTCGCCGCCCAGTGCGGCGGCAGGGTGGAGCCGCTGTACCCCTGCCTGACCGCCCTGCAGTGCGCAAAGCCCCGCAAAGCGCTGGCTGGCATCCGTGCCAAGGCAGCAGCATCCCTGCTGGACGGTGCCCGTGTGCTTGCCTGCGAGAACGGCGAGGTACAGTTCACCGATTACGGCCTTTCCGGCATCTGCATCATGCAGCTGTCCGGCCTGCTGGCCCCGGGCCGCGGCCCCAAGGCTCCTGCTGTGGAGCTGGACCTCTTCCCGGCAGTGGACGAAACCGCACTTGCCAGCCTGTTTGCGGCCCACGCCGCCCAGACGGCAGGGGGCAGCGCCGCTGACTTCTGGCTGGGCCTGCTGAACCAGAAGCTGGGCCGTACTGTGTGGTCTGCCGCCGGGCTGCAGGACAGCGATGCGCCTGCCGTGCTCACCGCCGCACAGTGGCAGAAGCTGGCCCACACCGCCAAGCACTGGCGCTTTGAGGGGCTGACCCCCTGCAGCTGGAAGCAGGCCCAGACCACCGGCGGCGGGCTGGCCCTGCGGGAGGTGGATCAGCACTTCCAGTTCAAGGGCTGTCCGGGCCTTTACTTTGTGGGCGAAACGCTGGACTGCGCAGGCAGCTGCGGCGGTTTTAACCTGCACTGGGCGTTCGGCTCCGGCCTTGTGGCCGGGCGCAGCGCTGCAGGCCATGCTGCAGCAGGCCGTGCTCTGCCAAAAGCCCCCGCGCCCGCAAAGAGCAGGAAAAAGCCGCACAGGTAAAAATGAGCTTTAAATTTTCAACAAACGCTTGACATCTTGTGCAGATCGCATTATCATAAAGACAATAAAGGTTTGTTCAGAGGATCGAGCAGAACAAGCAAGGGGAGAGTCGAAAGGCCCTTTTGTTTGTCCTGCTCTTTTTCTTTTATTCGGCAAACGGAGCGATCAGGAGGTTTTTATGCTGGATGTAGCAATTATCGGCTGCGGTGTCATTGGTGCGGCAGCCGCCTATGAGCTGTCCCATTACCCGCTGCAGACCGCCATTTTCGAGGCTGAAAATGACGTGGCCGACTGCACCACCAAGGCCAACAGTGCCATTCTGCACGCTGGCTATGACCCCGAACCGGGCACCCGGATGGCGCGGCTCAACGTGGAGGGCTCTGCACTGGCCAAGGAGATCTGTGCCCGGCTGGATGTGCCGTACCTGCAGTGCGGCAGTCTGGTGCTGGCCCTCAGCCCGGAAGAGCTGCCCCACCTGCAGAAACTGTATGAGAACGGCATCGCCAACGGCGTGCCGGGCATCCGGCTGCTTTCCGCAGAGGAAACGCTTGCCATGGAACCGAATCTGGCCCCCAATGTGGTTGGCGCGCTGTATGCGCCCAGCGCCGCCATCGTCAGCCCGTGGGACTTTGCACTGGCCATGGCAGAAGTAGCCGTGCGCAACGGTGTGGAGCTGCACCGCAGCTGCCCTGTGACCCGCATCGAAAAGACCGCCGGCGGCTGGGCGCTGACCACCCCCTCCGGAATTGTGGAAACGCGCTATATCATCAATGCGGCAGGCATCTCGGCGCAGGCCGTGCACGATATGGCCGCACCCCACAAATTTACCATCCAGCCCACCCGGGGCGAATACTACCTGCTGGATAAATCCGAGGGCAGCCGTGTGCACCACGTCATCTTCCAGTGCCCCAACGAAAACGGCAAGGGCGTTCTGGTGGCTCCCACCGTCCACGGCAACCTGATCGTCGGCCCGAACGCCGACCCCGTGGAAGGGGACGATACCGCCTGCACCGCCGCCGGGCTGGCCTTCGTCAGCGCCGCAGCGCGCCGCAGCGTGCCGAACATCCGCTTCAGCGAGTCCATCCGCAATTTTGCGGGTGTCCGTGCCAATGTGGACACGGGCGACTTCGTTATCGGCGAAGCGGAAGGCGCACCCGGCTTCATCGATCTGGCGGGCATGAAATCGCCCGGCCTTTCCAGTGCACCGGCCGTTGCCAGAGAAGCCGTCAAAATTCTGGAAGCTCACGGCGATCTGCCCGCCCCCAAGGCGGATTACAGGGATGGCCGCACCCGGGTGCGCTTCAAGGAGCTTCCGCCCGAAGAAAAAGCCCGGCTCATTGCAAAGGAACCCGCCTATGGCCGCGTGATCTGCCGCTGCGAGACGATCACCGAGGGCGAAATTCTGGACGCTCTGCACGAAGAGATCCCCGCCACCACCATTGACGGTGTCAAGCGCCGCTGCGGTGCCGGTATGGGCCGCTGTCAGGGTGGCTTTTGCGGGCCGCGCGTGCTGGAACTGATCAGCAAAACGCTGGGCATCAGTCCGCTGGACGTGCTGCAGGATAAGGCCGGCACCAACGTCTTACTGTGCGAAACCAAGCAGGAGGGAGAGCACCATGATTGATCTGGTCATCGTCGGCGGCGGCCCTGCAGGCCTTGCCGCAGCTTACAGCGCATGGCAGCATGGTCTGCGCGATATCCTTATCTTAGAGCGCGACAACGAGCTGGGCGGCATCCTGAACCAGTGCATCCACAACGGCTTCGGCCTGCACCGCTTTGGCGAGCAGCTCACCGGCCCGGAATACGCAGGCCGCTGCATTGAACTGCTGCGCTCCACCGGTGTCCGGGTGGAGCTGGGCACGATGGTGCTGGACGTCACCCCGGACAAAAAGATCCACTGCGTCAGCCGGGAAAAGGGCTATCAGATTTTGGAAGCCAGAAGCATCATCCTCTGCATGGGCTGCCGGGAACGCACCCGCGGTGCCATTGGCATCCCGGGCACCCGCCCCGCCGGCATCTACACCGCCGGTGCTGCCCAGCGCTATGTCAACATGGAGGGCTATCTGGTAGGCAAGCGGGTGCTCATCCTCGGCAGCGGCGACATCGGCCTGATCATGGCCCGCCGCATGACGCTGGAAGGTGCCAAAGTACTGGCCTGCGTGGAGGTCATGCCGTATTCCGGCGGCCTGACCCGCAACATCGTGCAGTGCCTGCAGGACTTCGACATCCCCCTGTATCTGTCCCATACCATCGTGGATATTCAGGGCAAGGCCCGCGTAGAAAAGGCCATCGTTGCCAAGGTGGACGAAAACCGCCGCCCCATCCCGGGCACCGAGATGGAATTTGATGTGGACACCATCCTGCTCAGCGTCGGCCTGATCCCGGAAAATGAGCTGACCCGGCAGGCGGGCATCCCCATGGACCCTCACACCAAGGGCGCAGTGGTCTACGAGAATATGGAGACCGGCATCCCCGGCGTGTTCGCCTGCGGCAACGTGGTGCACGTGCATGATCTGGTGGACTTCGTTTCGGGCGAAAGCGACCTTGCCGGTGCTTCTGCGGCGGCCTATGTTTTGAAGGGCGAAGCCTCCGATACGGTCGTCCTTGACCTTGTTCCGGGCAATGGTGTGGGCTACACCGTGCCGCAGCGGGTGCGCCCCGCTGATGTGGACAGGAGCGTGAACATTTCCTTCCGTGTGCGGCAGAACTACGGCCCCAGCCAGATCACCGTGACCTGCGGCGGCAGGCAGCTGGCCCGGTTCAAGCGCCAGCGCATGGCACCCGGTGAGATGGAACACATCGCACTGCCCAAAGTCCTGCTGGAAAAAGCAGACGGCCCGCTGACCGTTGCGGTAGAGGAGGTTATTGCAGAATGAGCAGCATCAAAGAAGTCATTTGCATCTGCTGTCCCTGCGGCTGCCACTTGCAGGTAGACCCGGAAAATGATTATAATGTAACTGGAAACGCCTGCCCCAACGGTGCCGCCTACGGCAGGGAAGAGCTGACCCATCCCACCCGCATCCTCACCAGCACCGTGCGGGTGGAGGGTGGGCTGTACCCGCGCTGCCCGGTAAAGACTGCGCAGGCCGTGCCCAAAGAGAAGATGACCGAGGTCATGGCTGCGCTGGACCGCGTCACCCTGCACGCCCCCGTCCGCACCGGGCAGGTGGTGCTGGCAGATGTGTGCGGCACCGGCGTGGACGTTGTGGCGACGCGAAATCTGTGATACACACTCCTGAAACGATACGGAGGGAGCAAAAGCATGAGTACAAAATATGTTCTGGCGCTGGATCAGGGAACCACCAGCAGCCGTGCCATCCTGTTCGACAATGAGCAGAATATCATTGCGGTGCAGCAGCGCGAGTTTGAGCAGATCTATCCGCAGCAGGGCTGGGTGGAGCACAACCCCATGGAGATCTGGTCCACCCAGTATGGAGTTATGAACGAGGTGGTGGCCCAGAGCGGTGTCGATGCCCACGATATCGCCGCCATTGGCATCACCAACCAGCGGGAGACCACCATCCTGTGGGAAAAGGCCACCGGCCGCCCCATCTATAACGCCATCGTCTGGCAGTGCCGCCGCACGGCTCCGCTGGTGGATGAACTGCTGCAGCAGCCCGGCATGGCAGACTACATCCGGGAGAACACCGGCCTGATGCCCGATGCCTATTTCTCCGCAACGAAGATCAAGTGGATCCTGGACAATGTGCCCGGTGCGCGGGAACGGGCCGAGGCAGGGGAGATCCTGTTCGGCACTGTGGACACATGGCTGGTCTGGAAGCTGACCGGCGGCAGAGTGCATGTCACCGACCGCACCAACGCCAGCCGCACCATGCTGTATAACATCCGCACGCTGGACTGGGACGACACCCTGCTCAAAGCGCTGGATATCCCGCGCTGCATCCTGCCCCGCGTGACGGATTCCAGCGAGGTCTACGGCACCACCGATCTGTGCGGTGTGCAGATCCCGGTAGCCGGCATTGCCGGTGACCAGCAGGCTGCGCTGTTCGGACAGAGCTGCTTTGGCAAGGGCGAGGCCAAGAACACCTACGGCACCGGCTGCTTTTTGCTGATGAACACCGGCGACACCATCTGCCGCAGCCGGAACGGCCTGATCTCTACCATCGCCATCAGCCTGAACGGTAAGGTGGAGTATGCGCTGGAGGGCAGCGTCTTTGTGGGTGGTGCCGTCATCCAGTGGGTGCGCGACGGCCTGCGCATGATCCAGGAGAGCCGCGATGCGGAATACTATGCCCAGAAGGTGCCGGATAACGGCGGCATTTACATCGTGCCGGCCTTTACTGGTCTGGGTGCACCGTACTGGGATATGTACGCCCGCGGTGCCATTGTGGGCATTACCCGCGGCACCACCCAGAACCACATCATCCGCGCGGCAGAGGAGTCCATTGCCTACCAGAGCGCGGACCTCGTGGCTGCTATGGAAAAGGACACCGGCGTGCCCATCACCTCGCTGAAGGTGGATGGCGGCGCCTCCCGTGACCAGTTCCTGATGCAGTTCCAGGCTGACATCCTGAACAAGACCGTGCTGCGCCCGGCCATCCGGGAAACGACTGCTCTGGGCGCTGCCTATCTGGCGGGCCTTGCCACCGGCGTATGGAAGGACCGGGACGAGATCCGCAGCCTGTGGCACTGCAATATGACCTTTGCCCCGCAGATGGACGAGACCGAGCGCACCCGTCTGCTGGCCGGCTGGCACAAGGCTGTGGGCCGAAGCTGCGACTGGGCAGAGCATTGATAGTTTTCGCCCGACTTTATGGTTCGCGCACAAAATATTTTTTAATTGTTTATTTTCTATTGACATTTTGTTACAAAACGCTATACTAGAAGCATCCCAAGAGAAGTGAGATGGGGATGCACTGTATCGTCCAGATGCAGTGTGTCCCCATTTTTATTACGGAAAAATCAGATTCAAAAAGGAGGTCCCCCATATGAACGAGAAAAAACTTTCAAGGCCGCTGATCAGTCTCATCGTCAGCATCGCGCTCATCATCGTAGGCATTGCCGGTTCTTTCATTTTACAGACGAACTCCGGCAAAACGACCATCCGGAACGTTACCATTGAATCCGAATCCGGTCATACCCTTGCGATGGATGTTTATATTCCGGAAAACGCCACCGCTGAAACGCCTGCGCCCGCTATTTTTGTACAGCATGGCGGAAACAACAACAAAGAAGAAATGCAGCATTACTGCATTGAGCTCGCCCGCCGCGGCTATGTTGCGATCGGCGTGGATATGTACGGCATGGGCGAAAGCGAACCTCTGCCGGACTCCGAATGGCTCACCCAGGGCCGCGGCCTTTATGATGCGGTACGCTACGGCGTGACTCTGCCCTACGTTGATACCGACCGAGTTTCGCTGCTGGGCTACTCCCGCGGTGGCAAGGCAGCTGGCGAAGCACTGCAGTGCGATAACGACAGTCTGAATGTTGTCAAGGCCATTTTCCTGATCCACAGCGATCCCATCGTGCGTAACAGCGAGGGCTACACCGATGTTTACGGTGCCCGAGATGTCGCAGTTCTCGCAGACAAGAACGACGAGTTCTTCTTCTCGGAAAAAGCTAATGATAACGGTACCTATTCCAACGATGCCAACAAGTATGCAGCCAACCTTTCCAGCCCGGCAGAATATGTGATCAACAACAGTGCACAGTCCTTCCTGTATTTCGGTATCGACCCCGCAACCACCAGTGAACAGCGCGTGGCAGAGACCGTTTATGAGCAGGATTACGGCGGAAAGACCGGAAGCCGCCAGATCTTTGTTTCTAACGAGACGCATATGGCTGGTTGGTGGTCCCCGCTGGTCATGAACCGTGTGTTGACCTTCTTTAACCGTGTTATGCCCACTGGCACTGCTCTGAGCGCCAGCAGCTATACCTATACCATCTGGAACATCTTCAAGATCTTCGCCCTGTCCGGTCTGCTGCTGTTTGCCGGGTCTCTGATGGTCTGGCTGGTCAACTCCGTCAAGACATTCCAGTGTGCCGACAATGGCGAGCAGGACCTTCGCCCAGTTGGCGATAAGAACGCAGTTGCATGGTTCTGGGGCATCCAGATCATCAGTGCCGTCCTGTCCATCCTCATTATTCGATTCCTGAACAAGCAGGGACTGGCATCTTACCGTGATGCACTTTTCCACTCAGCCAACCCTGCGTACCACGGCCTGATCTCTCTGCTGTGCGGCGCACTGACTCTTGTTCTGTGCACGGTGTGGTACATGGCCTACGGCAAAAAACACGGTTTCTCCTTCCGGAATACCGGCATCGCTATTTCCGGGCATGCACTCCTCAAATCCATCGGCGCGGCCCTGCTTGCAGTCTTTGCCCTGATCCTGATGGTTTTTGCCGTCGACTATTTTGTGGATGTGAACTTCCTGATCGTTTACTGGGGCTTTATGAAGTTTGGAGCCAACCGCATCCCGGGTATGCTCCTTGTTGTACCCATGTATCTCGTGTACTACATTGCCATGTCCATCAGCGTCAACAGTTTTAACTTTAGCACGGCGCTCGGCAAAAGCAAGCTGCTTTCTAACCTTCTGATCAGCTTTATCGCGTCGGTTCCCACTCTGTTCATCCTCTGCTACGTTTACGGCATCTTCAAGGCTACCGGCTCGAACCCGATGTTCGGCGGTCTGGCTTCTGCCGCAACTGCAGTGTATGCGCTGCCCGGCTTCATCTTTGTTGCGATCCTGATTTGTCGTCTCCTGTACCAGCACACGGGCAATCCCTACCTTGGCGGCATCTTCTGCGGTATTCTTGCAGCTGTCAGCGAGTGGGGCATCTGCGAGATTCGCGTGCACACCCCCGGAACACAGTACGCTGGCACTGCTCTGGTCTACGCACTGATCGCGATCGGCTTTGTAGTTACCATAGCATGCGCTGTACTGCTGAAGAAAAATAATGCAGCCGTGCAGGCACATAAATAATGCCTCTTTAATCCTCTTTACAAACCCCTCAATTTTTTATAAACTTGGTTTGCGCATGGTGCGGCCCTTTTAGAGTTTTCTGAAAGGGCCGTATCTTCTGATTGCTCCCTATCTCTGTAAATCTGGCTCGAAAGGAGTCTTACCCAATGCATCCTCTTGCTGAAACTTTGTTGAACGAACCGGTGATCGCCGCCGTGAAAACGGACGAATCCCTGACTGCTGCGCTGGCTTCGCCCTGCAGCGCCGTTTTTCTGCTGGCAAGCACCCTGCTCACCGTAGACGGGCTTGTGCACCGCATACATGATGCCGGAAAACTGGCCGTGGTTCACATCGACCTTGTGGACGGCCTTTCGTCGCGGGAGATCGCGGTGGACTCCCTCAACGCCCTGTGCCACCCGGACGGCATCATCTCCACCCGCCCGACCCTGATCCGCCGGGCGCGCCACCGCGGCCTGCTGACCGTTCAGCGGGCATTCATCCTGGATTCCCTCTCGCTGACCAGCCTGTCCGGTCAGCTGGAGCAGGGCAAGCCGGATTTTGTCGAGATCCTTCCCGGCATCATGCCCCGGGTCATCGCCGAGATCAGCGCCCGCACACAGGTGCCTGTCATTGCAGGCGGCCTGCTGCGGGACAAAGCCGACGTCATGGCCGCCATGCGCGCAGGTGCCGCCGCAGTTTCCACCTCTGCGCCCTCCCTGTGGGATATCTGAGCCAGAACAAGATCCCAGCTGAAGTACGAAAAGCATAATCGTATCCTGGTGTTTTATTGGATATGCCCGCCCACCGATGGAGCCGGATCTCCACGGTGAGCGGGCATTTTTTCGTTTTTGTTCGATTCGAGTGAATCTATTCAGCCTGCGGATTAACTCGATAATTTAAAGCAATACTACAAGCCGCACTCCCCTTAAAGTCTTTCTGCTTCCTGCATCTTAGCATCATACTGGATGGCAGAGATCGGCACGAAGCCCTCGATCATATCCAGTTTGCTGTTGACAAGGTCATCATACACATCTTTGATGGGCGACGTAATGGAAGGCTCCAGCTGTTCATTTGCAATTACGCTTTCCACCAGTGCTTGTTTGTTTTTCAGTTTCTGCGCCATATCGGGCAGGAAGTGATAATTTTCAATCATGCGCAGAATGATGTTTGCCATAAAATTTCCGCGGATGCTGCTCAACTCGATATAAATCGCTCCGGCATCCTCCACGGAAATTCGTGCGATGCTCATCAGGTAATCAGCCAGAGTCCCTTGCGTATCGTTCAAAATTCCCTGACTTGCCATACTGCGTTGCAGGATATTCATTTTTCGATAGTCCTGAATTATACCGGTTTTTATCAGTACATTCCACTACTTTATGCCGTCACATGGGTGGCATTCTCTTTCACCGAATTGATCGTATCCATCAGTTCACTTCCTGTTTTGCCATCAAACAGGCGGGTAAACAGGATGGGTTGGTCAAAGGGTGGTTTCATCAGCACCGCTTTGCTTTCCACATAACCGTTCTGCTCGATGTAATGAATGATCTTCTGCACGAACGCGATCTGCTTCGCATTCAGCGATTCGTCGTTGATGAACTTGGAAAATGCCTGCATGGCAGCATCGTGGTCCAGCTTTGCCACTTTACGCACCAGCAGACCAAAGGGTGTATCCCGAAACTCCCGTGCATAGTCCTCTTTGCTGCCCAGCTCACAGGTGAAGATATGTTCCAGCTCGGTATAGTCGCCCCGGGAAAGCGGAATGTTCTGGGTCAGCTTGTGGATAGCCAGCGTATCGCTGCGGTGCTCCATGATGTAGCGGTTCACACGTTCCCGGTACTCGCCGAAATCGTAGCCGGAATCCAGCGTTTTGCCCTCGGTCTGTTCCAGTACCGGGTCGGCAAGGGCCGTGTAGACAGGCTTTTGCCCCTCTACACCGTCCACCAGAAACTTGATAAGTTCCCGCAGTTCCTGCCGCATTTCCTCAAAGCGGAGAAGGTCATGCGAGGTCAAAAATTCGTCTGTCTGCACCTCCCGGATGAGGGGCAGCTTCGCCTGCACCTGTGGGATGGTAGCTTTTCCTTCCAGCATTGCCGCCGTGCTGCGCAGCTGTTTCTGGGCGCGGCCCAGCCCCGGCAGACCTTCCAGTTCACAGAGCAGCAAGCCATACACAAAGTTATCGAACCGCTTGGCGGCTTCATCTTTGTCGTCCAGCGAGATGAGCGGTGCCACCTCTTTTATCAGAGTACCCTTGTCCGTTTCGGTCAGGCTGACAAAGGCTTCCGGCTTTTGATAGTGTTCCACGGCCTGTCGGTGCAGCCGCACGGATACCAGCTCCGGATTCAACGCTCCCACTTCGGCACGGCAGGTCTCCGTTAAGATCTTGCGCCAGTTCTGGTAGTTTTCGTCCGCATAGGCTCCATCCTGCAGCGCGGCGGCAATGCGCACCTGCTTGCAGAAAATGCTCTCGGACAGGCTTTTGGTGTCCGCGCTCTCGTAGCCGTTGGGTTTCTGACGGAAAAATTCAAAGTTGCCGCAGTAGTCGAAGATCAGAAAACGTCGTTTGCCCGTATATTCGCCGTCGATGGCATCCACGCAGGCAAGGGATGGGCAGAGCCGCGTACCACGGCCGATCATCTGCCAGAACTTCGTTTTGCTGCGTACTTTTTTGAAGAACACCAGATTCGCGCACTCCGGCACATCGATGCCCGTGTCCATCATATCCACCGAGACCGCAATAAACGGCGGCTTGTCCGGTTGTTTGAAGTCGTCAATGATGGACTGTGCATAGGCGTCGTCGCAGACCACCCGCTGGATGAATCCCGGGTACTGGGTCTCCAGCTGCGGGTAGAGCTTGCCGAAGCGTTCCCGGATAAACTCCGCGTGGCGCTTGTTCTGGGCAAAGATGATGGTCTTGCCGATGCGGTCGCCGCCTGCCGTCTGGATGCCCCGTTCCATCAAGTCTTGCAGCACCGTGTCCACGGTGTTGGCGTTGAAGATGAACTTATTCAGCTTTTCGGACGGGATGAAGGTGGGCAGGGTGTCGTCCTCGGCAAAATCGTCCTCGTAGCGGGCCTTATCCTCCGGTGAAAGCTGGTCGTAGTGGATGCCCTCTTCTGTGAATTTCGTCTTGACCTCGTAGTTGTAGTAAGGCACCAGCACATGGTCGGTGTAGACCGCCGTGTCGTAATCGTAGGCGTAGGTGGGGATGCCGTGTTCCATCTCGAAAAAGTCGTAGGTGTTGCGGTCTACATCGGTTTTCGGGGTGGCGGTCAAGCCAACCAGAACGGCATCGAAATAATCAAAAATGGCGCGGTATTTCTTGAAAATGCTGCGGTGGCTCTCGTCCACGATGATAAGGTCAAAGTGGGCGGGCGAAAACAACGGCACGCCGTCCTTGGTCTTGGCGTTGTCGATGGCGTTGAGCATGGTGGGATAGGTGGAAAACACGATGCGCGCGGCCTTATCGTCCTTAGAGGAGCACAGATTGCACAGCGACTGGTCCGGCAGATACTTCTTGAAGTCGTCCTTTGCCTGCTTGACCAGCGCGGTGCGGTCCGCCAGAAAGAGCACGTTGGTCACATGACCGCCCCGGCTCAGCACATCGGTCAGGCTGGATGCGGTGCGGGTCTTGCCCGTGCCAGTAGCCATGACCAGCAGATTGCGCCGGAAGCCCTGCGTAATATGGGCGCAGACTGCCCGGATGGCGTTTTTCTGATAGTAGCGGTCGGTGATTTTATCGTCAATTTCGATGGTGTCCAGCGGCTTTTTCTCGGTGCGGCGGTTCATCAGCTTCTGCAGATCGTCCTTGCAGAACACCCCGCTCACGGCACGCTGCGGGCCGCTCTGCTCATCCCAGAAATAGGTGTTGTAGCCGTTGGTGGTAAACAGCATCGGACGGCGGCCAAACTTCTGCTCCAGACAGTCTGCATAAAGCTGAGCCTGCTTGCGCCCGATGTTGGGGTCTTTGGTGCTGCGCTTGGCTTCAATGACCGCCAGCAGCAAGCCGTCCTTGCCCATCAGCACATAGTCCGCATAGCCCTTCTGCCCCAGCACGCCGTTCATGTTGTCCACTTCGTACTCGGTGCGCACATCGGCATCCGGCCCGGTGAATTTCCAGCCCATGGCCTTGAGGTCGATGTCGATGATCTTCCGCCGCGTTTCGGCCTCGGTCAGGTCGACGGCGGTGAAACTGCGGCTCTGCTGGTTCTGCTGTTTGCTGGCTGTGTACGCCGTCGAAAGGCTCTCCACCTGCTTGCGCAACGCTTCCAGCTCGGCATCTTTCTGGGTCAGCAGGCTTTCCTGCTCCCGGATCTTCTTTTCGTCCAGCGTTACCTTTTCGCCGGGGATGGCTGTCTCGTCAAAGGAGCGCTCCGCATAGTCCGTGCCGTAGCAGTAATCCACCCACTGGATGAAGTCGAACAGCCCCCGCAGGCTGAACACCGCATCCGCCGCCGACACACTATGCCCTGTATGTACCGCCAGATTGCCCGCCTTCACGATGCTGGGCAGCACGCTCCACACGTTGCGGTCCACCGCGAACCGGAAACTCGGTTCGTGCAGCAGGGATTGCAGATTGTCCTTGTAGGGCATCGTGATGGTCTTATCTGCCGCATACACCCACTTCACCGCCAGCTCCAACGCCTTCCGGCACCCCACCGCGCACATCGCCGGGGAGGTGGAGAACACTTTCTCGGCCTCGATGGCAGAATTGGCGAAGAGGGAATATTCGGGGCGGGTGGAGAGATAGGAGAAGTTGGACATGGGAGGCTCCTTTCGAATTTTTACATTTTAAAAATCAGTTCTCTTAATTACTTTTTGTATAGATTACATATTCACATGTAAGTTCATCGTGATTTGCTCCTCTGGTATCATCGGAAATAGCTATTATTTGAGTAGCCGCATAGTTTCCAAAAATATTTTTCCAAATAATGATATCTCCAATGTTCGGGGTTCTGCATCTAGATGAGAAATCATATTCTCCTGTTAATTTTTCCTTTGATAAAGTACATGGAGCTTTTATTCTTGCTATTGAATCAATATTCGATGGGTCACTATATGCGTGAATACTTCGATTACTTGCCTTGCTCCATTCTGTTGTAAACAAATATTCATCTTTCCCTATTGTGAACTTTCCATCGTTATTTGAATAATCAAATGTAAATGATCCTTGCTCGGCTTCACAAGCATAAACTTTCGTTGTCGAACTCAATGCAACGACATTATTTCCCATTTCCAAGTTTTCTTCTTGAAGTAAATCGGTAGCTCGAACCCATCCAATACCCGGATATTCACGTATCGCAGCATTTACCGCTGTAACAACATTTGCTTTTAAATCTCCTATATCCGAATATCCTTTTACCAGTTTTTTTGCGTTCCTGACTCTATCACGAAATGCCTTGAACTTTTCAATATTAGCATGTTCACATTTTTCATTTGGCAATTTTTCAGGATGCAGATTGACAAACGCCATCACTGGAATGCCTTTCTGCTGTGCATAATTATATTCTTTTTCTGTATATCCTACTCCGTCGTCATCTAAAGAGCCGTATCTCCCGCCGATAATCAAAATATAATAGTCACAATCATCCAGCATTTTCTCGATATATTCCATCTGGCTCATATTACTCGCCGGAAATTGTTCCATTCCAACTGGAATACAATTGTTATCAAGCAGGCACTGAGTTACTGCCGCCCGTTCTTCTTTCAGGTCTTCATATGTAGAACTAATAAATACTTGATATTTCTTTTTCATAATTGTTTTTGCACTTTCCCTCCTCTTCTCAACATTTGGCATAATCATGGACAGTTGTGATTGCTTCAGCTTTTCATTGACGGAGTTCATCGCTTTATCGAAATTTTCGTTCTCAATTTCATCTAGATAAATCTCAAAAATTTCTTTCGTTTTTTCCAATCCATCCCTGCATTTTTGAGTTTTTTCATTCTGATCATCAAAATCAAAATATGGAATAAACTCTGTTCTTTGAAACCGTTTCATTTGCGTGCTTTCCTGTCCATAGCATCTGGACAGAAAAAGTTCAGCGCGTATTTGCCATTCAACAAATTCTTTTGAATCCGCTGTTAAATCTGGCGTTTTCAGAAGCTCATCTATTTTATCTATAAGTGATTTCAACTTAGGATAATAATTCATCTTCATTTACCTCACCCAAAATATTCCTGCATCAGCGCCTTTTTCATCAGTTCCAGCTTTTCAAGGCTCTGCGGCTCACTCCTTCCGTCACGGCTAACGCCGTGCCACCTCCCTCAAAGAGGGAGGCTTTTGCCTTGCGGCCACGTTAAGGCTCCCTCTTTGAGGGGGCTGTCGCCGTCAGGCGACTGGGGGAGTTACCCAAAATATTCTTGCATCAGTGCCTTTTTCATCAATTCCAACTTTTCAAGGCTCTGCTGTACGGTCTGCTTCTGCTGGTCTACACGCTCTACAAAGGCGGCAAACTGGTTTTGCAAGGAAAGCGGCGGAACAATAAATAAATACTTTCTTTGCGCAGTGATTGGAACCTGATTCCGTGTCGTCTGCTTCATATCTTTTGTATACTGACGAACAAAGCCTTCACTCTGCATATAGGCTTTTAGGTAAGCGGGAAGTATACGCTGCTTATTGCATCTATAAGCTGTCAATGATGTTCCTAAAATAACCTTGGTTTCACGAGTGTGTAAAATGGCTACTGGCCCCACAGTTGCGTTGTGTGCAAATAACACATCTTCATCCTGTGCAATGCCCTTTCGTAATTTAGCCGCCCTTTCTTCCGTAAGATGTTTAGCCAAATTTAAATTTACAGTATCATCTATGATGCAGTTAGCACTGATATATGACACGCCGCTCTCTACAAATTCTTCATTGCGTGGATAATCGCTTCCATGATTTCCATCCAGATGATATGTAATAATTCCATCATCTAACATATTCTGTAGGCTTCTTACTTCAAATTTATAAGGATTAGAAACCGGTTCTCCAAACATCTCCACAAACCGCGCCTTTACCAGCTCGTCCAACTTGGAAAGCTGTTGTTTGCGGAGAGAAATAAGCTCCGTCACTCTGCTTAGAGTTGTTGAAATTTGTTTTTGCTCCGCTTCGGAGTTCTTCGGTAATCTCTCTGTGCAGTAATCCTTGAAATAAATATGTGGTATCGTTGCGCCTGAAAAATATTTTGCAAGGTTCATGTGTTCCATTGCAAACGCAAGGTAATGGACATTTACTCCTTCATTCGGCAAAATATATTGCATTGTTCCAATAACAGACGATTTTTCAGGGAGACACATAACTCGGCCAATACCTGCACCATCTTTTACAACTGCAACATACGGATTTTCCTGCTTATAAAAATCCACATATCCAATCAACCCACTCGCTCCATAAATGGGATATTGGCCTTCATGTCCCTCCAAATCTTTCTGTGCAATATTGGAAGAAGCTTTCTGGCATAAATCCTTTAATTGAATCATCATACCATCTCCTCCAACTCTGCCAGACCCTTGGTGATCTCCATTTCCAGCTCATGCAGGTCGGCAAGGATCTCCGTAGTCGAGGGATACTCCACCGGCACATACTCGGTCTCTTTGTACTTATTGATGGACAAATCGTACCCATTGGCGGCAATTTCTTCTTTGGGCACAAAGAAACTCTGCTCGGTGCGCTTGCGGTCGGTTTCGGCGTCGAGGTTCTGAAACCGGGCGATGATGTCCGGGATGTCGTTCTCCTTCACCTCGGTGCGCTTGTCGTCCAGCGAGAAGCCGTCGGCTTTCATATCGTAGAACCACACCTTATCGGTGCCGCCCGCGCCGGTCTTGGTAAACACCAGCACCGCCGTGGACACGCCTGCGTAGGGCTTGAACACGCCGGAGGGCATGGAAATGACCGCCCGCAGCTGGTGGTTTTCTATCAGTTCTTTTCGGATGCTCTGGTGCGCCTTGCTGGAACCGAACAGCACGCCGTCCGGCACGATGCAGGCGCAGCGTCCGCCGGTTTTGAGCATCCACAGTGCCCTTGAACGGCGGGTTCGCAAGGCAAACGGTATACTTGCTGCAAATGGAGTTTTGCTTCGACACGCTGTCCTTGTAGTCGATTTCCGGGTTCGTGATGGAGTGGAGCATCAGGTTCATGGCCGAAATGCGCAGCATGGTGCGGTCCGTGTCAAAGCCGGTGAACATCGGGCCGGCAAAATGCTGCCACTGCTCCGGGGTCATGCTGTCCTCGTAGTGGGCGCGGAGGTACTGCGCACTGGACACCAGAAAGCCCGCCGTGCCGCAGGCGGGGTCGCAGATGAAGTCGTCCGGCGTGGGCTGCACCAGTTCCACCATCATGTCGCGGATGTGCTTGGGCGTGCGGAACTGGCCGTTCTGCCCTGCGGTTGCCAGCTTGCCCAGCATATACTCGTACAGGTCGCCCTGCATATCAAGGTCGGCAATGTCGTGGGTGTAGAGATCCTCCAGCCCGGTGATGATCTTTTGCAGCACCTGCGGCGTGGGGATCAGGAACATGGCATCGTCCATGTACCGCGCAAAGGCGGTGTTGCCCTCGTCTGGGCGGGCGGGATCGTCCTCGATCTCCACCAGCTCGCCGTTTGCGTCAAAGTCCGGCAGACGGCCATACTTCATTTTTTTGATGGCCGGGAACACCCGCTGCTGCATGGTCAGGAAAATTTCGCGGGAGTCCTTATCCTTGAAGCGGCTCCACCGCATGGACTGTCCTGCTTCGCTGGCCGGGAAGATGTGCTCCATCTTTTCGCCTGCCATGTTTTCAAAATCTTCGGTGGCAAGCTCTTTCTCGTCCAGTGACCGGATGAACATGAGATAGGTCAGCTGTTCAATGACGGTCAGCGGATTGGTGATGCCGCCTGCCCAAATGTCCGTCCAGATTTTGTCTACCTTATTTTTAATGGCTCCTGTTACCATGCGTTCCTCCTGAATGTTTGCCAATCGCAAACGCTTTGCATCTCGAATTTTTGGTGATAATATCACAATTTTATTATAGCAGTGTACGATTATATTTTCAATGTAGAGCGTTTATCGTAAGTGCTTTCTTGATCGCAAGGCAAAAAATTAGTGGAACGTTAAAACAGCAATTTGCGATATGCAATTCAACGCTGTTGCTGTTGCATGAAGAAGTTGAATTGCTATAAAACGGTAAAGTGAATTTTATCTGCTTTGCCGTTTTTTTCACATCTGGACTCCAACATGCTTTTGTGCTATTCAGCGATTCCATCGCGCAGCCTGCGCTCTGCTTACCAACTGATGATCTCCGGCGGTGATGTGAAAGCGGTGCAGGGAACAACACCTGTGCAGGCTGCCCCGGTTGAAGCAGAACCGACCATCTCCGTGTCGGCACTTTTGGAGCTTCTGAAGGACGCAGACCCTGCCGTAAAAGCGCAGCTCCGCTTGGCTTTGCTGGCCTGAATTGCAAAAAATAGCACGAATTGCAGAGTAATTCACGGACTTACTCCATCTGACACGAAAAATGCGGACCGTGCAAAAACCGTGCAGAGACCGTGCAAATGGCGTACAAAAAGAAAATCCCACGAGGAATCTTACGATTCTTCGTGGGATTTTGGTGCGCTCGAGGGAACTCGAATCCCTGGCCCTCTGATTAAAAGAATCCAAGGTGCATCATTCGTCAAATTTCAAAAGTTCGAAGAAGCGTTATTTTTATCGTATCATCGCAAAACACGCCTTTGCACACACCGCATTATCTGCATACAGTGTAATGCTTTGCAACCGTTATCCAGATATTCAGGTGTGCAAAAAGTGTGCAAAAATGTGCAGACGGGCAAAACAAAGCCCAATGGACAAATCAATCACCGGTTTTATGGCAGGGTTTAGGACATCCGAACAGACACCGTTTGATATAGAAATGAGGTTCACCATGAACAAACTGCTTTCCTGCCGCTTCAATATGGACACCAACCGGGTGGAAGCCCGGTTCGAGGATGGCACCACTCTTGCCATCGACTGCATCGCCGTGGAGGACGAGTACGGCAGCACCCCGGCACAGCGGGCAGAGCTGGACTGGCTGCTGTATAATAAGCCCTTGGAGTACGCCCAGCTTGTGCTGGGTGGAGAGATAGAGCGTTATCTGTCGCTTGGCTGCGACCATGGCAGACTGGAAGATTGATTACTTCGAAAGGCCATTGCCATTTGAGTACCAATTGAATATACTATAAACAGGAGAGCGGACGTCACTCCGCTGGTGTGGCTGACACCTAAAATCCGATCTGATGCAAGACGTAAGGGCTTGAGGCTGGCGGGCAGCGATAAAACCCGAAAGCGATGCAGGACATAGGAGCCTGAGGTTGGCGGACAACGATAAAATCAGTCACAAGGGACATCGGACAGCACCACGGTGTTGTAGATGCCCCTTTTATTTCTGCTCAACTCGCTACCGATAGCAGACCTATTCCATTATCTTCCATAAATTCAGTTTTTGTCAAGACTATCACAATTTCAAGATTTTTCAGATGTTTTGTTAATTTTTCTGATTTTAGGTGTATAATCAGTACAAACAAGAAACTGCACTCTCATGCATATTTCTGCAATCACCTTATCTGGAGGTCTAATATGGATTCTGAAAAGATTGCTACAAATCATGTTGAACTTGCCATAAGCAAAACGGGTCACTTGGTTTCTCACATCAATTCCAATGATAAAGAGCCCTCATGGGATGGAGATGTAGAAGTCTATAAAAAGTCCGGCCACGTTCATGCAAAAGCTGACTTGATTTTAAAAGTACCTGTTCAGGTCAAAGGTCATATTAAACCAAATCTAAAGAAAAAGAGCATAAAGTATTCTATCCAATATTCTGATTTAAGAAACTATCTTTATGTTGGAGGAACCATCTTTTTTGTCGTGTATTTCGATAAGGAAGATGAGCATTATACTATATACTATGTTGGACTTCTTCCGTTCGACCTCAAAAAAATGCTCAAGGACTATAAAGGAGATTTCTCTAAATGCAAAAGCATTGAATTAAAAGTTTTTCCGACCAAAAAAGAAGATATCGATGATATCTTCCTTAATTTCGCGCATCACATGAATAGGCAACGCGCCGCTATCAATAGCGCGCTCTTATCCTTCGATTCAGACTTACCCACCAACACTATTTCTCTAGGCTATTCTACTAGTGCAGCAAAACATTACGATTTGCCCCTTGATTATTTTTTTGACCACGAAACTTACATTTATGCTGTTCTCCCTCAAAAAGTCGAACTGCACATTGCTCATCTTGACCGTATTGAGTTATTTTCGTTTACACGAGATGCTCCTATCAGCATTGATTCTAAAGTTTATTTTGAGAGTTATACTGTCACACGTTCTAAATCATCTACGGTCATTCGTTTTGGTAAGGGAATACAGATGAGTTTCAGTACAGCGCAATCCTTGCCTACAAAATTCAATTTTTACTTTATCCGGAACACTATCAGAGCGTATCAAAGATGCAGAGTTTATGGTTGCTGCCCTTTCTGCCCATCACTATGAAATCAATGGTGGAAAAATCGCTTTCAGTGAAGCTGATTGTGCCAATCTTCCTACACTTCAAAAAAAGCTTTCCTTTCTTCTAGATGTGAAAAAGACGCTAGAGGCAGTTCATGCAACAGCCGACCTCGACTGTTCTTCCCTTTCTGTCACAGACAATACTAATCTTAGCATCTTGAGAGCTGCACTAATCGACAAAGAACCAATCAAGATGTGTTCAAGCCAATCGCTTCTTCGAAGCTGCCATATTGCTAATCTAGAACTTCTTTTATGGGTTGTTCCGACTGAAGAAAATAGTGAATACCATAACATCTATGATTTTAACTATGTACCACTGATATATCGCGAGTTTGACAAAAATGATAAAGAATATCCATCCACTCACTTCGTCATGTTAAATAAAGATGCAATGTTGAAGTACTGCAATATCGACTATAACGCGCTACTTGATGCCGTTCAGCACGTTCCTTTTTCCGAAGATTATTCTCATTCGCTCAATGCACTTCTTCTTGAAATGCTTAAAGCATACGATGAAAGTAAAAATAGTCGCATTGAGCTACTATCCACTGCGACTACCCTCGCGCTTTGGATTAAGGATTCTGATCCATATACAGAGCATCCGATTGCTATTCTCAACTATCTTCAGTCCGTCAAACGCTCTCGCATATTGACTTCGACTGAACAAGCCGAAATTCTTTCTCTTATTGAAGTAGCCCAAGACAATGAGTCTATTTACGTTGGTGCATATCTACTATTAGATAATCCTGTTGCGGCTAAAATTCACTTTGATAAGCTACCTGAAGAATCACAGAAGTTCTTTGAATCTTGTCCCATCTATCATTTTATGCCAAATGGACAACCTACCATTTCTGCTCTGACAGAAGGGTAACAAGTGATGCCCACCCGCCCATGGTTTTTCCATGAGTGAGTGGGCATCGTTTTGTTAATCGAGATTTTTCGGCAAGCGGTCATACAGAACCACCGTGTCTTGCGTTTCGATATGTACACGCTCTTTCTTCAGGAGCGTTCGAGAACGTTGGTTTGCACGGTAGTCACGGCCGCTTTCTTCAAAAGCAGAACAACACAGAAAGTCACATACCGCATTGCCGGAGGGAGATTCCCGGATAATGAACACAAAGGCAGTTGGTTCGATCTGGCTGGAAATCAGGTAGTCCGCTTTGATTTTGGTCACGAACGGATAGAACTGGGGCATATAGGAAAACAAATCAAACTCCTGTTCCAGTATTTCTTTCAACCGCACCAGTGCCAGCAGACGCGGTTTCACATACTCCTGATAGAGTGTACCCTTCTTTACCTTGTCGTAGGTGATCTTGCCGGATAGAATCATATCCACTGTTTTGCGCGGGCTATACCGGGGAAGGGCAATATCTTTCAGGTAGTGGAACCCAGCAAGGTGAGGGAAGTCCTCTGGTGAAAATGTCAGCTTGATCTCGTGCAGTTCACCCTTATAGCCGTAGGTGAAAACATAGTGGTACTCAGTCAGTTCTTTCCAGACTTCTGCTGCCCGATACAAAATATCTTGCTGTTCGTCCTGCACATTTTCACCTTCCCTCAAAAAAATAGAAGCCCTGCCGAAAGGCAAGGCTCCTATTAAGCGTTTTCTTTCGATTCATCGAATCTATTCGGCTTGTGGTTATCGCTCAACCCACGGTCTGGCTCCACAATCGGCTGATACCGAACCAGTCCACTGCTTCATCGCCACCGATAGCTGGTCAATGCCGCTATCCTCTAGCTTTATTATACCACAAAAGGACGTAAGTTCAAGCGCTTAAATTTAAAAGCACTCAACCATATTATATGCTAAAGGGGTTTGGCCATTGCTACGTTTGCGAACGTCATACACCACTCTTGCCATCGACTGCATCGCCGTCGAGGACGAGTACGGCAACACCCCTGCACAACGGGCAGAGCTGGACTGGCTGCTGTATAATAAGCCCTTGGAGTATGCACAGATGGTACTGAGAGGGGAGATAGAGCGTTATCTGTCACTTGGCTGTGACCACGGCAGACTGGAAGATTAAGCCCTTATAAAGAACACGATGCCCACCGACCTATGGTTTTCGCCATAAGCTGGTGGGCATCTGTTATTCTGGCTTATAATTCACTGATGGTTGCAGTAATGGGCTGCATGAGGATTTGCCTTACCGGGTTATATACTGCCAGCACCACAGCCGCCAGCACGACTACGACAATCACGGCAAGACAGCCCCACGGCATCTGCCACGTTGCACCGAAATAATGGGTGATGAGCAGGATATACAGCTTCCGATTCAGCACAAGACCCAGCGCAATGCCCACCACAAGACCGGACACCGCATAGGTGCCAGCTTCGGCAGAGATCATGCGTTTCAGCTGTGCATCATCCATCCCGATGGCACGCAGGATGCCATACTGCTTCATTCGTGCCGACACGCTCATGGAAATGCTGTTGACGATGTTCAGAATGGTGATTCCTGCAATCACGATGAGAAACGCATAGACCACCAGATGGAACGCCCAGTAGGTGCTTTGTATCATCCGATTTCCTTCGATTCGGTTGGAAAAAACAACCTGCTTGTTTAACGTGTCGCTCAGCAGGGTGTGTATTTGTGCAATGGCTGCGTCTGCTGTGGTATCTTTTAGTTGAATATCGATCACCGCATAGCGGTTTTGCCCGGTCAGCTGATGGAAGGTTTCTTCGGTGCAGATAACAATCGGGGAATCGGTACTACTGAACGGGCTGTCGTTCAATACACCCACGACTGTGAGCTTTGCATCCTCCAGCTGAATGGTATCACCCACGGTCAGGGAGTTGCTTTTGTCGAATACCGTCAGCACAGGGTATGTGCCATCCTCCGGCTCCTGCGGAAGGGTTCCGCCAATCAGGTCTTTTTTCGCCCAGCCAAACTGTATCGTATCGTATGAAATCAGGTCGATGGACCCCTGTTTTCCCTGATATTCCGCCGGGAGCGGGCAATACATCCGCCCGAATGCGTGTTTGACTTCCGGCAGAGCTTCCAGCTGCTCCACCAGTACCGGGTCAAGGACATTTTGCCCGGATGTTTCAGCCACCGATAAGTCCGGTGTGTAGGGCTGCAACGGATTCAGCGCAAATCCAACCCATCGAAGCAAAACCGAAAAGCTCAAAAACAGGAGAATGCTTAACGCAAAGGAACCTGTCATCAAAAGCAAGTTCTTTTTGGACGAGGTTGCATGGCTCACGCCCAAAGAAAGCTCTGCACGACTTCCAAACAACCGAGCATGACACGGAGAATCCGCTGCATTTTCCACCGCATTCCCAGTTGCTGCTGTGATCGGAGAAGCTTTTGCCGCCCGCCGTGCCGGAGAAGATGCCGCGAACCAAACCGTGATAAGTCCCAGCACGGAACCACAGATAATACCGACCGGGCTGATGCCAAGCACTGGTAAAGAGCTGAACTCCTCGCCGATAAATCCACGCAGAAAGGAACACAATCCCCATGTGGAAACGATTCCCAGCACACATCCTGCTGGAACAGCAGTTTTACACCAGAAAAGAGCTTCCAGCCGGACAAGCATCCGAACCTGATTTTTTCCTGCCCCAAGACAACGCAGCATTCCATAATAGCTGGTACGCTGCGCTACATTGCTGTTGATGCTGCCTGTGATCATAAAAATTCCGGCAAGGACGACCATGCCAGCCAACACAGCCGCTACCGCATATAAGCCTACAATATAATCGTTGTTGCTGCTTGCGTTCAACGCCATCAGGTAAGTATTTTCGGAGATCTTTTCTTCTGAAATTCCGTACTTGTTTTCGATGTTCACAATGGACTGCCGCAAATTGGTATGTGGCTTGAACTGGATGAAATACTGTGTTTCAAAGGATTCTTCTACCTGTGCGGCAATCTGAGAAAATGTACTGCGGTTCATCACCAGCACAACAGCATCATACTGGTTCGCATCGGAGGTATCCTCATTGAAACCTGCGACAGTAAGCGAAATGGTCTGTCCATCCGGGAGCGTCAGCGGAATCGCTGTACCGACCGTAACATCCAGTCAATCCCGGATGTTTGCTGTCACGAGCACTTCGCCATCTGCCGGGGCAGTGCTGCACTGCATTCCCGGAAAGATTTGAAGGATCGCATCATCTGCTCCTACCAGTGCGGCACGTTTATCTCCGGCAAAATAGTTTTCCGTAAGGGAAGCGTTGATGTCGCTATACGCCGAAAATGCAGCAACATCCTCCTGTGCGGCAAGCTCTGCGGCTGTTTCAGGGGAGATGTCCTTTACCATGATATGCCAGTTTCCGTTTTTGTTCAGCTGGTTTGAGGTTTCCATCCGAATCGCCATATCTGCCATACTGAACACCGCCGTGACCAGAAACACCGCAAGGACGATGCACAAAATCGTCATGCGGTTCTGCCGTCTGCGTACCTTGGCAGAAATCGGGATCAGGCTCAGATAGCTTTTCATTTCTGTGCTGCTCATTCCCGGCACCTCCCAAAATCGGTCAGGCAGCCGTCCGATACCTGCAACACCCGGTCTGCCGTCTGCGCAATGCTGCGGTTGTGGGTGATCATCAGGATGGTCTGCTCGTATTTCCGGGATGTTTCTTTTAGCAGGGCAATGACCTCGCTGGTGTTCTGGGTGTCCAGATTGCCGGTCGGCTCATCCGCCAAAATCAGGGAAGGGCGGGTCATCAGGGCGCGGCCAATGGCTACCCGTTGCTGCTGCCCACCGGAAAGCTGACTTGGCAGATGCTTCCGACGGTCTTTCAGATTCAGCACGGTCAGCAGTTCTTCCAGATATGCTCTGTCCGGCTTTTGGTAGTCCAGCAGCACCGGGAACAGGATGTTCTGTTCTACGTTCAGTTCCGGGATGAGGTTGAATGCCTGAAAGATAAAACCGATATTGCGGCGGCGGAAGATCGTCAGCTCCCGGTCTTTCATGGCAAAAACATCCTTGCCATCAATCAGCACCTTGCCGGAAGTCGGCGTATCCAGTCCGCCAATCAGGTTGAGCAGGGTGCTTTTGCCGGAGCCGGATTCGCCAACGACCGCCACATATTCGCCTTTCGGCACTGAAAAGCTAACATCTTTCAGCGCATGGACAGCAGTTTCTCCGCTGCCGTAGGTCTTGCAGAGATGGTTGACTTCTAATAGTTCCATAGTGTATCCCTCACTTTGCAGGTTCCTTCGATTCAGACGGATTATCTCTGTCTGTGCAGAAAAGGATAACACGTCAACCTTACTGCAAGCCTACACTCAGCCTACAATTTTGTAGGAATCGGAAAATTCAGAGTAAAGGTCGTGCCCTTTCCCAGCTCGCTGTCTACTTCAATGGTGCCGTGATGGGCTTCCACAACGGCTTTTGCCAGCGGCAGACCCAGCCCGATGCCCTGTGTATCCTGTGAAAAGCGGCTGCGATAAAACCGTTTGAAGATATGGTACAAATCTTCCGGGTGGATGCCGCTGCCGTTGTCGCGCACTTTGATCTGAACCATGGACGGCAGTGCATTCCACTCTACCTGAATCGTATCTCCGCTCTTTGTGTGGTCAAGGGCATTCTTTACAAGATTGTCCACAGCTTCCTGCATCCAGTCACGGTCGCACCAAAGTGTAACCGCCTCTGAGCCGGACAGAACAAGCTTTTTCTGTTCCTGCTCTGCACGATAGTTATACTGCCGCGCGATGTCCTGCACCATTTCAGCAACATTTTCGTTTTTCTTCTCCAAGACGACCGAACCGGCATCCAGCCGGGTGATTTTGAGCAGATTCTGCACCAGCGTTTCGATGCGGTCCAGCTCCTGTTCGGACAGGTCTGCAAACTCTTTGACCTCCGACGGCGAAACAGCTTCGTCCTGAAGCAGACCGTTGTAGATATTCAACGCCGCCAGCGGTGTTTTGAGCTGGTGCGAAATATCTGCAATGGTATTTTTCAAAAAACGCTTCTCCCGCTGCTCGTTGTCTGCGTGTGCGCTCAGAACGGCCGCCAATGCATTAACGGAGTGAAACAGACGGTAAAGTTCTCCCTCCCGGTCGCAGTCCAGTCGTGCATCCGGGTTGCCATCCAGACAGCTTTGGATTTGCTGGACTGCCTGTTCCAGAAGCGCGCTCTGCCTTTGGAAATAGCGAAAAAGCACGCCCCAGAGACAGCCGCCCAGAAGCAGAAAAACCAACAGTAACCCGAAAGAGAATGCGTGCGTCGTATGCCATACGATGCCCTGCGTGAGCGCCAATGCCACCACCCAGACCGCCAGCACGGCTTGGAACAAATTTCGGATCTCCCGGTTTGCGAATACTTTCATACGGCACCTTTACCCATTCCATTTATAGCCCATGCCGCGGACAGTCAGCAGCATCTGCGGTTTGCCGGGGTCGTCCTCAATCTTCATCCGCAGCCGCCGGATGTACACTGTTAAGGCACTGCTGTCAATGTAATCCCCATCGCAGTCCCACAGTGCATCCAGAATTTGTTCCTTGGATAGCACGGCATTCGGATGCTGCATAAAGAAGCAGAGCAGCTTGTACTCTGCGCCGGTCAGTTCCAGCAAGATTCCGTTTTTGTACGCCTGCCCCTGCAACAGCCGGACGGTGATGCTGCCCGATTCCAGTACAGGTTCTCCTGCGCTGGACGCATTTGCACGGCGAAGCAGTGCATTGACCCGCGACAACAGGACACCCAGCTTGAACGGCTTGGTCAGGTAATCATCCCCGCCCAGTTCCAGTCCCATGATGATATTCATTTCCTCATCCGAAGCGGTCAGGAACAGAATCGGCACGTTGGATGTGCGCCGCACCTTCTGGCAGAAATCGAAGCCAGAGCCATCCGGCAGGGAAACATCCAGCACCAGCAGGTCATATTTTCTGTCTGACCACAGCACCTCGGCTTCTGCCAGCGTCCGGGCTGTATCCAGTGCAAAGCCCTGTTTCTTGAATGCAAAAGTCAGCCCACTGATCAGGCTCAGATCATCTTCCAAAAGGAACAGTTTTCTCATGATTCCCTCTCTTTTCTGCGTTTTGTGTGTCCTACAGGTTCAAAAGCATTATAAGTTTTTTCTGCGAACATTACAATGTGCGAAACGGAAATTGTTTCTTGCCGTGTATTAAATATAAGTCCTACTATCACCGCTTTACTGCGTAAAGTACATTGCAATGCGCTTTTTGGTGCGCCCGAAGGGATTCGCCAAGCCGCGCCCTAGAAACGCCCCATCGGGGCGTTTCTGCCCCGCGGGACGCAAAGCGCGGGGCACGGGCTGTTCGAATTCCTTCTTTTACTGCCCCATAAAATCCGCGCAAAACAAAAAGAGCAGCACCCCATAAGGTGCTGCTCTTGGTGCGACCGGGAGGATTCGAACCTCTGGCCTTCCGGGTCGGAGAACTGTGACGGACAGAAAAATAGCATGATATAGCGCCGGAAATTGTGTGGTGTGCACAACTTCCGGCGCTGGTTGTGGTGGTTATAAAAGAATGTTGGGACGTGAAAAACGATACACGGAACCGGCTGGGAAGAAGGAGTGGTCAGATGATGGTCAGAGAAGCTGCTGATACAGAACCGAATCCGCTCCCAAAGGCATCAGTCTTTATTGTCCACATATAGAAAAAAGGTTCTTTTGGTAATTAACAGGAGCAACAGAATGATTATAAGAGAGCTTCCCAAAAGGACGACCGATGATATTTTTACAATAATCTCTGATTTTGTTTGTGTAAGGACAATAGACAAAATCGCTGCGATCAAAGACATTAAGTTTGCAGAAACAATCGATACAAAAGTTTCCTCGGCAACTTGTTTTTCTGTTTTGTGAGTACTATCAATTTTGCTCACCATAACGGCTGCAAATCCAAATAACACTGTGAAGACAATTGAAAAAACTGTAGTTAATAACTGTGCCAACTCTTCCTCAATGACAAAATCTAACTGATAAACGCAGATGTATGAAAATACCCAAGGAAAAACTAAAAAGCATAAGCAATCCCAAAGAGAAATTCTTTGTTTTTTCGCGTTTTTAAAAACTTTGATCTGTTCTTTTAAAACAGCCCAGAGCCGAACCTTTCTGTTGAAAAAAAGCATAACAACTACAAGAGCAGCTGCAGTAAACAGCCAGATGTTTCTATCCGGCATATTGTGTTCATAAAGCGCGGCGCTGTCGGAACCGAAGTCATATTTTTTCCCGGTGGTTGTTTTGATAATTCTAAATGGTTTCCCCTGCTTCCCTGCATAGGGAACTATTCTCCATTTCTTTACACCACTTTCACTTGGGCGAGAATAGACATTTTCTTCTGGCAGCATAATTGCTCTTTCGGTAACTTCGCCTTTGGCTAAAGACGAGGTCGCCTTACAAAAATCTTCAATAAAATCAGCAAATGTATATTCTGGTGGGATATCTGCTTTAATCTTCTCTTGCAATTCTTCTTTTAGCGGATTGTTTCTCTGCAGATAACTAAACGTGCATCTATACGCGGACAAAGTTTCAATTCTTGCCATCATTCATCCCGCCTTGACATATTATGTAATTCCATTTATTGCCAATTAAGTCCCCAGTAGGCCTAATGCAGCAGTCCCCAAAAGCTGAATTACGGCACCATAGAACCAACCATGCTTTTCCATGTGGTGAGTAATCTTTTCAAACAATCTTTTTTGTTTGGGAATAGACCTACTTGACGTATATCCATAATATTCTTCCAGAACTCAAGAGATCTTGGATTTTAACGTCTATGCCCCATCTCGCCTCTCTTGCAAAAAACGAATACATTCAATCATAGCCCGCCGCCATATATACTGTATTCCAGATAGAGTTGATTCTTCGAAATTTATCATTGTTATATCAAAAATCGGCACTATCTATCAATAAACATCTACAATGTTGGTGTTTCGGTTTCTTTGTGCTCCGGCAAACAGAATCTGATTTCCTTATCTATCCTTCAATGTTTCCTGCCAATAGATTTCTTCAATTCTCTTGCGAACGCCTTGCTCTGCCCCTTCCTGTGTTTGGCTGGCCTTTTCAAGCGCTTGCCGGCGCGAAGGTGCTTTTTGCTTTCGTTCATTGCTGCACATCGGGAAAAAGCAGTATAATATACTCGATTTTATCTTCACGCGAAAAAAGCAGCTTCTTTTTTGATCGCATAAAAAGGAAGGATGAATTCATTTGAAGAACAGTGCTTCTAACGGAAAAGCACATCGAAAAATCGATGGCAAACAGCTTGCACATTCTATTGGTGAAGCGGCTTCGGCAGCCGCTGACAATGTGGGAAAAACTGCGGTATCTGTGGCCGGCAAAACCAAAGAACTGGCTTCCAAATCTCAGGAAGCCGTCTATGGCGCTCTGGACCAGAACGGCGACGGTGAAGTCAACATCGAGGATGTCATTTTGATGGGGCTCCGGGTTCCGGGGATTCGTGTCAACCGGGAACAGTTTCTTCGCAAGGAGCTGCAAAGTAAATGTACGCCCGAAGTGATCGAAAAGGCGGTATCCTCCACGCCACTTCGTGCCGGGATTCCACAGGAACTGATCAACGGAATTGCCGATGAAGTTATCCAATATGAGCGCGTTTGCGTGTCCGGCATCTCTGCCGCTCTGGGCATGCCGGGCGGTGTTGCCATGGCAGCTACCATTCCCGCCGATATTGCCCAGTACTACGGGTATATGCTCCGTGCCACCCAGAAACTGATGTATCTCTATGGCTTCCCCCAAATTGATGTGGAGGAAAATGGCCAAGTTTTTGATTCTGAAACGATGAATCTTCTGATTCTCTGCATGGGTGTCATGTACGGCGTCGTTGGGGCAAACAACGCTCTTAAGGCAGTGGCCAAGGCATTGGGAACTGGTGTTGAAAAACAGCTACTCCGCCGGGCCTTGACCAAAGGCACCATCTATCCCATTGTGAAAAGTGTGTCCAAGTGGTTTGGCGTGCGGATGACCAAACAGATCTTCGCTGGGGTCTTTAAAAAAGCTATCCCGGTGGTCGGCGGCGTGCTGGGCGGCGGAATCACCTACCTGTCTTTCAAGCCCTGCTGCGATAAGCTGAAGGCCTCCTTACAGAACACGATTTTGAGCAATCCGGATTATCAGAACTCCGAAACGGAAGATGCCATTCTGGCCGAGTTTGCCGATGTGACCACCAGTGGGTATGCAGCTGTCCCGGGAACGGTATGGTTACGGAAGAAATAGGCGCTTTGTTTGGATTTATTCTTTTTTCAGCATAGATTCCAGCGCCTTGGCAAACGCCTCGTCCTGCTCCTTCGTGCGTTTGGCTGGCCCTTTCGGGTGCTTGCCGGCACGAAGGAGCTTTTTGTTTTCATACCGCCGCAGCATGAGGGCATCCATGTTGTCAGCAGTGTACTCCAAGCCGTTCTGGTTCAGTACTCTGGCACACCGGGCAAGGCACATACTCGCCAGCCCGTAGTCCTGTGTCACGACAATGTCACCCGGCTTTACCCGGTTGACCAGCGCAAAGTCCACACTGTCGGCCCCTTTGTCAAACACCAGCGTCTGCGCACCCTCACACTCGAT